>Ga0066376_10000648_pt1 | contig 32618 bp, 29 predicted proteins | sample Knorr_S15_td_Bot_FD_77009 | JGI IMG/M metagenome (GOLD analysis project Ga0066376, IMG submission 77009) | Marine microbial communities from Southern Atlantic Ocean transect - Knorr_S15_td_Bottom_ad_5009_LV_A | ecosystem: Environmental > Aquatic > Marine > Oceanic | place: Southern Atlantic... | reverse complement strand
CGGACTGGATATTTTCCTCTACATGACCCCTCTCCAGGCATGCCAGCTGGAATTCTCGATAGAGTGGACTTCTGACGAAGTGGAGTTGGATCCGGATGACAATTCCTTGTCGCTTTACTTTTTTGTGAGTGGGTGTCCCGCGGCGGTTCCGCCAGTCCCCGATGTCACTGCATCCGATAGCACCTACTCTGATCGGGTTGAGCTGTCCTGGCCAACGTTTTCAGAAACCGCATACTACGAGATTTACCGGAGTGCCATCGATGACAGCACGGGTGCAGCACTCCTGGACACGACATCCGTAGGGATCTATCATGATAGCTCACTTGTGACGAGCGAAGTCTTCTACTATTGGGTGAAGGCTTGCAATGATCTGGGTTGCAGCCCGTTCAGCATGAGTGATGCAGGGTCTCTTGGGGCTATAGGAGTTAGCGTAGACTCTGACACTGTACCAAACAATTTTAGTCTATTGCCAAACTATCCCAACCCGTTCAGTAGCACGACTAGGATCCGCTTCGATGTGTCGGAGGCTGCACTTGTCGTCATCAAAGTGTATGATACCCTCGGTCGAGAGGTTGAGACCATTGTGGATCGACAGTACTCCCCGGGCAGATACACCTTCCATTTCCGTGCCCGTGGCTTGCCAAGTGGGGTATATCTGTACCGGATGACGGCGGGAGCATTCACGCGGAGCGATAAAATGGTACTGATGCGGTGATCATTTCAGAGGGCGGCCTTGCTTGTTGGAGATCCTCGTGCGCACGATATTCAGCCTCCCCACTACACTGCTCTTACACCCACCGTCATGAAGACCACGCGGACGAGCTATGAACCCACAAAACGGCACATTCAAGAAGCGCGGAATAGACTATGAAGTCCCGGAAGAGATGTTCACCCTCACCGGCGACTACTATCACTCTGAGGAAATCTATCAGAAAGAGCTCGAAAAGATTTTTTATAAGCGCTGGCAACTCGCCTGTAGGGAAGAGCAGATTGTGGAGCCCGGAGATTATCTAACCGTTCCGGTCGGTGAAGAAAGTGTCATTGTTTCCCGCACCAAATCAGGTGACATCAAAGCCCATTTTAATGTATGTCGGCACCGCGGGACCCGGATATGCGTGGAAGAGAAGGGCCACTTCGCAAACGAGATCATTCAGTGTCCATATCACGGGTGGCAGTACGATCTAGACGGAAACCTGAAAGGCGCCCCATTCATGCGAGACGTACCCGGCTTCGACAAGGCGGACTATGGATTGCACCCGGTGAACGTCCGGCAATGGGGTGGATTCGTGTTCATAAATCTGGCGGAAAATCCGATGCCGTTTGAAGATGAGATGGGAGCCCTGATCGGACGGTTCGAGGCCTGGAATCTCCCCGAGCTTCGCATCGCACATCACATTCCATATCGGCTGAAATGCAACTGGAAACTCATCCTCCAGAATTACCAGGAGTGTTATCATTGCCCGGGAGTGCACCCTCTCCTCGCTGACTGGACTCCGTTTCAGAACGCGGTGCACGACTGCATGGAGGGTGCCGTGATTGGTGGCTACATGACGATGACGAGGGAGCGAGGGAGCATGACGATGGATGGGGAGGCAGCCGCACCTCCCGTCTGCGACGTCGCAGGCGAAGACCTGCAGCGCGTGCATTACTACTCCGTCTATCCGAATCTTTTGCTGTCACCCCATCCAGATTTCGTCTTGTATCACCTGATCAGACCCGTTGGTGTTGGGGAAATCACCAATGACTGCTATTTCCTGCTACATCCCAATGTGATCGGTGACGCGGAAAAAATGGAGCGCTTCAAGTCTGCAATTGAGTTCTGGGACATGACGAATCTCCAGGACTGGGCGGTGTGCGAGCAAATGCAACTGGGAACGGGCTCGCGGCGATTCGAACGGGGACGATATGCTCCGCAGGAGGACATTCTTTACGCGCTGGACCGGGAAGTGCTGAAAGCTCTCGAAGACTAAGAGTCGGGTGGGATAATTCCCCAGGACTGCTTAGAACGGGACACAAGCTCAGCCGTGCTCGGCCCGCGGTGTTACTCGCCGAGAGGATTGCTCGCAGAATCCCCCGCAGAGACCTCTTCTTTGTTTGACATGACCAGCGTTCGAATCGGGAATGGAATTTGGATTCCCTCATCATTAAATCGGGCGTGGAGTCTCTTGATGAACTCGTGTCGGATGAGGAATTGATCCGTAAACTTGTTGGCTGGCAAAAGGACATCGAAGTCAATACTTGATTCCCCAAAGTCCCTGTAGCGTACCATGGGAGACTCTTCAGGCTTTTTCCCAGTCACGGCCTCGAGGGCTTGTTCAGCCACTTCAATCGTAACACGCTCTACCTCCTCAAGAACACTGTCGTAGCTGACCCCAACACGTACGGTGATCCACAGATTCGTTCTCGGCAGGCTATAGTTGGTCACGATCGATGACGCGAGCACACTGTTGGGTATTACAACCAGATTCCGGGAAGGGAACGTGCGAATGGTTGTATGGCGCGCCTTTACATCGGTGACGAACCCTTCCTCTCCTCCGGACAGTCGCAGATAGTCGTTAGGTCGAACTTGGCGGGAGAGAATGATGGAAATACCCGCGAACAGGTTACCGAGCGTATCCTGAAGCGCCAGAGCAACAGCCAGACCTCCTATGCCCAGCGCCGTAATCAGCGGGGTAATCTCAATGCTCAAATTCTGGAGAACCAGGAACAACCCGAGTATGAAAATGACCAGTTTAACAAGGTTGTTAACCAGCGTCGTAGACGCACGGCGAGTACCACCACGGCTCGTGAATTGGTCAACCGCGCCGGAGGCCCACCGCATGGCCACGAGAGTCAGGGATGCGATTATTGCGACCGTCAGAACATTCCCCAAAATCACGCGAATGTATGGATCGACGCCGCGTACGAGCATCGCGCCCCACAAACCGGCCGCGGTTCCCCAAATGATGGGCATCCGATGCAGCCCGACAATCACCAGGTCGTCCCAGGGCGATTTGGTGCGTTTCGCGATTTTAAGGAGCGCGCGGACCAGAATCAGTTCGGTGAGCACACCCAACAGGAATCCACCCAGGATCAAACCGACCTGAAGTACCCAGGGTGTATCAGTGAGGAATTCTAACATGGTAGCTGAGTTGCCGGTTCGAGATGCCGTCGATCACCCTGCAAGGATAAGAACGATCGTACCGTCCTACGAATGAAAAATCGAGCTACGGCTCAATCGCTTGTCTGATGAGGTGAATCGATTGTTTTTGCTACGTCCGCGGTAGATATTGTGGCCTTCTTTCCCCCACCACAGAGGACATTATGAACGGACGTATCGCGTGGAGCAATAGCTTCGCTGTAGTACTTATTGTTGGACTACTTTCTACGATCGCCCTGATCACCAATACGGCCAGTGCTCAAGACGCGGAAAAGCCAGAAGAAACCGCTGAGCCGGCGCGCCCCACAGGAGTTCTTCCTGCTCCGGATCGCGGTGAAAATGAAGGGGCAGGTCCGTTTGATCGCCTGATCATTCGCGGCGTGACTCTCATTGATGGTTCCGGAGCGCCACCACGTGGGCCCGTGGATATCGTCATCGAGGGAAACCGAATTGCTTCGATTCGTGGAGTGGGGACACCAAACGTTCCGATCAACGAAGAGCGCAGGCCCGGTGATGCGGACTACGAGGTCGATGCGAATGGCATGTACCTCATGCCCGGAATTGTCGATCTGCATGTGCATACGGGAGGGCTGCCCAAGGTCCCGGAAGCCGAATACGTCTACAAACTGTGGCTAGCCAATGGGATTACGACGGTGCGTGGTGTTTCGACTGGTCCGTTCGAGTGGTCACTGAAAGAGCGGGAACGCAGCGCCAACAACGAGATCGTTGCTCCTCGCATCGTGTCCTATCACCGCCCGGGAAGTAATGCCGGAGATTGGGAAGGGAGCACCAATACACCTGAAGGAGCGCGTGATTGGGTGAGATATGCTGCGTCCAAGGGCGTGGATGGGCTAAAACTGGGTTCCTACCGTCCGGAAATCATGGAAGCCTTGCTGGATGAAGCCAACAAACTGGGGCTGGGATCGACCGCTCATTTGGGGCAAACAGGCGTGGCTCAGATGAATGCTCTCGATGCCGCGAGGTTGGGTTTGGGAAGTATGACCCATTTCTATGGTCTTTTCGAGTCCATGTACAAGGGACACGACATTCAGCCCTGGCCCATCGACATGAACTACAACGATGAGCAGTTCAGATTCGGGCAGGTCGCGCGGCAGTGGAATCTGATCCATCCTCCTGGAAGTGACGGCTGGAACGCGCTTCTGGAAGAGTTTCTTGAGCTGGATTTCTATTTGAATCCGACAATGACGATCTACTCAGCCGGACGCGACGTGATGCGTGCGCGAACAGCGGATTGGCATGAACTTTACACCCTTCCTTCGCTCCAGGATTTCTTCGATCCCAGCCGCCTGGATCACGGCTCCTATTTTTATGACTGGACGACGCACGACGAAGTCGCGTGGAAGAATTTCTATCGAGTCTGGATGCAGTTCTTGAATGAGTACAAGAATATGGGTGGCAAGGTAACCGTAGGCTCAGATTCTGGATACATCTACCAGCTCTATGGATTCGGTACCATCCTCGAACTGGAATTGCTCCAGGAAGCCGGCTTTCATCCTCTTGAGGTGATTCGAGCCGCGACCATGCATGGAGCGATGGAAATATTCAAGCCGAAGGGCGAGCCAATTGAGTACGGCGTTATCAGAACGGGTCTTCTGGCCGATATGATCATCGTTGAAGAGAACCCGTTGGCGAATCTGAAGGTGCTCTATGGCACAGGCGCTCTCAAACTCAACGACGAAACGGGTAAGCCTGGGCGCGTGGGAGGCGTTCGCTACACTATCAAGGATGGCATCGTGTACGATGCGAAACAGCTCCTGCGAGATGTCGCGGAAATGGTGGAGAATCAGCGCGAGGAGAGTGCCAACAACTGATCCAGGCCTGCCGCGAGACTTTATCGCAGTGGAAGGGATATATGCAGGTGGTCGGCCGTGCCGGAATGTCTCAGGGTCCGAAATCCGAGAATCTTGAAATAAAGGGAGGTCAGCCGATTTCGAAACTCGGTTCGGCCGAGGCTTCGGAGATCGAGGGCGTGTACATAGCCGTCCGCCTGTTCTAAATGCAGCGATCCTGCGTTTGAGGACAGGCCCATGGCCGCATAGTCTTCCACAACTCTTTCCGAATCAGTGATGACGGCATCCGAGTCCACGAGCACCATCGATGAAACAGCCAATCTCAGCATGGGGTGCAGCGACCGATAGGTCGTCTGTATTTCCGGATTCTTGACGTTGTCGGCAGACACGTATAGGAGCGTAAATCCAACGTAGAGGCCAGCCAGGACCAGGGAAACGCGGAAGGTGCCTCCCGGGAGTGGGATCTTGATCCTTTTGCTTACTCGCCAGATTGCCAGCAGAATAAATACACCTGCGCCAATGCCTGCAGCGGCAATGCAGAGCCAGACGGGCAGTTCTGTCAGCCGATACAGGACGGTCGACCCCTTTAATAGTGCGACAAAGGGGAGAAGTCCGAGTACGATCGGCGGCACAACCCATCGAGCTACGCTCCACCAGAACGGTCTCTTCTTGCTGGGCTTGCTCTTTTTTCCGGGTGCATGCTTGTCGGTCTTCTTGCTCGCAGTGCTGCCAGCAAGATTCATCAGTTCGGCCAGGGCTGCATCGACCTCGTTCTGCTCCTTCATAAACCGGATTACGGCATGATCGTGGGTTGGTTACCCCTGTGAAGTCAGCCGGCTGGGCAATTAATCTGCGCAGCGTTGGGCCAAGAGCTCGAGAATGTGGAGGTCGTCTTCGCCATCCTGACGGAGCCTTCTTCCGGTTTCCCGGTCGAGAATATCCAACTCTACTGGAATGTATCTACCCCTTGAGTAGATAAGAGAGTACGATTGAATGTCAGCCGTGTACCTCTCCCGCTTACCGGGTTTACGCTTCACGTTCTCCAGTTTAGCGATGGTGTTCTCATCCCAGAAGTCCACGCGGATGAACTCGTAGGCGGGATCCAGAAGACGCATGTCCTCGAGATAATCCGCAAGCCTAGTATCCTGTGGCTCGTCCATTGTAGCTCCTTGAGTCCGCCGCGCCATATTTCAACCCCTCTTCCCAGTCTATCCAGATGCCCATGGCACTCCCCTGACCACCCCTGTGTCTAATCTCGTGCCCCAGCAATTTGTAGAGAGCCTCCGTATCAGCGGAAAAGTATCCACGCTCAAAACTGGTGATATCAGGCAGCCACTGGTGGTGGATGCGTGGGGCCTCGATGGCCCTGGCAATATTCATGTCGTGATCTATCACGTTCAGGATCACCTGGAGCGACGTATTGATGATCGTTCTTCCGCCCGGGCTTCCAATAGCCATGACGGGACGTCCGTCCTTGGCCACTATGGTCGGCGTCATGGAAGACAGCATGTTTTTTCCGGGAGCCGTGAGATTCGGCGGTGTTCCGATGTGACCCGCTCGATCGGTTCGACCAGGAATGGGATTGAAGTCTCCCATTTCGTTATTCAACAAAAACCCCGCTCCTTCCACAACAATCATGTTTCCCCAACCATTTTCTAACGTGTAGGTTAGTGAAACCGTGTTTCCATCGGCATCCACCACCGAAGTATGCGTCGTTTCCTCGCTTTCAAAAGCTATCTGGCCATTGAATTTGGATGAATCGCTTTCGGACGCCTTGTCCATGTTGATGGATGCTCTGAGGTCATTTGCATGATCTTTTGAAATTAACCTATCGACGGGCATGTCGGGGTTGAAGTTTGGGTCCCCGACATGTTCAGCGCGGTCTGCGAAGGCGCGTCTCATGGACTCGGTCAAGAGATGCAGATACGCCGCTGAATTATGGCCCATCGCACCCAAGTCATATCCCTCGAGTATGTTCAACATCGTAACCAGCGCAATTCCTCCAGAACTCGGAGGACTCATGGAATAGATGTCATAACCGCGATAGGTGCCGTGTATAGGTGCCTGCTCGTTTGCCGTGTAGCCTGCCAGATCCGCCTCCGTGATCAGACCACCGTTTTTAGCCATGAAATTTGCTATCAACCGAGCGGTCTCCCCCTTATAAAAACCGTCAGCACCATTATCCCGGATGCGCTCGAGAGAATGGGACAGATCGGTCAGGATCATCAGCTCACCCGGCTCATGAAAGTCCGTCCCATTTTTCAGATAGCCCGCCGCAGTAGCGCTGTAGATCGGGTCGGAAGCGGCCATTCTTTTGATAGTCCGCTGCGCGCTCATCAGGCCGCGGTTGAAGGGCCAGCCATCGCGGGCCAGCCGAACCGCCGGTTCGAGCAGTTCTTCCCACGGCATCGAGCCGAGGCGTTCGTGCGCTAGAGCCAGACCGGCCACCGTGCCAGGAATACCCGTTGATGTGAGCTCCCGGTGGTGTTTGTCCTCGTCCAGATTGCCATGCTCGTCCAGAAACATATCGGCGTGTGCTGCGGCGGGGGCTTTCTCTCGAAAATTGAAAGCCGTTGTTTCACCGTCTGCTCCGTGATACACGAGAAATCCCCCGCCGCCGATGTTGCCCCCAGAGGGATGCACGACAGCCAGCGCAAACGCCGTCGCTACAGCCGCGTCGATCGCGTTGCCGCCCTTCTGCAGGATATCCCGGCCAACTTCCGAAGCGAGATACTGCGTTGAGACGACCATTCCACCTTCGGCGGCGACCGGCTGGCGTCCCTGTTGCGCGAAAGAAGAAGGGACGGCAAGCAGGCCGACCAGAACCAGGGAGAGAACGGGGAGAAAAAACCGTCCGGATTTGAACTTCATAAAATGATGTATCTGATTGATGGCAGGCCGAAGATTTCAACACCGCCCAAAGTACCACTCAGACAGACCCGCCTCAACCCAAATCCACGTGGGACAATTGGTCAAAGCTTCCAATCATCGATGATAATCAATGCTCATCGATCCCGTATTTTGCTGATTCGCCCAGACTTCTACACTGCATTCTAGACCGCACTGACAGAAAAATGTCTTTATCAGCAGGTAGCCAGTCTTCCGGGGGCAGCACGACGGAAGACTCTTGGCGGGAAAAAATCCCCGTTAAAATATTTGATCGGCCCGGTGACCTGTCCTTGCAAGTGGCCCGTCACATCGCATCACTCGTAGCAGAGAGAAAAAAGGCGGGCAAGGATCTTGTGCTCGGACTTCCAACGGGAAGCACTCCTATCGGGGTCTATCAGCACCTGGTACGGATGCATCAAGAGGAAGGATTGGACCTGTCGAACGTGGTGACGTTCAATCTGGACGAATACTATCCCATGAAACCGGATAACCTTCAGAGTTACCACCGCTTCATGCATGAGAATTTTTTCGATCACGTCAACATCGCGCCAGAGAATATTCACATTCCGAAGGGGGACGTTGAAAGGGAGAATCTCACGAACTATTGCCTCGCCTACGAAAAAGAGATCCTGGATGCAGGTGGGCTGGATCTGATACTCCTTGGAATAGGGCGAAGCGGTCATATTGGTTTCAACGAGCCAGGCTCGGGTCCGGAGACCCGCACGAGGGTGATCATTCTGGATGAGCTCACCAGAAAAGATGCAGCCAGCGATTTTTTTGGAGATGATAACGTGCCCCGTGAAGCAATCACAATGGGAGTCGGAACCATTCTGGATGCTCGCGAGGTCATTCTCATGGCGACGGGTGAACACAAGGCTCCAATTATCTGTAGGGCCGTCGAGGAGAAGCTGACCAATGACGTTACCGCCTCATACTTGCAGAAGCACGCCTCGGCCACCATCTACACGGACCTGGCCTCGGCTGGTGAGCTCACTCGGGTCAAGACGCCCTGGCTCGTTCGGCCTGTAGAGTGGACAGACGAGCTTCAGGTACGGGCTGTAATCTGGCTCGCCGAGCGGGTAGACAGGGCCATTCTGAGACTGGAAGAATCAGATTTTCATCGACACTACCTGCACAGTCTCGCCAACCTGCACGAGAACATCGACGACCTGTGTAAACACGTTTTTGAGAGTCTCCGTCGGAGAATAGCTTACTCAGAGGATATCCCCGCAAATCAGAAAATAGTTCTGTTCAGCCCTCATCCGGATGACGATGTGATATCGATGGGAGGGATGCTGGATAAGCTGGTCAAGAACAAGAATGACATTACCGTGGCCTACATGACCAATGGCTCCGTAGCTGTGTTCGATTCCGATGTGCGGAGATACATTCGGTTCATGCAGATGTCAGCTGAATTTTTTGGGGGTGATGAAAGCCTCCTTTCCAAGCTGAGAACGTTAAAAGAGGTGATGCAAGCGAAGGACCCGGGCGAAGTTGATCCTGATGACTTGCAGCTCATCAAAGCTTATATCAGATACTCAGAAGCTATCGCAGGCATTGAAGTTGTGGGTTTAAATGGAGAAAACGCCAGATTCCTGGACATGCCGTTTTATAAGACCGGTACGGTGCGAAAACAACCCATTGGTGATGAAGACGTGCAGATTGTTCTAGACCTCCTGGAGGAAAAGATGCCCGAGCACATCTTCGTGGCCGGCGACCTGTCCGATCCGCACGGCACCCATAGGATGTGCTATTTCGCGGTTCAGAGAGCCCTCCGGAAATTCCAAGAAAGGCACGACGAAGAAGATCATCCGATGGTGTGGCTCTACCGGGGAGCATGGCAAGAATGGGAGATTGACCAGTCAGACGTGTTCGTTCCCATGTCAAAAGCGGACCTGGATCGTAAAATCGAGGCGATATTCAAGCACGAAAGTCAGAAAGATCGGGCAATGTATCCGGGTGCGTACGACAGTCGCGAATTCTGGGAACGGGCGAAAGAGAGGAATCAGGATACGGCTCGTCGACTCGATGCACTGGGGCTACCGGAGTTTCATGCGGTCGAATCCTACGTATGCTCATTTGGATTGACGGCCTGAGCTGAACGTGCTTCAGCGGGCCGCGAGAACGTCGGAGCAGAGGTCGAGGGCGGTCGTAATATCGTCATCTGACACGTCTCTATGCGTTGTTGCACGAATGCGTGTCGGGCCGAAAGGCACCATGCGAACACCCACACCTGCCAGGGATTCAAGGACATCCAGAGCCGAACGACCGTCGGTGATATCAAACATCACAATGTTCGTTTCGACGTCATCTGGATTCAGCTCTACTGCTGAAAAAGAGGATAATCCCTCAGCCAGCGTTTTGGCCTTCTGATGGTCTCCCGAGAGCGCCGATCTGTTATTTCTTAGGGCAAATAATCCAGCGGCGGCAATAATTCCGACCTGCCGCATCCCACCGCCGAGCATTTTTCGTACCCGCCGGCCGTCTCGAATCAGATGCGTGGAGCCAACCAGCAAGGATCCGATGGGTGCACCAAGACCTTTTGAAAGACACACACTGATGGTATCGAATGGGGCGGCGTAGTCAGCTTCCGAAATACCAGTCGCCGCGGTTGCGTTCCAGAGCCGTGCGCCGTCGAGGTGATACGCCAACTCGTGCCTCCTCGCAACCTCGCCAATTTCTTCTATCGTCGAGAGGGGGTAGATCGTTCCTCCGGCCCGGTTGTGGGTGTTTTCAATGCACACCAGTTTGGTCACCGGATCCCATTCCTGTCCCCCACGAATGTTTGCCTCTACGAGTTCAGCCGTCAGGATGCCTCGATCTGCTTTCACGGGATACAGTTGTACTCCAGACAGACCAGCCGCCGCGCCCGCTTCGTAGTGACGAATATGTGCGTCCGATTCGAGGATTGCTTCATTTCCTGGACGTGTATGAAGTCGAACGGCAATTTGATTGGACATAGTGCCAGATGGCACAAAAACCGCTGCCTCTTTACTCAACAAAGAGGCCACTTCAGCCTCTAGGAGCTTTACTGTCGGGTCTTCTCCAAAAACATCGTCTCCCACTTCTGCCGTCACCATTGCAGACAGCATCGCCTGGCTCGGTTTAGTAACCGTATCACTCCGTAGGTCGATCGGTGGGTTCATCCTGATTTTGGTCGTTAACTATTCTGCGTAAGTCACCCTCTCGAGATCTCGAGGATCTTGAGGGTCACCTTTCCAGCTGGAACCTGAATATCAACTTCATCGCCTACCTCTTTTCCGAGCAGACCTTTTCCGATCGGGCTACCCACGGAAATCTTTCCGGCGGCAAAATCAGCTTCCTGAGAGCTGACAAGGATATACGTCTGCTCCATCTTGTTTGCAGTGTTCTGGACCTTCACCCTCGACATGATATACGCTTTGGAAGCATCAATCTGACTCTCGTCGATTATGCGAACACTCGCTTCTGTCGTCTCAAGACGGGCAATTTTAGCTTCGAGATGCCCCTGTTCTTCTTTTGCCGCGTCATATTCGGCGTTTTCTGAAAGATCACCCTGGGCACGAGCTTCCCCAATTGCCTGAGCTATGCGAGCGCGCTCTTTGGTCTTCATGAAGTGGATTTCGTCTCGCAGCTTCTGGAGGCCTTCTTCGGTCAGATAAGTAGTTTTTTGATCGCTCATTGTTCAAATTTCACGCTGATCGGCGAATGTTGGTCTGTACGTATCGCTGCGTCTTCGTCTACAAAAAAACGCCACTACCCTGCGGCAGCAGCGATTGCTCGGTCGTCGAGCATCCTGTCTAATTGACTCGCTCCAACAATGATTTTACACTTTTTGATCCAGGTCATGGGAAAATTCAGTCGATTTTGCCACTCAATTATCCGAATGTGGTCCATATCGGATTGAAATGCGCTGTTTTGGCTTGCCACAGCCCGGTGGTCGCGGGCAGCTTGACACAATACTCAAACTTCAGGCCAGTCAAATGAGGATCAAAGGGTGTACGCCATTGTTCGAACCGGCAACTGATTGAATCATCAAACATCTCATAAGATGCCATATCCCGAGCCTCTCGTAGAGCCCATGAGGGCGGAACTCGTTGCTGTAGGAGTGAATGAAATGCGTACTGCGGAAGAGGTCGACAATGCCTTCGAAGCAGCGCGAGACAAGACGATGCTTCTCATTGTCAATTCTGTATGTGGTTGTGCCGCAGCGAATGCACGTCCAGCAGTTCGACTTTCACTGCAGTCGAATGTATTACCAGATATGTTCACTACGGTGTTTGCAGGACAGGATATGGAAGCTACGGCGAGAGCGCGTGAGTACATGGCAGGAATCCCTCCATCATCACCGTTCATTGCGCTGATTAAGAACAACGACCCTGTATTTGTCCTCGAAAGACGTCACATTCAGGGAAGAGCAGCGAGCGCAATCGCCTCGGATCTAGTGGGCGCATACGCTACGCATTGTGGCACATCGGAAACTGATGCTTCCGACAAAAATGGCGAGCCGAAATTGGAAACAGAAACATCTACGGATTTGCCTCCGACGTTTCGTTCCATATTGTAGCACGCTGACCGAGAATTACGCCCATTTGCGGATTTAACATCGCGTCGAATTTGACGATACCTGCGTGTATAGTCACAATTCGCGAGAATGCGATGTTAGCGCCCGTAAATAATATTCGGCATCTGAAGCCCCCCCGACAGAAGTCTTATATGTTCGCCCCACGCTGGACGAACTGTTTCAACTCTGTGCGGATTTCAAGCTGATAAGATCTGTTTCTCCTGAGGGAGAACAGTTCCATATTGAGTGTAAGGGTGAAACCTTCTTTGTTTCGGCAAAAGAGGCGGAAATCCTCGCTCGCGGATTACTCATTGGGTACTTCGCCATGATGGCAGGAGACGATCTGTCGCTCGCAAGCTGGGATGAGTGACGAACTATCTGCATTCTCCATGAAATTCGTTCTCTGAATTTCTAAAGCCGAACACGAAATTGATTGAAGGGTACAACTGTGTTCTAGAATTTTGCAGGTAACCCCATATATAGATGCGTGAAGTATTCATCGTAGATGCAGTCCGAACACCGATCGGTCGGTTCGGAGGCGCATTGAAGGACCACTCAGCCGTCGACTTGGCTGCTCACGTTATGAAAGCCTCTCTCGAGCGCTCCGGCGTCAGTGGCGAGCAGCTCGACCTGTATATCTTCGGCAATATTCTGCGAGCAGGCCAAGGTCAGTTGATCCCTAGACAGGCGGCCCTCAAGGCTGGAATTCCCGATCAGATCGATGGCTTTGCGATAGACATGGTTTGCTCTTCCGGGATGATGAGTGTGATGCAAGCCACCACCATGATCCGAGCTGGAGAGGCGAACCTGATACTGGCTGGAGGCACAGAGTCGATGTCAGGAACCGGCTTCTACCTTTCTCATCGCGCCAGGTGGGGCTATAAATTTCTGATGGGAAATCCGGAAGGCCTGACTGACCTTCTGCTGCATGACGGTCTTACGGACCCGATGAGCGGCGAGGCAATGGGGGCGCAGACCGATCGTCTGGCGGCAGAAAAGGGCATTTCGCGCGAGCAGCTGGACGAGGTCGCAGAGGCTTCGCATCAAAGAACGGTGGCCGCGTGGGAGAGCGGCGCATACGACCCGGAGGTTGCTCCGATCGAGTATCGCGATCGACGAGAAGTCAAAACACTGAAAAATGATGAGGGAGTACGAGCCAATACAACACTCGAGTCTTTGGGCAAACTTCGGCCGGCGTTCGACAAGGAGGGCGTCCTGACAGCGGGTAACAGTAGCCAGATCAGTGATGGTGCCGCGGCCATCATGGTCGCGAGTGGAGACACAGTGGATCGACTCGGACTGAAGCCTATTGCTCGCATTCTGGCGAGTTCTTGGGCTGCGGGAGAACCATGGCGTTTTCCTGAGGCGCCGATCCCTGCCGTCAATAAGGTCCTTGAAAAACTGTCGATGAAAACCGATGATTTTGATCTATTCGAAAACAACGAAGCATTTTCCTTGAACAGCGTCCTGTTTCGGGACATGTTAGGCGTTTCCTACGACAAGTTGAATGTCCACGGTGGTGCAATTGCCATGGGACATCCCATCGGGTGTTCGGGAGCTCGAATAATCGGTACGCTCGTCCATGCATTACACACCCACGACAAGAATCTCGGTATGGCTTCTATCTGTCATGGCACGGGTGGTGGAACGGCGATTGCCGTCGAGCGAGTTTAACGCCCTGCAGGTCTGATAATGATGAAATTCGTTTACATCGCTGTCGGAGGGGCGGCAGGGGCCGGTCTTCGATACGCGGTATCCGTGGCGGCCGTTCGAATCGGATCGGGTCCCTTTCCATGGGGCACACTCATGGTGAATGTACTGGGGTCTCTGGTAATTGGATTTATCTGGGCTCTTCTCGGCGAAAGCAGTGGACAGGAGCGCACTGACGCGCTCTTTTTCATAGGACTGCTGGGCGCTTTCACCACCTTTTCGGCATACGCGTTGGAGAGCATGCAGCTGTATCAAGACGGAAAACTTGGGATCGCGCTTGCAAACGCTCTGGCCAATAATGTGGGCGCCTTGATGGCCGTGGTGATTGGATTTGCCATTGCCAGAGCGCTGTTCGGACTCACCGACTAGTCCACTTCCCATGTCCGAACGCGAAAATATTGTCTCAGCGATTGTTCGAACGGCTGTTAATTGGAAAAATCTTGAGTATCCAATTCGCCAAGATGCCATCGACCGATCCCTGGAAGCAGATAACTGGTTTACAGAAGCTGCCATCAATTTTGCAGTGAACCAGCAAATGGATCTACTCTCAGAGCCCGAGCTGACGGCGTGGCAATCAGAACTTGGCTGGAAGGAAGACTCGTGTGTGGGGGTATTGAACCCCGGGAATATTCCCTTCGTCGAACTCCAGGATTTTCTGGCGGTCGTTCTGAGCGGGCAAACGTATAAAGGCACGCTTTCCAAAAAGTCACCCGCGTTATTTCCGGCATTTCTTTCAGACGTGCTGGAAGAGTATCCCGATTTGAGGGCAGACCTCACGGATCTGGACGAGATTCTGGAATCTGTCGATGCAATTATTGGCTCGGGTAGTAATGAGACCATGGCCATGGTAGGGGATCGGGCTGAAGCTGAAGGAATACCTATAATACGTTGCTGGCTAAGGCCAAGTAGCTATTCAGTTGCCATTCTGGAAGGCCGCGAAAATGAAGACGCGCTCATTTCACTGGCGGAAGATGTGCTACTGCATGAGGGTCAGGGGTGTCGAAACGTTTCCTTGGTCTTCGCTCCCGCCAAAATGAGCATCGATCCAGTCCTGGACGCGTTTGCTACGTTCAGGGGCATGTTTTCGGCCCATCCAAACACCACTGGCACGCTCAAAATGCAGCAAGCATTTTTGAAAGCGGTTGAAACGCCCCACGCTTTTGCGGACGACCACCAATTCTTGATATCCAGGGGAGAAGCTGAGGTCCAGCTTCCAGGGCACCTGCGCTGGGTGTCCTACCAGAATTTTGATGAGGTGACGAATTGGTTGGCGCAAAACAGAGCCCAAACTCAGTGCATAGTGTCCGATTCAAGGATGAGTAGATTGATTGAGGACGTTCAAGGATTGGGTACCTCGCAACGTCCCGCATTGGATTGGAAGCCGGATGGAATGGCACATTCTTCGTTTTTCAGGCACATTTAGCCACCGAGAGACGTTAAAGGGGTACGCTGAGGATTATTGGAAACCACCGATACACATACCGCATCAACCGAATCCGCTCCTGAAAAGGATTCCGGAGGCAATTCATCTGGCCGCCTGGGTCGAATTGCGGCGGAGTCCAAGGGATTGGTCGATGATGTAAAGGAGTGGGTGGAATTGCGGGTTCAGCTTCTCCAGATGGAGATTGAAGAGAGAATCGAGACTGTCGCCAATCAAGTTATATCTGTGATCGCAGTAGCTGTTTTGGCGCTATTTACGGCTCTTTTCTTACTGCTCGGAGCGGCCCAGTTTCTTGGCGAGTGGCTTGGCCGGGACGCCTGGGGGTATCTAGTAGTTGGAGTAGTACTCGCCCTGGTGACCGTTTTTATTCACTCGTCCAAGCCTCGCTTCATAAAGCGTCTACCCGATACCGGGTCCAATAAGAACGTAAAAGCCTTGCCTGATCAAAAAGAGAGTATCCAGTTGACAGAAACAGCTCCTCCGACGTCGGCTGGCGCCAAGACCGACGATTCAGTTGAGGAAACGACTTCGAAATCTGAGAATGGGGAGTCGTCCAATCAATGAGTGATAAGTTGACCAAAGAGGAAGTTGAGGAAAAGCTGCGATCGAAGGGGGAGGATATCTCGAACCGGTTCGAAAGTATTGAATCGAATATCCCAGGACGTAAGAATCCGATTGTAACCGCTTTTAGAGAGAAAAAAAGTCTCAAAATTGGGCTTGCGGTTGGCGCCGGTCTTCTTGTAGGTCTGTTTCTGTTCCGATCTCGTTCGGGTAGGGGCCAACCTGACTACGGTGATGGACTCGATGGACTCAGTGGAAAGCTTGGACGCAGGATCTCTGACATGCTGGAGAACGGCGAAGATGCTGATGAGGCCGTCCGAAGGGCACTCCGTGAACATCCCCCCGTCCTTCAGTACGGACCTGGAGCGGAGGGCGTCTTCTCAGGAGCTTTGAAGCAACTGACTCGAGTGGGCGCCAATATCCTTGCCTCGGAATTGTCGGATTATCTGAAAACGAGGCTGGTGAAGGAGGCCGAAAACTCCGACTCGAAGAACAGTTAACCGGAATCAATTTCGCCTCTTCCTCGTGCAAGTGCACCTTTTAATTCTGACGGATGCAAGACCCACACCGCTCTATGCGAATCATTCTTTTTGGACCTCCCGGAGTTGGAAAGGGCTCACAGGCTCAATTTCTTTCCGAGCGTGAAGATGTGACCCACATTTCCACGGGAATCCTGCTGCGTCGTGCTATCGAAAGCGGTACGGATCTGGGTCGGAAGGCGCAGGGATACGTTGAATCGGGCGAGCTGGTACCTGGGGTGCTGGTTCGGAGCCTAGCTGAAGACGCGGTCAGCGCCTGTAATTTTGAACGGTATGTCCTCGATGGCTATCCCCGAACCATTGAGCAGGCCGAGTGGATCGATGCATTTCTGGAAGAAAATCAGGCGCCGATCGATACGGTTCTCAGCCTTAAAGTGCCGAATTCCGTAATCGTAGATCGGCTGTCGAAGCGCCGGGTACACAAGATCACAGGAGAAAATTTCCATCTGGATTTCAAGCCTGCACCATCGGATGTTGACCCCTCGCTCATCATTCAGCGAACAGACGATATGCCCGACGCCATTCAACACCGTCTGGAGATTTATGATGAGGAGACTCATCCCGTTCAGGCGTATTATCGAGAGCGAGGGCTATTGCGGGAAATTGACGGAAACGGGGCTTTCGAAGAGGTATATGGCAGAATTTTGAGTGCCATTCGCGTATCTGTCAGCTAACAGAAGCCAGTTCACCAAGATGGATGATCGCCATGTTCTGGAATTTCTTCAGCTGAATCTGGAGGATGTAAACTCTGCGCTTTCGACTGTTGTCGAGGGCGATACTCCGGTGCAGCTGTACGAGCCTGCTCGTTACATTCTCGCTTCATCTGGAAAGCGATTCAGAGCACAATTGGTTCTGGCGGCCAGCTCGATTTTCGAGGGAAGTAGAGAAGTTGCTCTGAAGGCTGCAGTCGCTGTGGAGGTATTTCATCTCTTCACCCTGGTTCATGATGACATCATGGATCGATCGGATTCCCGAAGAGGCATTGCCACAATACATGCGAAATGGGACGAACCGACCGCCATCTTGACCGGCGACTTTCTTCTCGGGCGCGCCTCGGAAATTCTTCTCGCCTATCCAGATGATCGGCTTAGGAGGGTGCTGGATCGTTTCTCAAACACCGTACGGATTCTTTGCGAAGGTCAGATTCGGGATATGAGTTTTGAGCAGCGTGATGATGTCTCTCTCGATGAGTATCTAGAGATGATCGATCAGAAAACCTCGGCACTGTTGCAGACCGCTCTCGTATTTGGAGCCCTGACGGGTCCGGCAGATTCTTCTCATTATACTCAACTGGATCTGATTGGTCACCATCTCGGTCGCGCGTTTCAGATCCAGGATGATCTTCTTGATCTTGTAGCAGATTCTTCTGAATGGGGAAAACCTATCGGCGGAGACCTGACCTCTGGAAAGAGGTCTTTTCTGCTTCTCAAAGCGCTTGAGCTCGAGCGAATCTCAGGAGATCGCTATTTTCACGAGGTTCAGAAGAGTGGTGGACTGGATTCCTCCTACCTGAAGGAAGCACGCCTAAAAATGGATGACCTTGGAGTTACCGAGTCCGCCCGTTCATCCGTTATATTGCACTCGGAGGCGGCGCTCAGCGGAATAAATAATCTTCCCGCAGGAACGGGTAAAGATGCCTTGATTGCCCTCACGGAAAAAATGCAGCGTCGACTTTACTGAGACTCGAATACCCCATGGTTGAAAAAGAAGTAACGGTTACGAACCGGGCCGGCCTACATACGCGTCCCGCATCCATGATCGTCCGCACTGCTGCAAAATATGAATCTGATTTTTTCATTCAGAAGGATGGATTCGAGATAAACGGGAAAAGCATCATTGGGGTAATGACACTCGCTGCTGAACAGGGAGCGAAACTAATGCTGATCTTTGACGGCACCGACGAGGGAGAGGCGGCCCGGGCGATGATGGATCTTTTTGAAAGCGGTTTCGGAGAAGTGAAATAGGAAGTGTTTTCTCTATGGCGAGACATCGAACAGAACTGCAGGAGTCTTCTCCGGATGGGAAGCCCCCCTTTCACAGGAAAGGAATCGGGGTTTCACCGGGAATCGCAATTGGTCCGGCGTATCTGTACGCGCGGATTTCGTTTGAAGTTGAAAAACGCTCGATTGATGATGACAAGCTGGAATTCGAAGTTACTCGATTTGAAAGCGCGGTAAGGAAGGCAGAGAGGGATCTGCACAAGATCATCGACGTGACCCGGGAAAAACTCGGGGAAGAGAGTTCCTCGATATTCGAGGCCCAACTTCTCATCCTTCGCGACGAAGCGGTCTACCCTGAGGTCGTCAAATACATCCAGAGCCATGAAGTGAATGCTGGCTACGCGGTTCAGACGGTGATGGGCAAGCACCGTCAAATGATGGAAGCATCGGACAGCGAATATCTTCGCGAGCGAGCCAACGATCTGTTGGACATTCAGGAGCGGATCGTGCGGCATCTGCGCCGCGGCAGAATTCTCTCCGCTGTCGAGGAGGAGACGATCGTGGTTGCAGAGAGTCTGACGGCGGCCGATATCATTTTATTCAGTCGTCGCGGCATCCTCGGTTGCGCGACAGATTTTGGTGGACCGACTTCTCACGTTTCCATAATGGCGAGGGCTCTCGCTCTGCCTTCCGTGGTCAGTATGCACGGTATCACGGGTGAAGTTCAAACGGGAGACATGCTCATTCTCGACGGCATCAAGGGTGAACTCATCGTCAATCCGGACGAGGAAACGCTTGCTGCGTATCGAACCATGCAGGAGCGGTATGCGCGGTTGCTTCAGCGTGACAAACAGCTGCTCCATCTGCCAGCAGAAACCCTCGATGGCCATCGCATTCAACTTCAAGCCAATCTGGAATTGAAGGAAGAACTGGACCTGCTCGCGGCTTACGGCGCTGAGGGCATTGGTCTTTTTCGGACAGAAATGCTTCTTCTGATGGAAGGAAAGGTGCTGGTGACGGAAGAAGAGCAGTTTGAAAACTATAAGAATGTCGTAGACGTCGCGTCTCCAGGCGAGACCACGTTTCGGATCCTGGACCTCGGGGGAGACAAAATGCTCCCAATGGGCCATCGTGAACACAATCCATTTTTGGGATGGCGTGGAATCCGCATAATGCTGGACAAAAAGGATCTTCTGATCCCTCAGCTCCGCGCGATTCTCAGGGCCAGTATTTTTGGTCCGACCCGGATCTTGCTCCCAATGATCACGTCGCTCAGCGAAGTTCGAGAATTCAAAGAAGTGTTGACCAGCACCATGAACGCACTGACCGAAGAGGAAATTCCGTTCAATCCAGATGTGCCCCTCGGAATAATGGTGGAGGTCCCCTCAGTTGCACTGATGGCGGACCTGTTCGCAAAGGAAGTGGATTTTTTCTCCATCGGCACAAACGACCTGACGCAGTATGTATTGGCCGTTGATCGGGGCAACGACCTTGTCGCTGAATTGTATGACGAAATGCACCCGGCAGTGCTGAAGCTGATCAAATTGACGACGAAAGCGGCGGCGAAGGCTGGAATACCGGTCAGCCTCTGCGGCGAGCTTGCAACAAACCTTCGCGCCGTTCCTGTCTTACTGGGTCTGGGCATCACGTCGCTGAGCGCCTCACCTATTTATCTACTGGCCATCAAGAGGGTCATCCGGGCGATGAAGCTCTCGGAGGGAGAGGCTCTTGCCAAGCGTGCGCTGTCTTCGTCCGATGCGGAGGAGTTCAAGGAGATCATGGATAACTGGCTCGACAAACATGCCTGTGGCGTATCGTTTTTTCTGGAAGGCAATGTCGCCTGACAGGAATCCTGTCCGCGGGTCTGAAATTGACCGACTCGAGGGTCCCACGTTAAACATCGCTACCAAGGCTTAAGAGGCGAAGTCGAGAGCGCCACCGATTGGCATTTCCCACCAGATATGGTGTATTCTCCTCCACTATTGAGTATTGAGGAGGATTACATCATGACTGCTGCAAAGCTTTTTGTCCAGTGTCTAGAAGAGGAGGGCGTAAAGTGGATCTTCGGCGTACCTGGGGAGGAAAACGCCGATTTCATGATGGCGCTGGAGGATTCGCCCATTGAATTTGTACTCTGCCGACATGAACAGGGCGCGGCCTTCATGGCCGATGTGTATGGGAGACTGACTGGTGAGCCGGGAGTCTGTCTGGGAACGCTGGGGCCTGGAGCTACCAATCTGATTACGGGTGTAGCGGACGCGAATATGGATCGTGCCCCCCTGATTGCCCTCACCGGGCAGGCAGACAGTCGCCGACAGCACAAAGAGAGCCATCAAAACATGGATGTCGTCGCCATGTTCACTCCAGTGACCAAGTGGGCGACTCCGATTATAAATGCCGGCAATATTCCCGAGGTGATCCGCAAGGCCTTCAAATTGGCTACGACGGAGAAGCCGGGGGCGTGTCATATCGAACTGGCAGAGGACATCGCCGAGCAGGAAGTCGATGGCCTAAAGCCCATTCCATCTGCCCATGCACGAAGGCCGGTACCCGCGGACAAGGTGGTAGATCAGGCCTGGGAGTTGATCAAGGCGGCGAAGCGGCCCGTGATCCTGGCTGGAAACGGTTGTGTTCGCAAGCGCGCGAGCAAGCAGCTACGCCTTTTTGCGGAAGCGTCAGGCATTGGAGTGATTAACACATTTATGGGCAAGGGTGCGGTTCCGCGAAGCGCGCCATACAGCCTTTTCACGATCGGTTTACAGTCGAAGGATTTCGTCGCACTTGCCATCGATGCGGCCGATCTCGTGATCACTCTGGGATACGATCTCGTAGAGTATCATCCTCGGTTGTGGAATTCGTCCGCTGACAAGAGGGTGATTCACGTTGATTTCCTTCCCGCAGAAGTGGATGAGCACTATCCCGTTGAGGTTGAAATTGTAGGCGACCTCGCCCACACGCTATGGATGTTCAACGAGCGAATCGCCAACGAGCCTGTCCGGTTTGATATTCCTCAGCACGAGACCATTCGCCAGCAGATGCTGGATGACTTTTCGGCCCACGCAGAAGACAAGACGGAAGGTAGTATTCGGCCGCAAAAGGTGCTCTGGGACGTACGTGAAGCCATGGGACCCAATGATATTCTTCTTAGTGATGTGGGCGCTCATAAAATGTGGATCGCGCGTTACTACCAGTGTGACGAGCCGAACACCTGCCTGATTTCCAACGGGTTTTGCTCCATGGGATTTGCGTTGCCCGGCGCCATTGGCGCCGCCCTCGCCAGGCCTGAATCTCGCGTGCTCGCGATTTGCGGAGATGGTGGCTTCCTTATGAATGTTCAAGAGATGGAAACTGCTCGGCGGATAAATGCCAACATAACGGTCATGATTTGGGAGGACCACGCATACGGATTGATCGCCTGGAAACAGTATTCACTCTATGGGAAACACACGGATCTGGCCTTTGATAATCCTGACTGGGTCCAGTTGGCCGCGGCATTTGACTGGTACGCAGAGAAGGTTGAGAATGCAGAAGACCTGCGCGGAGCGCTGGATCGAGCGATGGCTGAAGAGCGCCCGAGCCTGGTCATCGTTCCGATAGACTATCGAGAAAACAATAAGCTCACCGAACGTTTAGGAGACATCGCCTACACGATTTAGGATCCTGCCCGATAAAGAAGCCCGCCCGATATTGAGATCTGCCGGATTTGGTGCCCTGCCTGATTTAGAGAAACGACATGAGTCTGAAAGAAAGTTACCCGTACTACCTGGCGAATGAGCCCCAAACGCCCAATCTCGATCTTGAGGTTGTCGATAAATACACTGGCGAGACTGCCTGTAGGGTTCCTCTGGCGGATCCTGAGGCCATTGACCGCGCAATTGGTGCCGCGGAAGCCGCTGTGGGGCCCATGGGGCAGATGGCTCCCTACGAGCGTCAGGACGTCCTCAATCATTGTGTCCGTCGTTTCAGGGAACGCTTCGATGAGTTCTCCGAAGCCCTCTGCATCGAAGCAGGCAAGCCCATCAAGGATAGTGAGGGCGAGGTCTCCCGCCTGATTGACACCTTCCGGGTGGCCGCAGAGGAGAGCGTGCGAATGCACGGCGTCGTGATGAACATGGAAATCTCTCCACGGGCTCGTGGATATCGTGGAATGTGGAAACGGGTTCCCATCGGAGCATGCTCCTTCATCGCACCATTCAACTTTCCGTTGAATCTTGCCGCCCACAAGATCGCTCCAGCCCTGGCTGTCGGCTGTCCGTTTGTTCTGAAGCCGGCAAGTCTGACCCCCGTCGGGGCACTTCTCATCGGTGAGATTCTGGCTGAAACCAATCTTCCAAAGGGTGCTTTTTCCATCTTGCCTTGTCGCAGAGACGGCGCCGATTTGTTCACCACAGACGAGCGATTCAAATTACTCAGCTTCACCGGGTCTCCCGGAGTCGGATGGTCGCTCAAAGCGAAAGCTGGGAAGAAGAAAGTCATCCTGGAGCTCGGCGGAAATGCGGCGTGTATCGTTGATCGGGACGCGGACCTGGAAGACGCAGTCGAGCGCATTGTTTTCGGCGCCTTCTATCAATCCGGCCAAAGTTGTGTCGGAGTGCAGCGCATCATTGTTCACGCGGATGTCTACGAGGAATTCCGTACCCGTCTGGTAGCGGCTACTAAGATCCTCAAGATGGGTAATCCCAAAGACGCAGACACTTTCATAGGGCCGATGATTTCCGAACGAGAGGCCACGCGACTCAAGGGGTGGATTGATGAGGCTGTCGCGGCTGGGGCAAGTCTCCTGTGCGGTGGAACGCGTGATGGCGCGATGCTCGAAGCAACACTGCTAGACAATGTCCCTCAGGGCCAGAGTGTCACCACAGAGGAGGCCTTCGGGCCCGTGGCCATTCTCAGTCGTTTCGAAAACTTTGATGATGCGCTGAGTGAGGTAAACGATAGTGTGTTTGGCCTGCAGGCAGGGGTCTTTACGCGCGACCTTTATAATGCCAATAAAGCTTGGGATACACTTGAGGTGGGGGGTGTGATTATTGGAGACGTTCCATCCTGGCGCGTGGATCACATGCCTTATGGTGGCGTGAAGGATAGTGGCCTCGGTCGAGAGGGCATCACCTTCGCCATGGAGGACATGACCGAGGTCCGTTTAATGGTAGTGAGGACTCCCTGACGCCTGTTTTTGTGGCGCGACGAAGTCGCGCCAACCCTGGACCCAGTCCTCCTCCGAGGTAGTAGCTGACGGGGGGAATTCGGTTCGGAGGTCTTAATCGTCTGTCCAGATCGTTTCTCGTACAAAAAGGAGCCCGACGGCAGTTCGATAACCCGGTGTTTTCTACTTTCAAGTACACCGGGAGTTAATGCGATCTCATGTCGAAAAACGTCTTTCGAATCTTAATTCTATTTGGCCTGCTGCTACCAGCAGCCGGCGTCCAGGCTCAGTTTGGATATCATTTCGGCCGGAATAAGATTCAGTACGAAAACTTCGACTGGCAGATCATGAAGACCGACCACTTCGAGATCTACTACTATCCCGAGATGTTGGAGTTGGCCGAGCACGGTGCTTTCTTCGCCGAGGAGGCTTATGAGGAGCTGCAGCACAAGTTCAATTTCTCGCTGAACAGCCGTGTCCCTCTGATTTTCTACTCCTCCAATCTGCACTTCAAGCAGACAAATGTGACGGCCGGATTTATTCCTGACGGGGTCGGTGGCTTTTTCGAGTTCCTGAAAGGCCGCGTCGTCATTCCAGCAAATGGAAATCTGCATCGATTCCGAAGAGTAGTGCGACACGAAATGGTCCACGTGTTCATGTACAACAAGGTGACTCGCGTCATGCGCGATCATCGCCGGGTAATGGATCGGTTCCTGCCGCTATGGTTCACTGAAGGACTGGCAGAGTATTGGTCTGGTGAGCCCGACCATCAGCACGAGATGGTCATCCGAGACGCTCTCTTCACCAACTATCTAGTACCGCTCGAGTCGATGTACCGTATCAACGGTTCGTTTGTGATGTACAAGCAGGGAGAGTCCATCAATCGATTTTTCGCCGAGACGTACGGTGAGGAGAAGATTCTGGAGTTGCTGGAGAATTCCTGGAAGGATCGAGATTTTCGCGTGGTGATAGAGATCACAATGCAGGAAGAGTTCGGTGTTATCACCAAGAAATGGCACGACTGGCTCAAGAAGCAGTATTACCCTGAACTTTCGAACGTAGAAATATCTTCGCTGATCGCAGGCGGACTCTCTACCCAGGGATTCAACGCGAAACCCAATTATTTCAGATTCGAAGATGGAACCCGAAAGGTGTATTTCATAGGCAATCTGAATGGTCTGGGCAATGTATACGAAGTTGAAATTGACGACGACTTTCATCCGATCAACCGACCAGAAATATTGATCCGGGGAGAGCGCACCGATGAATTCGAAGCATTTCATCTTTTTGAGAGTCGGATTTCGGTCTCAGCTCAGGGCAACCTGGCATTCGTGACCAAATCGGGCGGAAAGGACGTGGTTCACGTCTATGACTTGATCGGTAATAAACACCTCGCGACGTTCAGATTCGACGATCTGATAGCCGTTTATTCTCCCTCATGGAGTCCAGATGGGAAGGATTTCGTTTTCACAGCGATCACTCGGTCCGGCTTCTCCGATTTATATATATATCGGACGCAAACGGATGAGCTGCAACAGCTTACATCGGATACGTTTGATGATCGAGATCCAGTGTGGAGTCCGGACGGTAGGTTTATCGCCTTTTCCTCCGATCGCTCCACATTCGGAAAAGAGGGTGCCTACAACATCTTTACCTATGGTGTAGAAGATGGATTGGTCCGGTATGTGACCTATGGAGACCGGACCGATGTTTCTCCGAGTTGGAGCCCGGACGGTACAAACCTTGCTTTTATCAGTACAGTCCGAGATGATACCGGAAAGTTTGGAGCTCAAGACATCTGGGTTGCAGATATGAGTTATCAGCTTGGCGATGCCAGATCGGTGGCTTCGACAGATCCGGGTATTCTGAGCGAAGAACCCCAGTGGCGAAATCTTCGGCGCCTCACCTCTTTGGTTGCCGCCTCCTTCGATCCCGTCTGGACGGACGACGATCACATTATTTTTACCAGTTTCGAGGGTCTCAGTTTTACCGTTCGGCAGCTCGCACAGGTTGACTCTCTGCTAGCTTTCCCCAAAGAGGCCACGCTTGCCAATCTGTCGGAGGTGGGCCCTGCGTGGTCTTACGATGCCCTCAAGATTGGAATTGACTCGGAGGCGACCCGATACAAATCCCGATATCAGCTGGATATTGCGCAGGGGATTGTGAGTCAAAATCCTGTACTGGGCACGACGGGTGGGGCAGTCATGGCCTTTTCGGATATGATGGGAGATGATTATCTGTATCTCACCATTCTCAATACCGGAACCGGAACGAAAAGCTTTCTTAAGGACCTCAGTTTTCAAGTAGCTCGATTCAAGCTCAATCGCAGGGCGAATTATGGTTACGGGATGTACCGGTTCTCCGGAAGACGGTATGATGTTACCGAGCCGGATGTGCCCTCGGGATTCCCACTTTTTTATGAGACGGTGTACGGCGGTTTTGGCTCGATGAGCTATCCATTGTCGAAGTTTACGCGCTTGGAAATGACTACCTCGTTGAACTGGACGAGTAAGGACATCGCCATTCGTGACCTCAGTCGCGATGCACTCCTACTGTCAAATAGTATTTCCCTTGTGCGGGACAACGCATTGTACTGGATGAACGGACCTATCGACGGATGGAGAGCAAGTTTTACCGCCGGATATACTTCTGACGTTCTATACGCCAACGTCAGCTACTACACGGTGATGCTCGACCTGAGAAAGTACTTTCGTATAACGCGAAACATCACATTTGCCTCGTGGGCCATGGCACGAATCAACGAAGGGAGGGAAGCCCGTCTATTTGTCCTTGGCGGGAGCTGGGACTTGCGTGGGTTCAGGTGGTTTGATGTTCGTGGGCAAAAAATGTGGTTCACCTCGCACGAGCTGAGGTTTCCTCTCGTCAATGCTCCAGCGGTGCTGGTCCCCATTCTGGCTCCATTTGGTATTGCAAGTGTTCGCGGCACACTGTTCTTCGATGCAGCCCACGCGTGGAACGATGATTACTATGATGTGCGTCCAGAAATTCGGGCCGGCGAAACGGTTGGTTCCGCCGGGTTTGGACTTAGGGTCAACCTCTTCGGTGCGTTTGTACTACGGTACGATATCGGCAGAAGATATCGAGATGGTTTCAGGAGACAGGACAAGGTGTTCAGACAGTTTTTCTTTGGCTGGGATTTCTGATGACTCCCCACAGAAGCCATATCGCCAGAATATTATTTGCAGCAATCGTATTTTCTGGATGTCAATCCATTCGTTTCGACCTTCCAGGAAGGTTGACCGCGGAAGATTGGCCAACAGATGGAAAGACTGCTGATCGCAGCCGCTATGTGCCAGAAACGTTGAGTCTACCGCTCGAAGTGAGTTGGGAATACAGCGCGAACGCCGGATTCGGGCCGGGGTCTCCCTTGATCCTGGATGGGGTGGTCCTGGTCGGCACCCGGAAGGGGGAAATTCACGCTGTTGAACTTGAGACCGGCAGAAAAAGAGGCTTCAAGAAAATGGGGGAGGCCATTGAAGGGTCACCTCTTATCGCAAATGGTATGCTCTACGTGCCCTCTGCCTGGGGCAAAAAGGTCTTGGTTGGATTCGATCTCAAGCGCGGGGTCATCTCTTGGAAGGTGGCGGGCGTGCCGTTCGAAACGGCATTGGTGGCGCACGAAGACAATGTGGTGGGAGTTGATGTTGAAGGAACCGTTCGTTCTTTCAATGGCAAGACAGGAGAGGAGGTGTGGCGTCTGGAATTGGGTGAAAAGATCTCCGCTCAAGCATCACCTCTACTTATCAGTCCGAACCAATTGTTTGTGGCCACGGACGACGGGAATGGATACCTCGTAGACCTGAACGTCCCGGACATCATCTGGCAGACGAATTTGGGTGCTCCCGTCTACGTTTCACCCGTGACGAGCGATGGAGTGATTTACATCTCCACTACACGGGGAAGTTTGGTTGCCATCGAGGCGGTGACCGGCGAGCAGAAATGGCTGATGCAAACGCTCAATCCTGAGGTCCGCATGGGAGCTCCTGCGGTTGATGGAGAACGCGTGTATCTCGGTGCGACGGATGGTCGAGTTCGATCAGTCGATATCAATACGGGCGAGGTCCAGTGGGAGGTCCAACTTTCAGACGTGGTTACTGGCGCTCCCCTTGTTACCAGAGAAACAGTTTTTGTTGGCACGATGGGTAGAGATTTGATGGGACTCAGGGTGACGACGGGTGATTTGGTCTGGGAGGTTGAAATGAAAGGACGAATAAAATCGGCCATGGCGATTGCCGGTGAAGGGCTGATCGTCCTCAGCGAACCCAGATACGTGACTTATTTCAAGCATGTGGAGCAGAGCGATGAAGGCTGAACACACATTCTTACTTGTGTTGATTTGCGTGCTGGCTGGGCCAGTTTTGGGACAATCGCGATCGATGATCGTGAACACAAATATGGCATCCAGTAACGTGTTCGTTGATGGCGAGTGGCTTGGTCAGGCGTCTCAATCTCCGTTTGAAATCAGTGCGGATGCCCGACGGGTTACCGTGAGTCCTGCAGGGGGAGATGCGTGGTCCATCGAAGCATTATCGTTCGACCTCATGGATGAATCTGCAGCCGTTTTGACACTGGATGCTCGCTTCCCTCATTATTACCGGTTCGAGACCGTACCACAGGGTGCGTCAGTAGAGGATAGTAGCGGATCATCGATGGGCTCCACGCCGCTGACATATGTCTCGAATGACCCGTTGGTGGGTCAAATATTGCTGAAGCTTCCCGGTTTTCAAACGGCTTCCGTAACGATCGGAAGTGAGATCTGGAATCGTTCCTTGGTCGAGTTGACCCCTCTTCCGGGAATGTCGATCGACTCAGACGGCGGCTTTCGAGTCGAAGGCCACCGTCGCCGGAGATGGATCAATTATGTCGCCGCTTCAACAGCCGTTGTAGGCGCCGTATTGTCGATCCATTTCAGAACGAAGGCAGACAACCGTTTCGACGATTTCAGCGAAACCGGAGACAGATCTCTGAAGTCTGATATTCATCGACTGGATATTTACTCTGGTGTCGCACAAGGTTTCATGCAGGTTGGTGTCGGCGTTTTCGCCTTTCGCCTGGCATTCTGAGACATTCCGGAGCATTCCTGGGCATCGTGAACCCCCTGAGTGCGGAGTCGTAGCATCCCGGAACCCTAACATTTCAGCTCCCCAATGATAAAGGAACGACTTCAAAACGATCTGAAAGTGGCCATGAAATCCAGGGATGTGGTCCGTCTCCGCACAGTGAGATCCCTGCGAGCGGCCATCATGACCAAAGAAATTGATCTTCGCACTGGTGGAAAAGGAGAAATTCCCGAAGAGGACGCTATCGCTGTAATTCAGAAACAGGCGAAGCAGCGTAGAGACTCGATCGAGCAATATGAGCTGGCTGGTAGGGATGACCTGAAGCAGATCGAGGTCGATGAGCTTAAAATCATCAAAGATTACCTCCCAGAGCAACTATCTGAAGATGATGTCCGTAACGCAGTTGTAGCTATCGTCGGCGAGACAGCAGCCGATGGCATGAAAGACATGGGCCGCGTCATGGGTGCTGCGATGCAGCAACTTCGAGGCAAGGCTGACGGGAAGCTGGTTCAACAGATTGTTCGCGAAATCCTTTCAGAAAAGTGATTTCCAGCCGATACAGAGGGTATGGGTACTCTAGATATTTTCATTCTTGTGATTCTGGCCCTGGGTCTCCTTAGAGGCTGGACAACGGGCTTTCTGAAGCAGGCATCTTCGCTCGCTGGAACGGTTCTCGCGTTCGTGCTCGCCGCGTCGTTTATGGAGTCAGGTGGAAGAATCCTGGAGCTTAATATGACATTGAGTCCAGATAAGAGTCCTATGCTTGCCTTCGTCATTATTTTCCTGCTTGTAAAATTAGCCGTGAAGATGGTGACCAAGACCGCTGAGTCGCTGCTCAATGCGACAAAATTATCAGGTCTTGATCGGTTGGCAGGTGGAGCAGCGGGAGCACTCAAGGCTGCAATCGCAATGAGCCTGGTATTCGTAATGATCGGCTACGCCCAGCTTCCCGGTAAAGTGTCGAGAGACTCATCCGATCTCTATATGCCGGTATATTCGCTCGTACCCGAGGCCTGGAGTTTTCTGTCCGACCGATCTCCGGCTTTTGAAGAATTCAGACAGAAAGTCGAAGATCGCCTAGAATTTGAAGCGAACTCGATTCCTATCTAGTTGTGAGTCGAAGGCCTAGTACTGGGGCGTATTCGGCTGAAGTCTGATCGAAAAACCGAACTCCTGATAGGTTAATTCTTGGGCTCCCAGTTTTGGCCGCGATCTCTTTGCCTCAACGGATACGCTAATCCATGAGGCGAGCTGTGATCGTATTTCCGAGAAAAACGTGTTGTTGCTCAAATCCGTTGAGCCCGTAAGCCAGGATAAATCGTATCCGGCCAGAACTGAGTGGCGCTTACCCACGCGAGCCGCCGTCAGCAATTTCAACCCGTATTCAGCCCCTGTGAATCGTTTGTCGGCACGGTCTGTCTTGCCGAAAAGGCGGTCACCGAAACGCCAGGTAGATATTCCTCCTTTCGCCATGACCCGTACTGAAAAAGAGTTGTCCGACCGCTGGAAATGCAATCCTGGACCCGTTGCAACGCTTAGCCAGGTTCCATCAAGATCTGTTACCGAGGACTTATCGTAATCCAGAATAACGACCTCAGCTCCCCACAGAGAACGCTGAAGAATGAGATCGAGTGCAGTTAATCGGTATCGGAACTCGACAGAACCAGACGAATAATTTCTCGCCCCAACGCCGAGTCGTAACAGTTCAATGCGCGAGTCCGCCGTGACTTGAGGGAGCAGGGTAGATAGAGGCACGATGCGTTGAGCCTGCACCATCAACAAGCTGGTATCGGAAATATCAGGGACTGATACCCGAAGCGACACCTCCCATGGCGCCAGAGCAAGTGGAGACTGTGCGGACACCGAATTCCACCCGAAAAGGAAGATTAAGCCGACTAGGGGTATAGCTTTTTTGGCCAAATCAGGAATCCGTTTAAAATGAGCACCGGATCGAATGACCGTGCGTTCTATCACTCTCATGTATGCGTACCATCCGATTCTGTTCGACGCCGGCGCGCGTATCGCATGATCACGAGCCCAACGATGATTAACGAGCCCCCTGCAATCTGAGCGGGCAGGATCCGGTCATCAAGAATGAGGTAACCGCTGAGCAGGGCAACCAATGGTACAAGATTGCCGAAGGCCGCCGTGTGTGATGCACCGAGAGTTCGGACCGCGTTGTTCCAGAGCACGATTGCCACGCCAGACGAGAGGGCGCCGGAAAATATAATGGCGACCCAATAAAGCCCTGTCACCTGCGACCAGTTTACTTCGTTCCAGAATGGAACGGCCAATACCACCATAAACGGTAGCGCGAGCATGAGGGCCAGGACCGTGAGCGCAAGCGGCGAGTGTCGTTTGACAAGCGGTCTAGTGATTGCCGTATAGGAGCCCCACATCATAGCGGCGAGCAACATGACTCCGTTGCCGAGCATCAATTCTGACGAAATACTGATTTCTTCTGAGCCAATTATAATCACCGTTCCTGTTCCGATGATCGAGACGGCCAGGCCGATCCAGGCGAGGCCAGAGAGTCGTTCTGCACCCATTATCATCACCAGCAGAGCCGTCCAAATTGGGGCACTGGACATGATGATCGCCGCATTCTCCGCGGACGTAAGGTCGAGGCCCGTGATGAAGGCCACCTGATAGAAAACCCAACCCAGGAAAGTGAGAACGATAAATGCTTTCGGGTCGGTCTTGACGGGCTTCCAGAACGCCGAGAGCGATCGACCGGTACGACGGTAGTAGATGGTTCCCAGGACGGCGGCAGCGGAGAAAAGCCGGAAGACGTTCAACACATGCGGATGCATGACCTCGAGAACGATTTTAATTACAACAAAATTAATTCCCCAGACGAGCACAACCAAGATCAGCTCTGCTTCACTTCGGAATCTCTGGTATGGTCTCTCGCTCATGGCTTCACGGAATTGCGGCCCCAAGCTAGCTGATATGATGGACAAACGCCGATCCGTTTTTGTACCTTGGTCAATTATTGACGTACAGCGAAGCTCTGATCGGTAGAATCAAGGCGAGCGACAAGCCCAGGGACGCTATGGCAATGCTTGACAGCGGAATTACCAAGTTATACTACACCATCAGTGAAGTAGCCAAACTGGTTGAAGAAGAAGCTCATGTACTCCGGTATTGGGAGACGGAATTCGATGGTCTGGGACCTCGAAAAAACAGAGCCGGGAAGCGGGTTTACACCAAGGATGACATTGATGTGGTCTTTCGCATCCGGCACCTCCTTCGAGACGAAAAGTTTACGATTGACGGTGCACGTCAGGCGCTCAAGAAGAGTAGAAAAAGAAGCGTCGAGCCTTCGTCCGGAGTCGAGGAATTGAAAGAAATGCGAGATTTTCTGGAGAAGATGCTCGATCGAATAGCGGGTTAAAACGCACCCCGGCTGTCCGATAACACTCAGTCTCGGATAGACACGATTTCCTGAGTAGTTGTTTTAGGGCTAAAACGGCCGGTTATCGGTAGAGCCCCATCTAGTTACCCACATTCAGTCTCCTTGATGGCGATTGCATATTGATAATGTTAGATTGAAAAAACACCACGACCCAACGGAGGTTGGAAATGAAATCAAAAATTATCACACTGGTAGTAGTTCTACTTAGTTTACCCTTGACCGTTCTCGCGCAGACCGGCACGATCAGCGGAACTGTCACGGATCCTGACGGAAGCGCTTTGCCGGGAGCAAACGTTCTCGTTTCCGGCTTGATGCTGGGATCTGCGACAGACTCTGACGGTAACTATACAATAGCTTCGGTTCCTTCGGGGGATCTTACGATCGAAGCTAGTTTTCTTGGATT
>Ga0066376_10000647_pt1 | contig 32636 bp, 34 predicted proteins | sample Knorr_S15_td_Bot_FD_77009 | JGI IMG/M metagenome (GOLD analysis project Ga0066376, IMG submission 77009) | Marine microbial communities from Southern Atlantic Ocean transect - Knorr_S15_td_Bottom_ad_5009_LV_A | ecosystem: Environmental > Aquatic > Marine > Oceanic | place: Southern Atlantic... | reverse complement strand
CCGAGCTACGCGAAGTGTTACGAGAGGAGTTGGGGGGGGACGTACAGCGTGACGGTCCGCGCCACGTACGTGCACCGTCCGATCGAGCAGTACCGAGTCACGATAAGCTTCGGGTCAGATCCGGAGCGCGCGGACGAGCTGATCCGTACCGTCTTCGCCGAAATCGATCGGCTCAAGATGGATGCTCCAACCGAGGACCAGGTGGCCGACGTACAGGCCGGAATGGGACGCGCTCTGGAGACGAATCTGGAGCGAAACATCTATTGGCTGAGCCAACTCGCCTTCGCGTACCAGCTCGGGGTCGACCCGGGATCGACTCTGATGTCGGCCCGCGCGTCGATCGAAGCCCTGACGGTATCGACGCTCCGTGACGTCGCGACTCGTTACCTGGACACCGACAACTTCGTCAGGGTGACTCTGTTGCCGGAGCGGTGATCACCGGATCGCCTCCCGGGCGCAGGGCCGGGGTCCGCGGTGTCCATTCGCCACTGATTTCGGTACCGTTGCTCAACCCCAAGACAACGATGGAGTCGGCTGTGAAGAGTCGCACCAGCCTCGTAGTGATGATGCTCGCTCTCACCGCCTGCGAGACGGCGTCGGACACTGCTACGACGATGTCAGCTGGGGAAATTCCCGTGCTTTCCGGCGATGCAGTAGCGGGTCACATGCGGACCCTTTCGTCCGACGACTTTCTGGGCCGCGCCCCCGGCCACGTAGGGGGCGACATGGCCGCGGACTACATCGCTGCCGAGTTCGCGGAATATGGGCTGGAGGCTCCAGACGGGTCCCATTTCCAGGCGGTGCCCATTGTTGGGACGAGCACGAATCCAGCCACGGTGCGCCTTTCGTTTTCGGGCCTCAACGGCACGGTCACACCGCGCTACCTGGACGAGTTCGTTCTGAACGCGGGTGATCCGGTGGCGGACGGAGCCGGCGGCGAGGCGGAGCTGGTGTTCGTCGGATATGGCATCAATGCCCCGGAGAACGAGTGGAACGACTTCAGAACCGTCGATGTAGCCGGCAAGTACATCATGATTCTGGTAAACGACGCCCCCGCGCCGGCCAGCGAGCCGGACCTCTTCGGTGGCGTGGCGATGACCTACTACGGTCGCTGGACCTACAAGTATGAGGAGGCGGCACGGCAGGGGGCGCTCGGCGCGATCATCGTTCACGAGACCGAGCCGGCGGGGTATCCATGGAGTGTCGTGAGAGGTGGTTGGTCGGGCGAGGGGTTTTCGCTTCCCCCCGACCCGTCCGCGCCGACACCGGCCGGCATGGTCGGCTGGGTGTCGGTCGACGTCGCGCGGAGCGTGTTGGCCACGGCTGGCCACGACTTCGATGAGCTCAAGACGAGGGCCGCGATCCGGGGCTTCGCCGCCGTCGAGACGGGCATCACCGTCAATGCGACAGTCGAGAGCACGGTCCGCAGGGTCGAGACGCGGAACGTCGTCGGCCTACTCCGGGGCTCCGAGCGCCCCGAGGAGTACATCACGGTCACGTCTCACTACGATCATTTCGGAATCGGTGAGACCATCGACGGGGACTCGATCTACAACGGTGCGTACGACAACGCATCGGGCACGGCGCTGCTGCTCGAGCTCGCTGCTGCCACCGCGGGGATGGACACACGCCCGGCCCGATCCGTGCTTTTCATTGCGACCGCAGCTGAGGAGCAAGGCTTGCTCGGAGCCGAGTGGTACGCGCAATCGCCGCTCTACCCGCTGAACCAGACCGTCGCGGAGATCAATATCGACGGGGCCAACCTATGGGGTGAGACGGACGACATGATCGTCCAGGGGGAAGAGCGGAGTGGGCTCGGCGCCTACGTCCGTCCGCGCGCTGCGGAGCTCGGGGTCTCGCTACGGCCAGATGCCGAGCCGGAGAAGGGCTTCTTTTTCCGCTCAGACCACTTCCCCTTCGCCAAGGCGGGAGTCCCCTCCTTATATGTCGAGCACGGTCGCGACTACCGGGGGCAGCCAGCGGGCTGGGGTGCCCAGATCCTGGCCGAGTACACGGCCAGCCGCTATCACGCACCGTCCGACGAGTTCAGCCCGGACTTCGTGTTCGCCGGCGCCGTCCAGCAGGGCACGCTCGTCCTTTCGGTTCTTCTCGACATCGCAGCCGATGTAACTTGGCCGAACTGGCACGACGGTCAGGAGTTCAAGGCCGCACGAGACGCGATGATGGAGGGCCGCTAGCGCCCGGATCTACGCCTGATAGACGGTGTTGATGACCCCCCGGAGGGCGCCGAAGAACATTGCGCTCTCCCGGACTCGCTCGAAGAAGGAGTCGGGCGCCCGATCCGACGTATGACTGAAGAGCCCGGTGACCGTGACGTCCGTCCGCGCGACAGCGGGTAGGCTGTCCATCAACCTCAGGCTCTCCGTGAACGGTATCAGCCGGTCGCCACGGCCATGAATCAGGCGTGTCGGAACGGTCACCCGTCGCAGCTCATCGGCCGGGTCCAGCAGGGGGTCGGCGCGCCGGCACGCCTCAGCGAGCCGCTTCGCCATCTCTTCACAATCATCCCGCGGGGGACGTGCCACGGTCGTCGGGGAAGCGAAGAAGTCGTATAGGGGTCTGTGACGTTTGGCCAAATCGCCGCGAAGCTCCTCGATCATACAGTCGTGGTGGGGCTCCCAGGCGGAGATGCGCTGTTCGCTCCCCACGGCGGCCAGGCGACGGAGCGCTTCGGCAACGTCCGTAGCGTCCTCGCACCCGGGAATGTCCGTCAGGTGATTGCTGGCGACTACCCAACGTCCATACGGATCAGGACTCAACGAGTAGTCCACGCCTTGCCACTCATGCTCTCCCGTGAGGAGGCAGCAAAGCGTGCGCTCCAGGTCGAGATACCCTCCAAAAAGCACGACCCCGGCAATATCGTCAGTCAGTTCTGGTCGGGCACTGGCGATCGCCGCCTGAGGAGCTCCGAACGAGAAGCCGATCAGGCCTACTTTGCTGGCAGCGACCTCCGGTCTCTGCCTGAGAAGATCGATCCCGCCACGGATGGTCGGAGCCGTGATGCCCGGCGCGAGGCGCAGATTCCGCCACTCAGGAATCGCAGGGACCAGAACAGCGGCTCCGCTGGAGGCCAGCGCACTGGCGAAGCGCACGAGCTGCGGATGAAACCGCCCCATTCGTGATACTCCCCCAAGGGCGATCCATGCCGGAAGGGGCCCGCGTCTACGAGACGGAAGGACCAGGGTGGCGCCCATCGTCTCCCCGCTACGCTGCATCTCAGTCTCGATCAGCTCGACGTCTGCGCCCGCTTTCCAGCTGCGGGCGTAGCGAACGGTCCTAAGCGTCCCTTTTAGCATTCGGCAACCTAACGCCTCCGCGGCGCTGGACGCTCGCTCAGAATGGAGCGGCGCTGGATAACGGACCGGGCGACTCCGCTCCGCCGGGGGGTGATGGCTCCAAAGCCGTACGGCTCGGCACGCTTGAGCGAGGGGTCCGGGTGAGGCCCACCCACGATTCCCATGGGCGGCCGTCGCGGTCCGGCCGGCCTCAGTCCTGCCTCGCGCGACCCTACAGTCCGGTGGGCTGGTCCACGAAGTCCCATGTCAGCTCGAACCGCTCCTCCAGGTGGGCTGCGAGCGCCCTCACCCCGAACGTCTCCGTGGCATAGTGCCCTCCGAAGAGAACCGTCATGCCCAACTCCATCGCATCGAAGTGAGCGTGGTGGTTTCCCTCACCGGTCACGAGCGCATCCAGGCTAGCATCGACGGCATCCGCTATGAAGGAGGCCCCCGAGCCGGTGATCACGCCCACTCTCTCAACCCGCTCAGGGCCGCCCGGGATCACATGCACGGAGCCCTCTAGCACTTCCTCCAGCGTCGCAGCCAGGCCAGGAACCGTTGTGGCCTCGGGCATGGTGCCCCACCACCCGATGTTCACGCCCTCGTAGGCGCCGAACTGACCCTGTACGTCGAGGCCGAGCGCACGCGCCAGCTGGGCGCAGTTGCCCACCTCAGAGTGACTATCCAGCGGAAGGTGACAGGAATACAGAGCTACGTTCCCCTCCATGAGTCTGCGGACCTTCCGGTAGTGCCTGCCGACGAGGGGTTCGAGTCCACCCCAGAAAAGGCCGTGGTGCACGATCATGAAGTCAGCACCGAGCTCGACCGCAGCCGTGATGGACGCCTCCGAAGCGTCCACCGCAGCCACCACATGCTGGATCTCGGCCGGCCCGTCTACCTGGAGACCGTTTAGCGCGCCACGGCTGTCCGGATGTCCACTAACCGCAAGGTATCCGTCGAGGTATTGGAGGATAGATTCTAATTTCATGTCGCGATTCGGGTGAATTTGCGACCGTGGTGGAAAAGGTGTGGAAAACCGAGTGGCCGGTCATCAATGGTCGCCAGCTTCAAACGCTTCACTGTCCCTAACTCACAGTACTGGAACGATTTGTGAGGTCTTGAGGCCCCTTCGGGCCAGACGGCTTCGCCCTGATTTTGGTTGGGGAAAAGTCCGTATCCCAGTTCGCGCGAGGCCTGAGCCGCTCCAACTCGCCCACGAATCAGGTGCCAGACGCCTCGGGAGCGGGCTCTCCGCGTCGGCCAGCGGGATCGCCCATGTGGACAGTCCCGTTCAGGATCGCCCCCTCCTCGAGCTGCATGCGTCGGGCTCGGATGTCGCCCTCGATGCGACATGTAGCTTGTAACTCCAGGCGCGATTCGGCTACCAGAGTGCCGTTTACAGTGCCGGAGATCACAGCATCCTGCGTCGCGATGTCGCCGATCACGAGGCCGTCTTTCCCTATGACGACCGCTTTGCCCGCCCGCACGCTGCCCTCGACCCGGCCTTCAATACGAATGGTTCCGTCGGTTTCGCAGTCGCCGACGACCTTCATTCCGGGCCCGATGATCGAGATCACTGACTCTGGGGGAGCCCCGTTGCCGCTCCTGTCGCGTGCCATCTATGCCTCTGGATGTACGGTTTTACAGGGAAACAAAGGTAGTCGGGAGCGGCCCCTAGAGCACTACGTAGGTTCTTGCACCATGCTCAAGGGATCGACCGCCTCGCCCTCGAGCAGAATCTCGAAGTGAAGATGCGGCGCGGTCGAGCGGCCGGTAGAACCGCTGAGGGCGATGACCTCGCGCTCGCGAACACGTTGACCTCGCGCCACGAGTTGGAGTGACGCGTGCGCGTACAGCGTCGTGTATCCCGCGCCATGGTCGATGACCACGAAGCGACCGTATACCTCATCTTCGCCGACATCAACGACCGTTCCCCCACCCGCTGCGCGTATGTATGAATCACTTGGGACAGCGATATCCAGACCGGGGTGGTCACCCTCCGCCCCCTCTAGAAGCGCCTGGGTAATGAAGCCCCTTTGTGTAAGCGGCCAGACCGTGGGCACGCTCGCCCCAGCTGCGGGCAGCGTCTCCGTACCTCTCCCGCGGCGCGCACCGCTGGCGGGAGGCAGCCACACGTCACCGGAGGAACCCGAGCTCCCAGTACCGAACAAATCCCGAATGTTCCCGTACTGAGCCTCGATGGCTTCGAGGTCTCGGGCCAAGACCTGGATCCTCGCCTTGTCAGCGTCGACCGCCTGCAGCTGAAGTTCGAGGTCGGTCACTCTCGACGCCCGTGCGGCGAGGTACCACCAACTCCCGGCCATTACGGTCAGGGCCAGCGCGAGGAGGGATCCGACGACGGCCCAAATTCGCAGCCACTTGTACGGCACGTGGATCGTCCTGCTCTCCCGACCATCGTCGGGGACCACCATGATTGTCAGCTTCCGTCCGCTGAATCCCTTCACTCGACCACCTCCGCCACCTCTTGGCCGGTGATCAACTCATAGACGCGCTCGAAGTCCTCCGAGCCGTGATACTCGATCTCAATAGAGCCCTTGCCGCCCCTACGCTGCCGAATGGTTACGCGCGTCGAGAGCCTGTCGCGGAGCCCTTCTTCTAGCGCGCGAACGACGGGGTCGACGGCCGCTCCGGCCTTCTTGCGGCGCTTCTTGCTCACACCACTCGCCCGCTTCTCCGTCTCGCGTACCGACCACCCCTCGTCGGCAGCCCGCCTGGCAAGCTCGGCCGCGAAGACCGGATCCTGCACGCTCAGCAGTGCCCGCGCATGCCCGCCCGAGAGGCTCCCGGCCTCCACGAGCTTCCTAATGGACACGGGCAGGCGGAGCAACCTGAGAAGGTTGGTTACGGTGGAGCGGCTCTTTCCCACCGCCACGGCGATCTCCGCTTGGCTCATATTGAACTGATTGCTCAGCGCGGCATATCCCTCGGCTTCCTCGAGGGCATTTAATGCCTCGCGCTGGAGGTTCTCTACGAGGGCGAGAACCAGAAGCGTCTCATCCGATGCGTCCCGTACCACAGTCGGCACGTCTTTCCACCCGAGTGAGCGGACAGCCCGCAGGCGGCGCTCGCCGGCAATGAGCTCGAATCGCCCGTCGGCATCCGGCGCGGGTCGCACAACGATCGGCTGCAGCAAGCCGTTTTCACTGATCGACGCCGCCAGACCGGCGAGATCGCTGTCTGGGAACGTGCGGCGGGGCTGCATCGGGTTCGGTGAAATGGCCGAAACCGGCACCTTCCCAGCGTCACCCGCCCCCACCTCAGGCTCGAGGTATTCTCCGAGGAGGGCTCCGAGGCCCTTTCCGAGGCGGTCTCTCGTCATCCCGCCATCGCCGGTTGGCCGGCCGTTGCCCGGGCGCGTGCGGCGATGACTTCCTGCGCGAGCGCCAGGTAGGACTGAGCTCCCCTGCATAGGATGTCGTAAAGAACGATGGGACGACCAAAACTTGGCGCCTCCGCCAAGCGTACGTTCCTGGGGATGGCGGTCCGATAGACCGTCGCCCCGAAATACTCTCGCGCTTCGGCGGCGACTTGCTGCGACAAGTTCAGGCGATGGTCGTACATGGTGAGCAGGACCCCTTCGATATCCAACCCCGGGTTGAGGCCGCGTTGAACCAGACGTACGGTGTTGAGCAGCTGGCTGAGGCCTTCCAATGCGTAGAACTCGCACTGAATCGGGATGAGGACCGAGTCGGCGGCGGTGAGCGTGTTCAAGGTCAGCAGACCCAGCGAGGGCGGGCAATCCACCAGAACGTAGTCGTAGTTCTCACGGATGGGTGCGAGCGCCTTCTGGAGGACGCGCTCCCGATTTGGGACGGTGACGAGCTCAATCTCGGCGCCCACCAGGTCTCGCGTTGCGGGGATCACGTCGAGGCAGGGGAACCGGACCTCGCTGATAATGCCCTCATCGATCGCCGCATCACCGATGAGGATGTCGTAGATCGAAGTCAGCGCTTCTCGATTCTCGATGCCAAGACCGCTGGTAGCGTTGCCCTGAGGATCGATGTCGACCAGAAGCGTTCGCTTCTCGGCTACGGCCAGCGAGGCGGCCAGATTGATCGCCGTCGTGGTCTTTCCGACCCCACCCTTCTGATTTGCGATCGCGATGACGTGCGACATGTACCCTCTGCCCTATGAAAAACCGCCCTGCCCGCTCGCCCGGGGGAAGAATATATCCGTACCGGCCGTATGGCGGAAAGCCGGTCGTGGCCGCGTGTGACCCGGCCCTCGGACTTTACGGCTCACCTCGGTACATTTCCATACGAAGGTAGGCCAGGCCCCGAGCTAGAAGGGACATAGGCATTTGCGGAGGATGATGATGCGGCGTCGCTGGATGAACCGAGTAGTCACGCTACTGGCGGTGGTATTCTCGTACGGCTGCGGAGATAGCGATCCGAGCGGGCCCGATCCGCTCGTGGCACCCTTTGTCGGCGATTGGTCCGCCACCGCGCTAGTGCTGACGAGCCCCCTTGCCGATCTGATCAGTGTGGACATCATCGAAATCGGCTCGACGTTCGATCTGAACGTACAGCCCAGTGGAGCGTACACGGCGATTCTCGTCTTTGCAGGTGGCGGGTCGGTCGAGATCGGAACGATCGAGGTCACGGCGACGACGATTACCCTGCACCGGGACTTCCCAAACAACCAGACAGCCGTCTCTACCTACCAGTTCATAGGGGACGACATGTTGATTCTCGACGGGGAAACCGAGTTCGATTTCAACCTCGACGGTATCCAGGACCAGGCGATCGCCCACTTCGAGCTCGTCCGAAAGTAGGCTTCATGACCGATGTTTCACGTGAAACATCCCTGGTGCCAGCGCCTGTTTCACGTGGAACAGGCGCGCCCCATGACCTCACCCGATCGCTTCTAAACGACCGCCGACTGTGTGGCCCGACTCCGTCGGACCTCCAGGAGCAGATTCTGCAGGTCCGCAGGCGTCACGCCCGGAATTCTCGCAGCCTGAGCAAGTGTTTCGGGCCTGATTCGCGCCAATTTCTCTCGCGCCTCATACGAGAGCGTTACGAACTCCATATACGGTAAGTCATTGTCCAACAAGAAGTTGGCTTGTTCTCGAAGTCGCGCGGCTCGTTCCTTTTCCCGCACTACGTAACCCTCGTACTTCAGCTCCACCTGCACGGCATCCAATACGCTACTGGACAGGCTAACTCCTAAGGCGACCGCCTCTTCATCACCCGCCGCCAACAGGTCACCGGCGCTCACGCGAGGACGCTTCAACAACTCCACCGCCCTTACGGGCTCCGAAGTCGGACTCGTGTTCGCTTCCCCCAAGAGCTCTGCGACGTCCTTCTCTCCAAGCGTCGTCCCACGGAACCACGACAGGGCTCTGTCCTCGTCGGCCAGGCGACGCTCGAGCGTCGCCCCCTGCGCTGGAGTCAGGAGCCCTCGATCTCTCGCGAGCGGACCCAGACGACGCGGGCAGTTTTCCTGACGCAGGAGCAGTCTGAATTCGGCCCGCGATGTGAAGAGCCGATAGGGTTCGTCGACCCCCCGAGTGACCAGGTCGTCGATCAGCACACCGATATACGCCTGATCCCGCTCGAGAAGAAACGGCTCATCGCCGCGCACCTTAAGCGCAGCGTTGGCACCTGCCACGATGCCCTGCCCTGCCGCCTCCTCGTACCCGGTCGTGCCGTTGATTTGGCCCGCGAAATAGAGGCCCTCGACGGCTTTCAGCTCGAGGGTGTGCCGGAGCTGATGAGGCGGGAAGTAATCGTATTCGATCGCGTACCCGGCCTTGGTCATCACGACGTCCTCGAGACCGGGAACCGTGCGAAGAAACTCCAGTTGGACTTCGGCCGGCAACGAAGTAGAGAGACCATTCACGTACAGCTCAGTCGTGTGGAGCCCCTCCGGTTCGAGAAAGACCTGATGCCTCGGCGCATTGGGAAACCGCACCACCTTGTCCTCGATCGACGGACAGTAGCGCGGTCCGCGCCCAGCGATCTCCCCACCATACAGCGCGCTGCGGAGCAGGTTATCCGCCACGACCTTCTTCAGCCCGTCCCCAGCCCATGTGATCCAGCAGGGGCGTTGCTCTGGAATCGTTTCCTTCGAGTATGACGCAAACCGGAAGGGAAGGTCCTCACCGTCCTGGCGTTCCACGCGATCGTAGTCGACAGTGCGCCCATCGACTCGCGGCGGCGTGCCTGTCTTGAAGCGGGCGACCTCCAAGCCGAGCCCCTCGAGCCCTTCCGCCAGCGCCACGGAGGGAGCTTCACCGGCCCTGCCCGCCCCGACGCCCGCTTCCCCCCCTACATGGATCTTGCCCCGTAGAAACGTGCCCGCCGTAACGACCACCGCGGGCGCTAGAAACGTCAGCCCGCCTCGCGTCTGGACCCCGCCCACGCGTCGGTCCTCCATCACCAAACCGCTGACGAGCGCCTGGAAGAGATCGAGGTTCGGTAACTCCTCCAGAACGCGACGCACCGCCAGAGGGTATAGCGCTCGATCGCACTGCGCTCGAGGACCCCATACGGCCGGGCCCTTTCTCCGGTTCAGCATTCTGAATTGAATACGCGACGCATCGGTCGCTCGCCCCATGATGCCGCCAAGCGCATCGACCTCTCGCGCTACCACGCCCTTGGCGACACCGCCAATCGCGGGATTGCAGCTCATCTGACCGATCCGGGTCAGGTCGGGCGTGATGAGCAGCGTCCTGACGCCCGCGCGCGCTGCGGCTGCCGCCGCCTCCGTACCCGCGTGGCCACCGCCCACCACGATCACATCATAGCCGCTACGCATCAGGGGAACCGCACCACGACATCGGCGCCTGACGGCAACTCATCCGCGGCGATGCGCACAACATCATCCACGCGTGCGGACACGGGGCCCACGGAAAGGGCATCCTCCAGATCAGCCAGTGCGGATCGGCTCCCGACGGCCAGGATCTCAACCGACCCGTCCGGACTGTTCTGCACCGATCCGGACAGTCCCAGCTCCGCCGCTGCACGGCGTGTCCACCACCGGAATCCGACGCCCTGGACCCGGCCCTCTACGCGGTACGCCCGCGTCTCCGACTCTAGGCCTCTCGCCCCTGCAGCCTCCGATTCCCTCTCGGAGCCCGAAGGCGACTCCTCGCGATCGCTCATTTGCCTACGCAGAACTCCCGGAACACGACGTCCAGTACGTCATCGACAGAGATGACGCCCAGTACTTCCTCGAGCGCAGTCTCCGCGGGTCGAAGATGGGTCGAGGCCACCTCCGGCGGGAGGCCATCGGTCAGTGCTGCCCGAAACAGCTCCACCGCGTCACGCGCCGTCCGCAGTGCCCGTGCGTGTCGACCACGCGTAATGATCGGCGCTTCGTCGTCGGCACTCGTGAGGGTTTGGTAGGCCAACTCGGGAAGCAGGCGGGCTATCTCGTCCAACCCCTCTCCGGTCGTGACCGACACGCGCACCACACCCGCAAAGCCGTCCAAAGAACGAGCCTCCAGACCCGCCTGCCCCGGGAGATCAGCCTTCGTCTCGAGCAGAACCACCGGCGCCGTGATCCCCTCGAGAAAGCGCCGCTCTCCCGAGGACACTGCCTCGCCGACCGGCACGCACAGCAACACTATATCTGCTCCCTTGAGGTACTTCAGCGCGACCTCCACACCCAACTGTTCGATGCGTGCCTCGGTCTCCCGAAGGCCCGCGGTGTCCACGAGCCGGAAGGGGAAGCCAGCGAGTTGAACTGAAGCCTCCAGCGCGTCGCGGGTCGTGCCGGGCTCGTCCGTGACGATCGCACGGTCCTGACCGATCAGCGCGTTGTAGAGTGATGACTTCCCGGCGTTGGGACGACCCGCGAACACCGCCAGAGCACCATCGCGCAACAGCTCTCCCTCCGGCGCCGTCGCCAGCAACCCATCCAGCCGCGCAATGACCCTCGAGGCCTCGGCCGCCACGGCCTCGAGGGATACCGGTGCGTCATCTTCCTCCGGAAAGTCGATGTGGTGCGCCATCAAGGCTTCCAGCTTCACGAGGCTCTCGCGAAGCTCCCCGATGCGCCCTGAGAGGCCTCGCTCGAGCTGCCCTATCGCCGCCCTATGGAACGCCCGACTCCTGGCCTGGATCAGATCAGCCACCGCCTCGGCCTGCAGCAGATCCATCTTTCCCCGGAGATACGCCCGCCGGGTGAACTCTCCAGGCTCGGCCGGACGCGCGCCCGCCTGAATGCACGCATCCAGAACAAGCCCCGGAATCAGCGGGCCCCCGTGGCACGACAGCTCCACCATGTGCTCCCCGGTATAGCTCGCGGGCTCGGCGAACACCGTTGCGATGGCACGGTCCACGAGCTCCCCGCTGGACGGCCGTCGAATCTCGACCAGGGTACACGTTCGTGGAGACGGCGCTTCGGCAAGGGAGGGCGCCACGCGACGAAGCACTTCCGGTGCAGCCGGACCAGAAACTCGAATGACCGCGATCGCACCGTGTCCCGGTGCGGTCGACACGGCCGCAATGGTGTCGACGTTCAACGTCTCAGCCGGCTATCGCAGCCTAGTCGCTGCTTAACTTGGGCGGCGGCTTTCCCTTCATCTTCTTTCGCTCGTTCGCGATCCACATCTGCTGCGGAATCGTCGCGATGTTGGCCGTCGCGTAGTAGAGGTTGAGGCCGCTGGCGAGGTTCAAGAAGATGAACACCATCATGCCCGGCATCATCCACATCATCATCTTCATCTGCGGATTGGGCGTGTCGAGCGACTTGTAGCTCACGTACTGCATCAAGAACATCGAGATGCCGAGGAATACCGGCAGCAGGTAGAGTGGGTCCTTCGCCGACAGATCCGGAAGCCACAGGAACGACACTCCGCGCAACTCGATAGTGCTCCGAAAGACGAAAAAGAGCGCGATAAGGACTGGCCATGGGATAAGCATGGGCAGGCAACCCGCGAGCGGGTTGAATCCGTGCTCCTTGTACAGCCGCATCATCTCCTTCTGCTGCTTCTCGGGATTGTCCTTGTACTTCGTTTGGATCTCCTGGAGAAGCGGCTGCACTGCCATGTTGCGCAGCTGAGCCCGCATCGCCTTGTGGTTCAGTGGGAAGAGCACGATGCGCATGACCACGCCGAACAAGATTAGCACCCACCCATAGCCCAGGTTCAGCTTCGTGTGCAGGTAAACCAGGATCGTGGTGATCATCCCAACGAACGGTCGGATGATCGGACGCATCAGCGCCCACCCGACCGGGTTCACCTCCTGCATATCCCACCCGATTTCTTTAAGGACCGCGAAGTCCTGCGGGCCCATAAAGAGCCTATACGCATAAAGCCCCTCGGCCCCGACGACCTGGGCCGCAGCAACCCGCACCCTACCTTCTAGGTGGCTCTCCTGAACGAGCAGACCACCCAAGTAGTTCTCGGCGGTCGCCGCCTCGTTGCTCTCACCCGCTAGCATCGCCATCACGAAGTACTTGCTGCGTTGAGCCCCCCATAGCAGAGGTCCCTCAACGATCGTCGGTTCCGCCTTGCTCTTGAGGACCTGCGCAATGCCCTCCTGAGTATGGTGGCTCACGTAGGCCATCTCGCGGTCTTCGGTCACCGAGTCCGACTCTGCGTAGGCGAGCCCGTCGCCGATGTCAGTCAGCAGCAGCGGCCGATCCAGGCCCTCGACCGCACCACGCACCGAGACGATGTAGCTGTCGGGATGGAACTCGAACTCGGTCTCGAACCTGAAGGCACTCGTCGGATGCTGGTACGTGAACGTAAGGGAGCGGGATGCCCCGCCCGCCTCGAGTGTGAGCCCGCCGGCCGGCTCCACCTCGAACGGGACACGGGACAGGTCCACGGTGTCCGACCCGACCACCAGCTTCTGACCGAGGTACCCGTCGGACCCTACTGGAACAAGGTCGACGACTCCTTCCCTATTGAGCGACGGGAACTGCGACATCTCCGCTACGTGCATGCGCGCCCCGTACGATGAGAACTCGTATCGGTAGAGCGGACCTTCCACGATGATCCGTTCCTCCGTAGGCACGGCCTCCGCGCTGGGCTCGGCACCACCTGACTCGGTCACTCCGGAGACCGTGGGCGTGGGCGTCACGACCACAGGCTCCGCCCCGCCGACCGGAATCGTCGGTGTCGCGACTCCGGGCAACTCAGCGGGGAGCGACTCGGCGGCAGTTCCGGCGACCGTCTCCCCGACCGGCGGCCCACCGATGCTGTCGGGAACCAACACCTCCTCGGGAAGGACCGGCGGGAAGAGAACGTTCGTTCCCACCAGAATCACCAACATCAGGAAAATCGCGAGCAGGAAGCGAGCTTCGGTCTTCATGCTGCCCGCTCACTTCCGTGCAGTGACGCTTTCGTCGGGTCGGTGACGGGGGATTGAGGGACAGGGTCGGGCCCGTGGCCACCCCACGGGTGACATCGACCGATTCGTCCAAGGGCCAGCCAGGAGCCGCGGGCGGCCCCGTGAATCCGGATCGCCTCGGCGGCGTATCCCGAACACGTGGGCTGAAACCGACACGACGCCGGGATCCACGGCGAAATCGCCGCTTGGTAGAAGCGGATCAGACCAATCAGGATTCTTCCGAGCAAAACGCCTCCACCGCCTCGTTCACCTCGCGAGCAAGCTCCTCGAAAGTCGCTGCGTATGCTCTTCGTCTCGCTCGAATCAGAACATCCCCCTCACAACTTTTCTCGTCCATGTGCGGCAGAACCGACCGGCGGCCGATCTCCCTCAGTCGCCTCTTGAGTCGATTCCGTTCCACGATCCGGCGTCCGTGCTTAGGTACGATCACCCCGAGTCGTGAAAAGGAAGCGGGGGAAGACATGAAGAAGACGTCCACACTTGTGGTCCTCTTCCGCTTCCCCCGCTCCAACAGCGCACGGATCTCAGTACTGCGCCGAATCCGGGCGCTCCGGGGCAGGCCCTCGCCGTGCTTCTGCGTGGTGGTTACTTCCCGCCGATCGTCACCACCAACTGGGCGCGACCGCGTCGGCGTCGGCGATTGAGCGCGCGTCGACCACCCCGAGTCTTCATTCTGGAGCGGAACCCGTGCTTGTTTACGCGCTTGCGATTGCGCGGATTGTATGTCGGCTTCATTAACGGCCCAATCCATCTTTTTCGTGCGTTTAGAAACGAGCCCGGAAAGATAGCCGAGGGCGCGAGAACGCGTCAACGCTACGCCCCGCCGAACCCCCCAAGGGCCCGAAAACCCACGCTCGAAGCGCGGTTTGACTTTTCGAAAGTGCCTGGGTAGGTTCGGCGCCCCCCGCAAAGGGGAGCCCGCTCGCAAACGCCACTTTCGACCCATTTTGCTTCCGCTCATGCTGTCTGTCCTCAGCCGTCCGCTTCCGCCTCTGGCCGACCGTGCCGAGGCAGGGCCAGGGGCAGCGGAGACGCGATGGAGCTGACCGCAGAGGAACTCTGGGCTCAGATACAGGAGGCGGCGCGCGCCTCCATTCCGGAACACAGCTACCTGACGTGGGTGGCCCCTGCGAAAGCGGTCGCACTCACCTCCGACGAGTTGCACCTCGAGGTCCCATCCCGCTTCCATGTCGAGTGGCTCGAGGACAAGTTCGGTCCTGTTCTGAGTGGCGCCGCCGACCGCTCGCTCGGCCGTCCTCTCAAGATCTCGGTGTCGAGCGCAGACGAGCTCGAACCGATTCCGATGCCGTCGGTTCAGCTCACGTCTCCGTCCGCTGCCGGCACCTCCATGGTCGAGCCTGAGAGCACTGCCCGGGCAGCCGTCAGGCCCCTGCTCAACGACCGCTACACTTTCGATCGCTTCGTCGTGGGCGTAGACAACCAGTTGGCGGCGGCGGCGGCGAGGGCCGTCGCCGACAAGCCAGCTCGGATGTACAACCCGCTCTTCCTCTACGGCGGCGTCGGGCTCGGCAAGACCCATTTGATGCACGCGATTGGGCATCATCTCGTCGAGACCAACCCCGCCAGTCGAGTGTGCTATGTCTCGTCGGAGGAATTCACAAATCAGTTGGTGACGTCGATTCAGAATGGCGTGATGGCGGCCTTTCGTCAGCGATATCGGGAGATGGACCTGTTGCTGGTGGATGACATCCAGTTTCTGGCTGGCAAGGAGCGCACCCAGGAGGAGTTCTTCCACACGTTCAATGCCATCTACGATGCTCACCGCCAAATCGTTGTCACGAGTGATCGTCCTCCGAAAGAGCTTCCCGGCCTAGAGAGCCGACTCGTATCGCGTTTCGAGTGGGGGCTCGTGGTAGACGTCAAGCCACCCGACTACGAGACCCGCATGGCGATCCTTCGAAAGAAGGCAGCTGATGATGGCATCTCGCTCGACGACGAGGTGATCGACTTCATCGCACACTCGTGCACCTCGTCCGTCCGTGAGCTTGAAGGCGCGGTCATCAAGCTTCTGGCGTACTCGTCGCTGACGCACCAGGAGATCACCCCTCAGCTGGCCAAAACAGCGCTTCGCGGCGTGCTCGCTCGGTATCGCGACGAGGGGCCGGTCCTCTCGCCAGAGCGGATCCGCGAGACCGTGGCCCGCAGGTGGCGCGTCCGACCGGAAGCCTTGGCGTCGAAACGCCGGACAAAAGATCTCACCGTCCCCCGTCAGGTGGCGATGTTCCTCATCAAAGAGACGCTCGACATGTCACTCGCGCGCATCGGAGAGCTTTTCGGGGGTCGCGACCATTCCACGGTGATTCACTCGATTCGAAAGGTCCAGGAAGAGATGGAGCGCGACCCCTCATTCAAGGCGTTGGTCGATGCGGCGCGGAACGAGGTCAAAGAGCGTCAGTAGTGTTTCCACCCACTGTGGAAAAGCCTTGAAAAGCGCTTGTTTCTCCACGCCCGCCCCCTCACCTACGATGTGGCTCGTACCTTTCCTGTTGATAACTCCTACGCCTTCCACACCTCGATGAACAGTCGGAAGAGCCTTTGGAATATGGATGATTGCACGCATCGGCTCCGGTTCATCCACGTATCCACAGGACCTACTACTACTATGTTTTTCTAATAAGAAGAGACATAGTATCTAGCTTCGTTGAAAACGACCGGGTCAGCCCCAGGAACCGCCTCGATGAACTTCACCATCACTCGGCAGAACCTCCACAACGGCCTCGCTTCGGTATCCGCGAGTATCCCGTCGAAGACCACGCTTCCTGTGCTCTCGAACATCCTGTTCGTGGCCAAGGACGATGGCGTGTGGATGAGTGGTACCGACCTCGATGTTTCGGTACGGGTCAAGGTTCCCGCCGACGTCACGGAAGAGGGGAGTCTGACGGCCCCGGGAAAAAAGCTCCAGGAGATCATCAAGGAGCTCCCCGACCAACCTGTCGAAGTCGCGACGCGAGGGGACCAGATCGAGTTGAAGTGCGGACGCAGCCACTTCAAGCTGAACGGTTTACCTGCCGACGAGTTCCCGACGCTTCCTGAAGTGGATTTCAGCGAGGGTTGGAGCGTGACTGGCAAGGACGTGAACGCCCTGATCCATCACACGTCCTTCGCGGTCTCGACGGAAGAGAGCCGCCCGATACTCAATGGCGTCCTCTGGGAGTTGCGCGACGGATCCATGCGCATGGTTGCCACAAATGGTCACCGACTCGCCCGCATGGGAGTCCCGGCAGAGTCCAGCGGCGCTCCATCTGCTGACTTCATCGTTCCGCCCGGTGCCCTCCAGCAGGTCCAGCGTCTGTTCAAGGACGGCAGTGATCTTGAGGTCGCTCGCAGCGGAAACCACCTGGGCTTCAGGGCCGGATCCACCGAGGTCTACACTCGGCTCATCGAGGGCTCGTATCCGAACTACGACCAGGTGATTCCGCGCGATAACGACAAGGTGGCCAGGGTCGACAAGAAGTTGCTCGAGTCGGCCGTTCGAAGAATGGCCGTCGTCGCGTCCGACCAGACGCACAGGATCCGACTGAAGTTCGAGCCGGGCCGCGTGCACCTGAACGTGCTCACGCCCGATCTGGGCGAGGGACACGATGAACTTGAGCTCGACTACGATGGCGAAGAGTTGGAGATCGGCTTCAACGCCAACTATCTGCTCCAAGTGCTCAGGTACATGCCCACCGAGGAGGTGAACATCACCTTCAAAGCTCCCGAGCGCGCCGCCACGATCGAGCCGGCCGGAGACGACGATATCGACTACCTGTGTCTCGTAATGCCGCTGCGCTTGCTGGATTGAAGCCTTTTCAGAGATGGGCGGAGGCTCAGATTCGGCCGACGCCCTCTTCTCGGCACTTAGGCGGGTAGCTTAGACGCTGTCAGGACTGCTGCGCCTCCTCGAGAATCTCGGATCCCTTGAAGATCGACATCAACTGAAGGCCCTCGGCCTCGAACAACGCACTGGCGTTCTCGGAGCGGTCGATCAGCGTGAGCACGCCGATGATGTCGATGCCGTGGCTGCGGACGGCCTGCACTGCAACCATGGTGCTCTTGCCAGTCGTCATCGAGTCTTCGACGAGGAGGCATCGCGCCGAGGGTGGGACCCCGCCCTCTACCTGCTGGCCCGTGCCGTGCTCCTTCGCTTTCTTTCTGACGGAAAACCCGTCGATAGGATGGCCCTCAAGGTGGCTCCGGTGAGCGATCGCATAGGCGATTGGGTCGGCGCCCATGGTGGGCCCCCCGACATGGGTCGGGTCCAGTTCGCTGTCCCGGATGAGCTTAAAGGCCACGTGCCCCACCAAGAACTGACCCTCGGCACACATGGTCGTGGGACGAGCGTCGAGGTAGTAGTTCGAACGTGCACCACTGGCCAGGGTAAAATCGCCGAGCCGCACTGACCGCTCTACAAGAAGACGTTTCAAACGATCGCGATGAGTCATTGGCGCCACAGTGTTCGAGCATCCACCGTGATGCAAGGGTCCTCGGGTCACATATTTCGGCTCCGGGGGGCGTGGCGAGGTGCGCTCCTAGCGCTTTTGGCCCTTACCGGATGTGACGACAACGCCGTTGGCCCGGGCACGCTTCGTTTCGGGCAACTCGGCGAGATCTCGGTCGACCTGCTCGACCGGTCGGCGGTGGGCCTCGTGGCCGGAGCACGCGGGGGGTCGAATCGGTCGTCAGTCCGCTTCTTCGGGGGCCTGAGGTGGAGCGAGTACAAGCGCTTGAGCAGCAACGATCCGACCGACCCCTTCCGCCGTGACAGAACCGTGCGCACCGGGATCGACTGGACGCACTTGGGCGAGAGCGTCTTCGCGCAGATCGGCCTGGAAGGGACGATCAACCGTTCCAACGGGAATCGACCCGAGTACGATGCCCTCAGCGCTTCGGCGCTCGTCACGACCCCGTTGCCCAAGCAACTGACCCTGAACCTGTTCGTGCTTCTCACGGGCAAGAGCTACGTGCACGAGATTGACTTTGCGCGCCTGGTACCGGGTGAGGAGGCTGACAACGCCTCCATCGCATACGTGGAGGTTGGGCGACCGATCGCGCCTAACCTGAACGGAGCCGTTCGGGTCGGATGGACGCGCGCCGAGATCGACATCGGGAACGCGTATTACGAGCGCGTCGGGATTTCCATCCGGCTGAACTACCGGCCGATGGGGTAGGGCTCCCGCCTCTGATTGGGGCGAGTCGCCCCGGCTCTGCAAGCTACGAAGCCGGGTCCGTCGTGAAGGCCCACCCGATCCAATCACCGTGATGAGAAAGCGACACGTCGAGGTGAGTTGCTCCTCCGTCGAGGAGGAGGAGTGGCGGCCGACGGCCGGTGGCGCCGGGCACGCACACGATCTGAAGACGTTGCGGCTCGATGCTCAGCACACGAGCGATGTCGAAGCGCGCACCCACCCGGACTGCAGCTGATTCCCGTGAGTACACGGCGTCCAACTCGTCTTCGGTGAGAAGCGACCTCAGCTCGTGCAGCGGCCTCGACCATGTCGCGTCGGGCTCGTCGAGCCTCGCCAGACTCCACTCCAATTGATCGGCCGGTGACCCCGCGGCCAGCGGAGGATCGGCGACCCAAGCCACCGCGTGAAGAGGCCCGCCCGCCCGGTAGACGCTGACCGGAATCGTCATGCCCTCGTACTGCACCGTCCCGATCCGAACCACCGGGCCCATCGATCCCAAGACCTCGGTCCACGAGACCTCGAAGGCCGCGTGCACGAAGGGAGGCGGGGAGCCCTGCACCTTGGACACGACCTTGTATGCCGCCTCCTTCGCTGCCCACAGGGTCCAGAGTTCGAGATCGGGCTCCTGAGCCCCCTCGATCAGCATCCGTTCGCTCTCGGCGTACACACGGTCGATGAATCGTTGGTCGCCTGACTTTCCGGCGATCCGCGGCTCATTCAGGTCCACGACATCGTTCCCGACCCGCATTGGCGCATCACCGAAGGTGCTCATGAGCCCGGCGTATCCGCGAACACCACGCGCCAGACCCGCATCTGACCCTCGATGCCTTTCACATCGACCGACAGCGAGGTGAGTCCGGCTCGGTTGTTGGCGAAGAATCGCTCGACCTCCGGGTCGAGCCTGACCGCGTCGGAGATCACGATGTCGTCTCCGCTGGAAATGCCACCGAGCCGGGCGGCGACGTTCACCGTGGTGCCGAAGTAGTCGAGTCGTTCGTTCATGGTGACGGCGAGGCAAGGACCGTAGTGGAGGCCGGCCTTGAGGCTGAGGCGGACGCTTTCGTCGTCCGAAGCGGCGAGACCACGCTGCGCGTCCGCCACGGCTCGGTGGCCGTGAACCGGCTCACGGAAGATCGCCATCACGGCATCACCGATCGTCTTCACTATGGTGCCGTCGTGGCGCCGGACCGCCTCTTCGAGCACGTCGAAGTGGCTCATCACCCTACCGAATGCCGGTCCGTCGCCGATCTGCTGATAGAGCCGAGTCGAGTCCTTGAGGTCGGTGAAGAGCATGGCCAGGCTTCCGACATTCGCGAAGGCTCCGGCCGCCAGAACCTCTTTGCTGAAGAGGTCACGGAACTCGGGTAACGCCGTGACTTCCGCCCCAGTTGCGGCATGGTCAGCCCACTCGATGCGCTCGAGGATGAACAGGCGACGGTCGGTGCCGCCGTTGATGAGGCGTAGCTCCGCCGTTGATGTGATCGAAAGCGGGGCATCTGCCCAGCCCCCTGCGTCCAGTCGCAACGTCGCCTCGGACTCGCCGGCCTCGTGTACAGCGATCGACGGGCCGCCGGCGATGCCCCAGGCGCGCACGCGGTGTCGTCCTTCACGAAGGTGAACGCTCAGGTGACGCTCCTCCCCCGACTCGAGGAGTTGCTGCACCGCCACGTGAGGCGTGACCTGAGGGCCCGCCACACAGAAGGGTGGCGCTGACACCTCGCGGATGGCTGCGCAGGGTGAAAACGAGATCTCGACCGACTGCTCGAAGTCTTGCGAGAACTCGATGTCGCAGGTGTCACAGTGCACCACACCCGCCCGGAGGAGTTCCAGGGTGGAGGCCTTGTCCTTGGCCGCTAGACAGCTGGGGCAGATCACGTCCCAGCTCAGGTCTAGAGGCTCTCACGCGTCCCGTGCAGGCAAGTGGTCAGCATGTCCCTACGGGAGGCGCCCCAGACGGACGCGAGCTCGTAGGGACGAATTCTGGCGAGAGCAAGATCATCGGCGTGGATCACGTGATCCACGAGTGCGGCGGAGAGCTTGGCGTCCGCACCGGCTCCCTCCATGCGGTTGAGTATCTGCTGCAATCGTCCGCCGGCGAGCCGACGGGGGGTCGCAACCGCGACGTGCTCCGACCGGGAGTCCCCTGCCACGACCCCAGCGGCATAGCGCTTGAAGACCCTCCCAAACGTGTAGCGGCTGATCGCTCCGATCTGAATCGGGATCGTTACGAGCCCCAAGAGACCGCGCGGCCGAACGCTCGTGCGATACGTCAGGCGTGTGCCTTCACCCTCTGGTTCCAGGGTCGCCAGAACCCGCATCTCCCGAAGCGGACCGCCTCGATAGCGCCGCACCACGCCGAAGCGCCAGGGCCGCACCCACTCGAACGGACTCTCTTCCCATTCGAGCACCAGCCCCTTCACCCGAATTCGCAGATGCCGGTGCGCATTCTCGAGCCTCTCGTCGTCGGTGCTGGCATCCTCCACGGGGGGCAGACCCGCATCTCTGTTGAATCGATTCGTATCCGAGACGAGGGGCCACAAGGCCTCCGCAGAGGCCGGCAGAGACCAGCTCCACCGATACTCGAACTCGCGCTCGCTCACGGGTCAGACCCTGTCGGGTGGAGAGGTCTCCAGGTGCATCAGGCCCTCACGAAGGGCATTGGGCACCCTCGTCGGTCGCCGATCCGGTCCTACCCACACCGCCGTGACCTCGGATTGGGTCACGATGACGGCGGGGTCGTCCACCCGTACGATCTCCTGGGCGAGAACCATGCTAGTCCGGCGGAATGAGTCGGCCCAAGTTCGCACCAGCAGCTCGTCGCCGTGCGTCGCTTCCGCCAGGTATTCGACCACGATGCGCACCACGAAGATGCTCCGACCCTCGCTCTTCAAGGTCGACCATCCGAAGCCAGCTCGCTCGAGCGCCTCGAATCGGCCGTGCTCCAGGTAGTGCAGGAACACGGCGTGGTTCACGTGCCCGAACGAGTCCAGTTCTGGACTGCGGACAGTGACGGAGGTCTCGAAGACCGGCCTGTCTGTTGGCGCCGACGACATGGCGACAAAGACGCAGGAAAATCGAGACTGAGCAAGGTGACCCTCTTGCCACGGGGTCTGCGTGGTCGGTACCCTGGCCGGTCCGTGTCCAGTACTGCCCACATCCCCGCTGCCCGGCCCAGAGCCGGAGCCGTTCGCGCGCTCGTGATGGGCTGCGCCTTGCTGGCGGGCGCCCTGGCGCCGACGCTGATTCACCCCGCCGGGTTGGCCGCCGATACCACCGTGTCGAGCGCACAGCGGGACTCGGTCCTCCTCGTGCTCGCTGCCGCGAGCCTGGCAGATGTGCTGCCCATTGTCGGCACAGCGTGGGAACGCGCCGGGGGAGTCCCGGTCACGTTCTCGTTCGACGCAACGTCGCGCCTTGCCGTGCAGGCGACGCAAAGCGGCTCGGCCGACGTCTTCTTCGCGGCGGACCGGGAATGGATGCGCTGGTTGGTAGAGCGCGATGCCGTCTCAGCCTCGTCCGCGACACTGATTGGTATGAACGAGCTCGTGGTGGTCGTCCCGGTCGGCCGTGCGGTCCCCGCGAGCCCCGAGGCGTTGGTTGATCTTCAGCGGATTGCGCTGGCTGGAGAAAACGTCCCGGCGGGCAGGTACGCCCGGACGGCGCTGGAGCTGGCCGGCGTCTGGGCGTCCGTCGAACGCCGTATCGTTCGTTCGGGGTCCGTGCGCGGCGCTCTCGAATGGGTCGCCAGGGGCGAGGTTCCGGCCGGCGTGGTGTACCGCACGGATGCGGATGCCGAACCAGGCGTCCGCATCGCCTTCTCGTTCACGGCTCCGGGGCAGCCTCGCACGGAGTACTGGGCGGCTGAGCTCAGAACGACGGACGATGGGCCCGCCGCCGCGGATTTCGTCGCGTTCGTGGCGGGAGATGTGGGCCAGGCACTCCTGCGCGAAGCCGGCTTCGGCGTGCCGGCCGCAGGGTCTCAGTCACGGACGACTCAGGTAGGCCAGAGTGAGACCGGCAGCGGCTCGAGTCCCGGGACCCCGTCGGTCGGCTCCGCGATCCGTCTGTCCGTGCTCGTCGCGCTTCTCGCCACAATAGTGGGCCTGGTACCTGCCATCGCGCTCGGATGGCTCCTCGCCCGCTGTGATTTCCGCGGAAAGACCCTCCTTTCGACACTGGTCATGGCGCCGCTCGTCGTGCCACCCGTCGTGACGGGCTTTCTGTTGCTGAGCGTCCTGGGCGGAAGCACGCCACTTGGTAGGCTCCTCGCGCGCATGGGCCTGGAGGTTCCGTTCACGATCGTTGGGGCGGCCATCGCTGCGTTCGTCGTGGGCCTTCCGCTCTATGTGATCTCGATCCGTGGTGCATTCGAGGCGGTGGACCGGACCTACGAGGAACTCTCGTGGACCCTGGGGTCGCCACCTCACCGCACCTTCATCCGCGTCTCCCTACCGTTGGCGCTACCCGGCATCGCCGCGGGTGCGATTCTGGCGTTCGCGCGAGCGCTGGGTGAGTTCGGCGCAACGGTCGTGCTAGCCGGCAACGTAGAGGGGTCCACACGGACGATAGCGCTTGCCGTGTATACCCTCCTCGAGTCGCCCTCCGGGAGGGACACCATTTGGGTGCTGGTCGGAGCGAGCGTAGTGATTTCGCTCCTTGCATTGCTCGGATTCGAGACCCTTTCAAGGCGCCAGAAGCAGCGCATCGAGGGTCGACATGCCCGCTGATCGGGAGTACCGTTTGCGCCTCGATGTCGAGGTCCAGCTCGCGAGTCGGCTCATGCGCGTCGATTTCGAGACGGAGAGCACGGCCATCGCCATCGTGGGACCGTCGGGCGTGGGGAAGAGCACGATTCTGCGTGTGCTCGCAGGTGTAGAGCGCCGCGCGAAGGGCGTGGTCGAGGTCAAGGGTCGGAAGTGGCAGGATACCTCGGACGGGAGCTGGGTCGCGCCGTGGGAGCGCGAAGTCGGGTGGGTCCCCCAGGAGGTCCTGCTGTTCCCGCACCTGTCCGTGAGAGAGAACCTCGGATACGGAGGTGCGTCGGCTGAGTGGGTGTCTGAGACCGCGTCCCTTCTGCAAATCGGGGAGCTCCTCGATCGACGACCCGGACGACTCTCGGGCGGCGAGCTCCAAAGGGTCGCCTTGGGCCGAGCCCTGCTCTCGAAGCCACGACTTCTGCTGCTGGACGAGCCTTTCTCGGCTTTGGACCGGCCTCTCCGAGTGGAGCTGGCGCGGGTGGTCGGCGAATGGGCGTCCGAGCGGGGCGTTCCGCTGGTGCTCGTCAGTCACGACGAGTGGGATGCCCAGGCGCTGGCCACCGAGCGCTGGCATCTGTCCGAAGAGGGGCTGAGCCGCGACTGAGCCGCCAATCACAGCCCACTAGTCGTCGAGCACCCCCTTGTTGCGGATCAGGTCAGCGAGCTCACCGCGGTTGGAAACCCCAGGCTTCTGGAAGATAAACCGGCTGATCGACTCGGTATCGGATGCGGTCCAGGGCTACTTCGACGGCGATGTCCGATCCTTCTCATTTCCCATGGTGACGCCGGGCACCGACTTCCAGGAGGACGTGTGGTCGGCGCTATTAAGAATTCCGTATGGCGAAACCCGAAGCTACGCTGAAATCGCCACTGAGATCGGCCGTCCGGCCGCTGTGCGGGCTGTGGGTCGCGCCAACGGGCTCAACGCGTTGGCGATCGTCGTGCCGTGTCACCGGGTTGTGGGGGCCGACGGTCGACTCGTCGGCTGCGGCGGCGGGCTTTGGCGAAAGAAACGCCTGCTCGAACTCGAGCAGGCGTCCACTGGCGGAATAGTGTAACTGTCAGTCGGACTGACGGTTACACAGTCATGGCTGCGGGGACCTTGCCAAATCGACGGTCGCGGGACCGGAAGTCCTCGATAGCGCTTCCGAGGGCACCCCCATCGAAGTCGGGCCACATCGTGTCGGTGAAAACGAGTTCGGCGTACGCGCATTCCCACAACAGGAAGTCGCTGAGCCGCCGCTCGCCGCCGGTCCGAATGAGCAGATCGACGTCGGGGGCGGGGCAGTCGGTGTTCATCACTTGACCGAGGAGCGCCGAGATCGAGAACCTATCGAGCCGCGATGCGTCCGCGGCCGCCCGCATTGCCGTCAGCAGCATGTCTCGGCTGGAGTAATCGACCGCGAGTCGTAGGGTGAGGCGTCGTCCCTCGCGGGTGACCCCTTCGGCCTCCTCGATCAACTTGACCAGGTCGGGCGCGAGCCGGTCACGGCGGCCGATAACCTGAAGTCGCACGCCCTCGGCGCACAGCTCCGCGACCTCGCTTCGTAGATAACGCCGGAAGAGCCTCATGAGCACTCCGACCTCGTGCTCAGGTCGTTGCCAGTTGTCCGAGGAGAACGCGTAGAGTGTCAGTACGTCGACGCCGGCGTCCGGCGCGGCCTCGACGATGCGGCGGACGGTCTTCGCGCCCTCTCGGTGGCCCCACTCACGACGACGACCCCTTGCATTCGCCCAGCGGCCGTTGCCGTCCATGATGATTGCCACGTGGATTCCGTGCCGCTCCAATGGCGGAAGAGCACTCTGTATCATAGAGGCTCACAGCCTAAAAAAACGGGCCTCCTCAGGACGCCATGTCGGCTACGCATCGCGGGTCGTCCGGATGATCGCTTCCATGTGGTCCAAGTAGCGCTCCAGCTCGCTCCGACCTCGATCGGTGAGGCTGTACTCGGTCTTCGGCGTGCGCCCGTCGAACGACTTGGTGCACGTCACGTACTCGGCATCCTCGAGCTTTCTCGCATGGGCGCTCAGATTGCCGTCCGTCGCTCCGAGGAGGTCCTTCAGGTCGGTGAACGTCAAAGAACCGTTGACGGCCAGGGCGCTTACGATTCCCAGCCGGACGCGCTCGTGAATGAGTCGATCGAGCTCCAGTGCCTCTGCGGTCGATGCCTGCCCGCCTATCCCCTTGAGAGCAGGTGTCGCCGTGCGGGAATCCCGCTTAGTTGCCGCGCTGTGTTTAGCCGCCATGATTCCTCCAAATCACTACACCAAAAACGATATGAAGACCGCCGAAACCGGCGGCCATGAATGCGTCGCCCCATGCTGGGGGTGTGAACAATGCCGTGGCTCCAAGGAGCATGAACAGCGCTCCCATGAGCGGAACCGGCCGTACTGAGTATGACCCTCCCGTGACGACGCCGGCGCCGTAAAGCAGGAGCCAACTTCCCGGCAACAGTTCGATGAGCCCTGCCTGAATAAAGACGATGGTGAGGAGGGCACCGACGAACAGCGGTGGGGACACGGTCCACGCGAACTTCCAACCCGGTCCGGACAGCAGCGGCACTCCCGCGGCGCGCGACTTCAAGAACATCGACACGGTCGCGGTGGTGAGTCCAAGGGCGGCCGCCGCCAGCCAAATCGTAACCCATGGATCCGGTCCGTCCGCTTGACCCGCCGCGAAGGCCGCAACGAACGTGATGAGGCCCATCATCACGCCACCGATCCCCGAAACGTGCGTGAAGGAAGCTGAGGCTTCCATTGTGTCGCGGATGTACTTCAGGTTGTCCATCGCACGATCGTGCAGCGCGACGGGCGGGCGCCTGGAGTCGGGGATCTTTCTCGCGGGGAGGGTCATGACTGAAGAGTGGGCCTTGGGTCGAGTGTCAGCAAGTACTTTGTGATGCAAAGCCCATGCCACAACCTTAGCTTCTAACGAACCGCGACGCCGTGCGATCGACGAATACGAAGCGACTGACGTCCGCGGCCGTCACCCCGGCCTCGTCAGTCCTTTGCGGCCTCGGTGGCTCGCTCGAGCAGCCGCTGGTCACCGAGCCGGTCCGACCAGGCCGCGAACCCGTCGGTTGGCCCCGCCCACCGCAACTCCTCCACGTCCTCGAACAACGTCGCGCTCGTTCTCAGCGTGGCCAGGTCCTTGAAGAGCAACGCCAGCTCCCTGCGGTCTCCGAGTACGGCCTCCGGAAAGTCCTCGATGATGCCGTGCTCATTCAGGAGCCGAGCGGCAGTGACCTTCCCGATGCGGGGAATTCCCGGGAACCCGTCTGCGGCATCGCCTACAAGAGCCAGAAAGTCCGGAATGTGGATGGGATCCACGCCGAACTTCTCGCGGACGCCACTAGCGCCGCGTATCTGCTTTGCTCGACGGTCCACCTGAACGACCCGCTCCCCTCGTACGCACTGGGCCAGGTCCTTGTCCGGTGTCCAAATGGATACACGACTGACGCCGTCGTTGCGGGCCGCGATCTCGGCCGCCGATGCGAGGCCGTCATCGGCCTCGAGATCGACCATGGGCCAAACCGCGACCCCCATGGCGGCCAGCGCCTCCTCGAGCGGATGGAACTGCTTCCACAGCGTCGGGTCGATGCCACTGCCGGTCTTGTACCCCGCCCACATCTCGTTCCGAAACGACTCGATCACGTGGTCGGTCGCGACCCCCAGGTGCGTGGCGCCGTCCTCGATCATCTCGAGCACCGAGTGAAGGACTCCCACCACGGCCCCGAATGGGATGTCTTCGCCCTTGGCGAATCGTTGGCGGCCATAGAACTGGCGGAAGAGCTCGTACGTACCGTCGATCAGATGGACGATCACAGGGGGGCTACGCTAAGGCCGGAGCGACCACACTCAGTGCCTCCGGCAACACTTTCACCTCCACCGTCGCGACCGCGGACTGCCGCACGTCGCCGTCCATCTCGAATCGGGGAGGTTCGTCGAAGTTCAGGCGAAATCCATCATCAGCCAGAACCTCCACGCGATCTGAGGTCACGTGGCGGCCGCGCTCGGCGAGGTTGAAGAGCTTGAACCGCGCGAACGGCGACACATCCTGGATCCTACAGGCGTGCAGGCGGCCGTCGTCAATGCTCGCGTCCGGAGCGATGGGGAATCCTCCTCCGAAGTAGCGTCCATTGGAAACGGTGAGCATCAGGTGAGTGCCGTCGCGCTCCGTACCGTCCGTTCCAGTGATGCCGATGCGCACGCCCGAAAACCGACTGAGCTGCTGCAGCGCGGTGATCTTGTAGAGTAGCTCGCCCTTTAAGAACCGGGCCCCCTGCGCGGCGTCGATGACCGCCACGTCGAAGCCGAAACCGACCACGTTCAGAAAGTGACGCTGCTCCATCGCATCAGGAGCGTAAACCGGCGCGCTGGGCGTATCAATCCACCCGACATCGACCCTTCGTTGATATCCAGCAGCTAATACGTGGACGGCCTCCTGGGGCTTTTTCGGATCGTATCCCAGGTTACGACCGAAGTCGTTGCCGGTTCCGCTGGGCAGGATCCCCATCGCGATGCCCTCTCGACCGGCCCGAACGAGCCCGTCCGCCACGTTGCCCCACGTGCCATCCCCACCAACCGCGACCACGACGTCGTAACCGTCATCCGAGGCGCTGGACGCCAGGTCACGCTCCTCTCCGGCATGTGTCGTGGTTCGGTAGGTCACGTCGTCGAGATGCTCGTCGAGGAGCGCCTTGTACGTCTCGATGTTGCGGCGCCCGCGCCCACGCCCAGAAACGGGATTGAAAATGACGAAGTGGCGGCTCACTCCAGCGTCCCCGGCTCCGCGCCTAGAGCGTCATCAGGGGCTCGAACGTCTGAAGTCCGGCCTGGTACCACTGCTCGCGGAACGGATAGCTGTTGATGTCGTCGATGGTCAGACCATCCGTCATGGCGTGCTCATAGAGCGTCAAGGAACCCTGCTCTTCCTCGTGCTCGGAATGAGGAGCTTCCATGTAGATGTTCGCCTTGAACCGACCGTCGCCGCCGTCCTCGACTGTGAACGCGTTATACAGATTCCTGGTGTCCACGTAATCGCGCTGGGTGACAACCAGGTCCAAGACGGGGTCCGACCCGTCCAGAACGTTCACTTCCATCTCCCCGCCGGACTCGGTGAACCGGATCTCGAGATCCTTCATGTAATGCGGCAGATGCCAGCGCTCGATCGCGTGTTCGCGCGCCGCCTCGGTCGAGGTCCCGACCATGAAGGGGTAGAAAGCAGCCTTGGGCAGTGCCTTACCGGCTTCCACCATCGGGGGTACGATCACCGCCAACACGACCTCCTCGTAAACACCGACCTCGCTCTCGGTGAACTGAAATGCGGTCAGTGCGAGGATGCTCCGCGTATGCTGCATCTCGAGTGGCTCGAGGTGCGAAGGAAGCAGCTTTCGCGCGTCCGCGGTCGGCATTTCAAAGAACCCCCCGACGCAGTTCTTGAAACCGTAGAAGGTGTAATCCATTTCGCTCATTGAGGTGTTGTTTGGTGCTAGTGGCAACGGTCAGATGTTATGATAGCATCCGAGCGCCGAATCATCCCGCCCAGCATCGTCAGGATAACACCGCGTGTCCCACAGCCGAGGTATCTGAAGGTGCGAGGCGCCATCGCGATGCTGTTCATATCCGTGAGCCTTCTGGTGCTGGACCCCGTGCAGCGGCTCGTGATCGCGCCCTGGGTCTGGCTCCGCCCGGCGAGCCGACATCGGGTGCTCGGCGCCTGGGCTCAGCTCCTCGCGTGGCTCACGTCGAGACCCCTGGCGATCATCGGTGGCGCCCACGTTCCGTCTTCACCGGCGATCCCGTTCGAACCGGGTGTGCTCATCATTATGAACCACCAGTCTCTGCTCGACATTCCACTCGTGGTTCGGTGCATCAAGGGTGGCTACGCGGTAGTGGTGGCGCGGAAGAGATACGTCCGCTGGATTCCCTTGGTCTCGCACCTCATACGGCTCTACGGGTACCCCGTTGTGGACCCGCTGGCGTCGCCAGACGAATCGAAGAAGATGATTCGCGCGCTGCGCTCTACGGCTCGAACGACGGATGTGCCGATCGTGGTCTTCGCCGAAGGCACGCGCACCAGGGACGGCGAGATCGGTCCGTTCATGACGACCGGCCTGAGCCTGATCCTACGGACGCGCCCGTGGACGGTGTACGCGATGGTAGGGGACGGTTTTTGGCAGTGGGCGACGTTCAAACAACTCGTCTTCGGGGCGCACAAGATCAGGGGTTGCTTAGAGCTCGTGGATCGTTTCGAGTGGACGGATACGCGGGGGGACTCGAGGCTGTTTGTAGCTCAGATACGCGATCGGATGGTCGAGCACCTGGCAGGCATGCGTGCGGCAGAAACGCAATGAGCCCCAAGAGTGCTGGACCGGCGGGGCCGTCCACCGAAGTGCCGACGCCGATCACGACCTCAGAATGGCCCCAGGCCGCCACTGAACTGGTCGAGGGCCTGGTCGGCGCTGGAAGCGGGACGGTCCTCGCAGTTCTGATCTACGGATCTCACCTTCATCGGACCAATCCTGATAGGCACAGCGCGCTGGACCTGATCGTAATCGTCAGTGAGTACCGCCGATTCTACACAGGGCTGAAGGCGGCGGGCGCTCTGAATAGGCCCGTAGGCCTCATGTCGACGATGGCGAACGTGCTCCCGCCGAACGTCATCGCGTATACGGTCGGGGGTAACGACGATCACCTCGGCAAGTGCTTGATCGTGAGCAAGGCTCACCTAAGCCGTGCACTCGGACCGCGGCCGCGCGACCACTTCCTGCTTGGGCGCCTCATTCAGAGGGTCGGCATCGTCTGGGCCGCCTCGGAGGGCGACCGAGTGTGGGTCGAGGAAGCGCTCGGGGGTGCGCGGAGCCGAGTACTCACATGGATGGCGCCCTACCTCACCGAGCCGGTCGACGCAGAGGAGCTCGGAAGACGGATGCTGGAAGTTTGCTACCGGGGTGAGCTCCGTCCCGAGGCTACCAATCGGTCCGATCAGATTTTCGACGCGCAGGCAGAGCATTTCCGCGATACGCTCGCGCCTGTCCTCGTGGCGGCCGCGGCGGCGGGCGAGATGGTCGAGGAGGACGGGCGATACCGTCTTGCCACACCTGTCGGTGCGTCGGAGCGGCGGAGGTGGCGTTGGCACTTCGCGCGCTCGCGTATTCGCTCGACCACGCGCTGGCTCAAGCACACTGTCACCTTTGACAATTGGCTCCCCTATGTGGTTCGCAAGGCAGAGCGGCACACAGGGACGACGATCGAGCTGACTGGGCTCGAGCAACGGTGGCCGCTGCTCTTTCTTTGGCCCCGTGCGATTCGACTGCTGCGCTCGCGCTCATCTGAACGGGGTCGGCAGATCGATTCTCGCCGAGTCGTAGGTCCAGAGTGATGAAGCTCGCCCCCGCCCTCGAGACGACGGCGTGACGACCGACCTCTACGTCCTGCTGGGGATATTCGCCTTCGCCGCGCTGACGATGGTGGTCTACACGCTTGGTGGCGCCAGTCGGCGGGAGGACCCTCACGAGACAGCGGACCGCGGCGGATTCTTCCTTGGCACGTTCGTACGCAGCTGGTTCTACTGGTTCGTGGGCCCAGTCGAGCGCGTCGCCCTGGCTTTGAAGCTGTCGCCCACCGCGTTCAACTTGCTAGGCGTCGCGTTCGGAATCACGGCTGGCGTCTGTTTCGCGTTGGGCCTGCTGCCCCTCGGTGGTTGGGCCGTTCTCCTGGGCGGAGCCGCCGACGTGTTGGATGGCCGAATCGCGCGCGCCCGTGGGATGGCATCCGAGCGAGGCGCCTTCCTCGACTCGACCCTCGATCGCTTCGCCGAGGTGGGTGCATTCGTAGGTCTGACCGTTCTCTACCAGAATTCCGCGGTGGCGCTGGCCGTAGTCGCCACCGCGTTGGGGGGGTCGCTTCTGGTCAGCTACGCCCGCGCCCGGGGCGAAGGTGTAGGCGTTCGTTGCAAGGGGGGCGTCATGCAGCGGGCGGAACGCCTGATTCTGGTCGGCTTCGGAGGCATTTTGGACCCGACCGTGGCTCAACTGGGCGGCTTTGAGCCCACGTCTCTGCTCCTCTCTGTGCTCGCGCTCGTCGCAGCCGGCACGATGGGAACCGCTGTCTACCGCACCGTGTGGATCGCCCGCCGGTTGGGCTAACTCTCAGTCGGACTGGCACTTAGCGCCATGGCCTCCCGCCATTTCTGTGAGCACTCAAGCGCCCCAGAGGCTCGGTCTACGTAATCCTACTTAGAGGGTACGTCACTCTTCGTACGGCGGTAGCGATCTCGGTGAGGCATCGTGCGATCAATCAGCACGATCCAGGTCCTCCGCACGTCAAGCGCGTGCGTCGGCGAAGGATCTCCATTTGGAGAGTTCGCCCGATGGGTTCACGAAGCGCCGAGCCAACCGTCCCGCGCCAAGGCGAGGGGACAACTCGCAGGAGGACGCACCTCCAGGACTCCCACCCAGATGACTACCGCGGGGCCCACCCTGCTGCCGCGTGGAGCATCATACCTTCCTACAAACCGGGCTATCGCCTCGGTTCCCGCGAACAACGCCTTCCTGACAAGCAGACAGCAGACCTCATGCCGATCGGCGCGGCCCATCGGGCGGCTTGCGAACCAGCAGCGGACTACGGTCCGCGAGAGGAATAGAGAGCATCCGCCCGCAGAGGGCGGCGGGAGCCACCGGGCTTCCGTAGCGGAACGAGGGGGCGCCGTGGCCATTCGGCTACGGCGCCCCGGTTCGGAATCTGAGTCGGCCGGACCCGCCATGGGTCGAACCGTCTTGGGCCCGCGAACCGCTCGACCTTGGCGGCTCTCGTGCCAGCGTGACGGGCCTCGCGCAAGAGCCCCCTCGATGCACTCCGAGGGAGCTGAAACCCTCGGGTGAGGCATCCCATGACGAAGAACACCCCTCCAGCTCGTGCTGAAGGGGCTTGTTTCTGACTCCGGCGACAGGACTCGAACCTGTGACCCGCTGGTTAACAGCCAGCTGCTCTACCAACTGAGCTACGCCGGATCGGTCCGTACAATGTCGTACGAAGCGGCAGGAAATAAAGAATTGGGTG
>Ga0066376_10000646_pt1 | contig 32645 bp, 33 predicted proteins | sample Knorr_S15_td_Bot_FD_77009 | JGI IMG/M metagenome (GOLD analysis project Ga0066376, IMG submission 77009) | Marine microbial communities from Southern Atlantic Ocean transect - Knorr_S15_td_Bottom_ad_5009_LV_A | ecosystem: Environmental > Aquatic > Marine > Oceanic | place: Southern Atlantic... | reverse complement strand
TTTGGGTGCGTTTCACGGGTTATGCCACAAACTTCATTGGGCGCGTAGCTGGTTTCCGGACGGTGGGCCTTGGACCAGATTTGAATCGTGCTGAGTCCGACCTCCGCAGGACCCCGTCCGCACTGCAAGAACGGAACGGATCGATGATCAAGAAATGCCTGATTTGTCTCGCCGCCGGCCTGGCTCTTTGGACCCCATCCGCCGCCCAGGCTCAGGAGGCCCGGTCCCGGTGGGAACGGATGTGCCAAATCCGGGCCGAGAAGTTCGACCTCGTCCTCCCGAAGGCCATGCATGACAACGATCTCGACATGTGGATCGTCGTCATGAGAGAGGGAAATCTCGACCCGATGTGGGAGGCCCTCGGGCGTGGGTATGTAGGCGGTTGGGCTTACTACGTGTTCACGGATCGGGGCGCTCGCGTGGAGCGAGCCGCGCTCGGGGTCAGTGGATATATGCTCGAGCAGTGCGGGGTGTATGATCACTTTGGCGGTGCCGGGGAGCTGGCCGATTTCGTCGCCGATCGCGATCCCGAACGGATCGGCGTGAACATGGCCGAGTCGATTGGTGGTGCCGATGGGCTCTCGCATACGTCGTATCTGCACCTACAGCAGACGCTGGGGAGCTATGCGAGCCGACTGGTCTCAGCCGAGCGCTTCGTCTCCGACTTCCGCTCTACGCGCACAGCCACCGAGATCGCGGCGTTTGCCGAGGCGGGTGAGATCTCACGTGAGATTGCCGAGCGGGCGTTCTCGAACGAGGTCATCACGCCTGCGGTCACGACCCTCGAGGACGTCGCGTGGTGGATGCAGGATCAACTCCTGGCGAGAGGGCTCGAGTCCTCGTTCGACATGCCGTCGGTGTACATCACAGGCCCAGAAGGGATCGCGGCGACGTCATCGGACCGGATCATCCAGCGGGGTGATCTGCTCATGATCGACTGGGGCGTGGGCTTCCTCGACTTCTACACCGATATGAAGCGCGTGGCCTACGTGCTGCGTGAGGGCGAAACCGAGGCTCCCGTAGCGCTTCAACACGCGTTCGCTCGGGCGCTTCAGGTCCGCGATGTGATGAAGGCGACGATCAAGCCAGCGGCGACCGCCCAAGCGGCGCTCGATGCCACGTGGGCCGCGATCGAGGCCGCCGGATTCAACCGGGTCGAGTTCAATCAGCCTTCTGACGATCGCGCGATCACGGACGTGGTCATCGGACCTCACTCGGTGGGCAACTGGGGGCACGGTTTCGGGCCCTCGCTCGCGTTCTTCAATCCGACCCGCCTCACATATGAGTTGAGGCCGGGAACGCTCATTTCGGTGGAGCTCTTCGCCTACACTTCGAACCCCGATTGGGGAGGCGCCAAGGTCCGCATTCCCCTGGAGGACGACGCTGTCGTGACCGAGCGTGGCGTGGAGTGGCTCTACCCGGTGAACCGACGGATCCTACTCATCAAGTGAGTGCGATCGACTTCGAGACGGTCGAGGCGCTCACCTTCGACTGCTACGGAACGCTCATCGACTGGGAGTCAGGGATTCTCGCGGCCTTGCGCCCGATCTTGGACGTGCGAGATGTGGTCGAGCCCGACGAGCACCTCCTCGAGCTGTTCGGTGAGCTCGAAGCCGAGGCCGAATCGGGCGACTTTCTGCCGTATCGAGCCGTCCTTTCCGAGGTTGCCCGAGGCATCGGTGTGCAGCTGGGGTTCGAGACGACCGAGGAGGAAAGCGCCGACTTCGCGGGTTCGGTGGTGCGGTGGCCGCCCTTCGCGGACAGCCCGGAGGCGCTGGCCGCGCTTTCGTCGCGGTATCGACTCGCGATCGTTTCCAACGTCGACGATGACCTGTTCGCGGGCTCCCAGGCCCAATTGGGGATCTCCTTCGACGAGGTGGTCACGGCCCAACAGGTGGGTAGCTACAAGCCGAACCCCGGCCACTTCCACGAGGTCTTGAGGCGCCTCGATCTACCCACCGAAAAGGTGCTCCACGTTGCTCAGAGCCTCTACCACGACATTGGTCCGGCGCGTCATCTAGGACTCAAGTGTGTGTGGGTGAACCGGCGCGCCGGGAAGGGCGGGGCGGGTGCGACCAAACCTTCGCCCGCGATTCCCGACATGGAGGTTCCTGACCTCGCGACGCTCGTCGAGGCGATCGAGTTGTAGGCATGCGAGATTCCCCCTAACGCGCTAGCCGGTTTCCGGGCCCGAGACTATTCTTCCGTCCCCCCCAAAAACGGGCGCCTATGCGGCCCGGCTGGCGTAGTTGATTCATTCAGTTCCTCACGCTCGCCTTCATCGGTCGCGGTGACCTCGAGGGTGAGGATCAGACACTCACCATCAGCACGCCAGGTGACGCGACGGGAGACGAGCAGCGTAGTGCCGTTGCGAATCGACTCAAGATGGGACTCGTCCGCTATTTGGCGGGGACCCCGGCTGCGGACTAAATCGCGATCACGATCGGAGGCGCGGGCGGCCAGCCCGGCGGCCCGGGGGGGGGCCTGGTGGACCGCCGGGTGCCGGGGGGCCTCAGTCTGCATCACCGCAGGACGACCCCTGGAACTTCTGGGTCTTCAGGGTGGGCGGAAGCGCGTTCCTGAACGGCGAGTCGCGCTTCAACAGCTCGCGCTACTCCGGCAACGTGAGCGCGAATCGAACCACGGAGGCTTGGAAGTTCAACCTCACCGCCCGGTACAATCGAAGCGAATCCGAGTTCGTCATCAGCGAGGACCTGCCGCCGGTCGTTTCGCTCATCGAAGACTGGGCAAGCACGACCCTGCTCGTGAAAAGCCTTACGCCGCAGTGGTCCATCGGCGCGAGAGGAGAAGCGGGGCGCTCGACGCGCTTGAACGAGGACTTCCGCTGGAGTATTTCGCCGGGCATCGAGTACAACTTCGTACCGTATTCGGAGTCGAGCCGCCGATCGTTCACGCTTCAGGCGCTCATGAACGTTCGTCACTGGAACTACGAGGAACAGACGGTCTACCTCGAGACTGAGGAGACCCTCCTCGCCGCCTCGCTGACGGCTGCAGTGAACCAGATTCAACCATGGGGCCGAACAAACTTGTCGCTGACGTGGTCCCAGTACCTGCACGACAAGGACCTCAATCAGCTGGCGCTCAACGGCTCGATCTCGGTTCGCTTGTTCCGCAGCTTCTCGGTCAACGTGGGCGGGTTCTATGCCCGGGTGCACGACCAACTGTTATTGCCTGCGGGTGCGGCCACGCCGGAAGAAGTGTTATTGCGGCAGCGACAGCTCGAGACGAGCTACAACTACTTCACGTCCTTCGGATTCTCGTACCAGTTTGGATCGATCTTCAACAACGTCGTGAACCCACGCTTCGGCGGACGCGGCGGCGGCGGGTTCGTGATCTTCGGCTAACTGGGGCCGGCTACACCTTCGCGGGGGGCGGACCCCAGTCTACAGGTATGGGTTCTCTCCCGACGCATGATCCGTGACGTCGTGAACCGCCGTCAGCTCGGGCACGGCTTCTCGAAGCATTCGCTCCACGCCCTGGCGTAGCGTCGCGCGTGACAGCGCGCAGCCCTGGCAGCCCCCGCTCATCTCCACGTAGACGTCGGTGTCCACGACGTTGACCAGCGAGATCATGCCCCCATGGGCGGCGATTGCCGGGTTCACGTTGGCGTCGAGCACCTCCCGCACACGGTCCGCTATCGGGCCCTCTGGCGGCGATGTGACCGCAGGTGCATCGCCATCATCTTCCACGAGCCGGACCTCGAATCCGCTCTCGTTCACGCGCTCGACGTAGTCGACGGTCGCCCCCTCGAGGCGACTCACGTGAGCTTCGTCGATCAGCACAGTGAAACCGTCGGCTCCGGCCTCAACCACTCGCTCCTCGTCCGTCTGCTCGTCCTTTCGGACCAGAGTGAGGTCGAAGTTCGGCTTCGAGCCGGAGCTCGACTCGCGGAGGGTAATCCTCAGGGCTTCGAGTTCACCCTCGCTCTCCGCCATGAAGGAGATGACGACGTCGCGAGCTTGGTCGGTAAACGTGATCATGCTTCGATTCCACGATTGTTGTGATAGTCCGGTCCGCTGATACCCCGACCCCACGTGTGGGTTCTAGTGCACTCGCCGTTGATCGGGTTCGTGGCCTCGAATACCTTTCGCACCTTACATATTCTGGGCGAAAGCCCTGAAAACAAAGGGATTCATGGCGACCGGCGACCTCATGGACAAGCTCGTATCTCTCGCAAAGCGGCGTGGGTACGTCTTCCAATCATCCGAGATCTACGGAGGGACGGGCTCCGTGTGGGACTACGGGTCACTCGGCGTAGAGCTCAAGCGCAACGTCAAGGACCGGTGGTGGTCCTCGATGGTGCATCAGCGCGACGACATCGAGGGCTTGGACTCCTCCATACTGATGCACCCGAGGGTCTGGGAGGCGTCGGAGCACGTGTCCGCTTTCACCGATCCGTTGGTGGAGTGCTCGAATTGCCATCGCCGTTTCCGTGCGGATCTACCGGAGGTGGAGAAAGGCCAATGCCCTTCGTGCGGTACCAAGGACGTGTTCGCCGAGCCCCGACTGTTCAACCTGATGTTCAAGACGTTCATGGGTCCCGTCGAGGACTCGTCCGCGATGGTCTACCTCCGGCCGGAGACCGCCCAGGGCACCTACGTGAACTTCCTCAACGTTCAGGGCTCCGCCCGGCAGAAGGTGCCGTTCGGGATCGCCCAGATCGGAAAGGCGTTCCGGAACGAGATCACCCCCGGAAACTTCATCTTCCGTACTCGCGAGTTCGAACAGGCCGAAATGCAGTTCTTCGTGAAGCCCGGCGACGACGAGGAGTGGTTCGACAAGTGGATGGAGACCCGTATGCAGTGGCACAGGGATCTCGGCATCCGCGAGGACAAGCTGCGTTTCCACGAGCACGGACCCGACGAGCTCGCGCACTATGCGAAGAAGGCGTTCGACATCGAGTACGAGTTTCCGTTTGGGTGGAAGGAGTACGAGGGCATCCACAACCGCACCGACTTCGACCTATCGCGGCATCAGGAGTTTTCGGGCAAGCGCCTCGAGTACATCGACGCGCCGACCAACGAGCGTTTCCTCCCGTACGTCATCGAGACCGCCATGGGCATCGATCGGACCGTGCTGGTGCTGCTTGTGGACGCGTACCGCGAGGAGGAAATCGAGGGGGACACCCGCGTCGTGCTCACGCTCGACCCGCGCCTAGCCCCCATCAAGGCTGCCGTTTTCCCGCTGGTGAAGAAGGACGGCATGCCCGAGATCGCCCATAAGATCCAGGCTGAGCTGCGGGCCGCCGCGATTCCGGCGTTCTACGATCAGTCGGGCGCGATCGGGAGGCGATACCGGAGGCAGGACGAGATCGGAACGCCTTGGTGCGTCACCGTCGATGGCGAGACGGCCGAAGGCGACTCGGTGACGATCCGGGATCGAGACGACCTGCAGCAAGTACGGGTATCGACCGACAAGGTGGTCGGCTGGATCCGTGAGAGGTTAGTCTGATGGACATCGTGATCTATGCGGCCGGTGAGATCCACTCGGCGTGGCGGCACGAGCTGCGTGAGTACCTCACGGCAGCGCGCGTGGATGCCGAAATCGTCGGGCCCCAGGAGACGCACGATCGCTCCGACGACGTGGGCGAGGACATCCTCGGCAAGCAGCCGGACGCGCGCTATCGCGACCTGATGGGCGCCCGCGTGAACACGCTCCGGACGCGGGTGCTCATGCAGCGCGCCGACCTGGTCGTCGCGTACTTCGGGCCGAAGTATAAGCAGTGGAACACCGCGTCGGACGCGGGTGCCGCCATCGCTGCGGGCCTGCCTCTCGTGCTCGTACGAGCCGAGGAGCACATCCACGCGCTCAAGGAGCTCGACGCGCTCGCGACGTTGACGGTCGAGACGCTCGAGCAGGCCGCACAGGCCGTGGGCTACATCTTCGAATAGATGGCGGCGGTTTTCTTGCCTGAAGCGGCTTTTGCGCGTGCCGGGTGGCGAACTCATCGGGGACGCGGTAGCCGAGGGGTCGGTCGATGAGCTCGGTGCCCTCGCCTCACAGCTTTCCGGCTCAGTTCTCGCGCTCGAATCTGGTGCGGAGGCGGGCCGTGTCGAATACCTGGCAGGTGTACCCAACGAGGCGCTAGAGGCCTATCTGGAGGGTTGGCGCCTCTACCGCGAAACGGCGTATCTGCCTGCGAGGGAGGCGTTCTCGCGGGCGCTTGTGATCGACGGCACCTTCGCGCTCGCCGCGATGGGCCTGAGAGATGCCGCGAGCATGGGCCTCGATCAGGGACGGGGCGCGATCTCGGCTCGAGCCACGTCGATTCTCCGGTCGAATCTGGACCACTTGCCCCCACGTGACCGCGCGTTTCTGATCGCCCGCCTCGGGGATGCGGACGCAGGTAGGCGCAGCAGTGTGGAGGTGATTCGCGATGCGGATGCGCTCGCGCAGGCATACCCGGATCGGGCTGAGGCGTGGTATCGACTCGGGGATCGGCTCTTCCATGACGCCGAGTATGTCGCTTTGCCGGACGCATGGGAGCAGGCACGCGCCGCCTGGGATCGTGCCCTGGAGATCGACCCTGGCTTGCTCGTCGTCCGGCAACACCGGCTCTGGCTGGCCGGGTTGACCCGGGACACGGCCTATTTCGAAGTCCATGCCCCGGCCTACCTCGCGGTCACGGCCGGGAATGAGAGCGAGTCGGGGGTCCATGCAATGCACGCGCTGGTTTTCGGAGATGAAGCCAGCGAGACGTGGGTCCGGAATACCCTCGCCACGGGGTCGAGCGAGCACGTAGTGCAGCTCGCGGGGTGGCAGTGGTGGGGCCCGGCAGCGTGGTCTCCCGAGTTTGTCGACCTCAGTCTCGAGGCGCTCGACCGAAGCGCTACGCCCGGCGAGTTGGCCGAAGCCGTCGGCACGCGATATCGAGTTTTGAAGAACGCCGGACGGAATCGCGAAACGTTGGTCGAGCGTGCGCGGCTAGAAGAGCTGACCGGCCCGGACCCGATAGCGTGGATCCTCGAGAACCTCTACTGGGACGGCGACGACGAGGCTGCTCAGATCACAGCCCAGAGCATAGCCGCCGACTTGGATGGTGCTGCTGGCGCGCTCTCTTGGAATTCGGGTGGCGCCGAACTGTGTGTGCTCACGCTGTGGCGGCTCCGTTCTGCAGATGAGAGCACCGTTGCAGGTGCGATCGAGCGCCTACGGGCAGGTGCGGATGACCCTGATCCAAGTCACGGCTGGAACTCGCTCTGTTTCCTTGTCCTCGAGGCCGCGCTGGCCGACGTGCGAGGAGAGGGCAACGCGGGCACCCTGGTAGCAGAGCTCAAACGGGTCATGGGGCTGGGGCCGGCGGGGGGTGCCGATTACGCCAACTTCGAGCTCGCTCGCATGCTCGAGGCGCGCGGTGACTTTGCCGGGGCGATGGACGCCGCGTTTTCCCACCGTTCGACCGAGATCTCGCCCTTCTACATGTCGACGATGTTGCGGGAGGGGGCTCGACTCGCGGACCTCGCTCGTGAAAGCGAGCAGGCGCTCGAGTGGTACCGATCCGTCCTCACGATCTTCGCGGCAGCCGACCCCGAGTACGACGAGGAGCTGGCCAGAATGAGGGCCAGGGTCGCGGAGCTCGAAGCCGAACTCGGTGCTAGCCGGTAGGGCGTTGCCCCCTCCTACCGAATACGCTCCAGCTTCGCCGTAACGCGCGGGTTCCCCGGCTCCAACTCGAGCGCCCGCTCGTAATATCCGATCGCCTCCGGATTCTCGCCGCGCGCGGCGTGGATGTCTCCGAGACCCTCCTGGGCAGCGGCCACATCGGGGAAGTGCCCCGCATTCAGCTCGGCGAACCGGAACGCGGTCGTCGTGTCGCCGTTGGTCAGGAGGGCGGCGGCCATCTCGTTTATTGCCGGCGCCCTGAAGTCGAACCCGGGCCCGCCGTAGTACTCCTCGCGAAGGGCCAAGAACCGCTCGACCGTCGCGTCCGGGCCCTGGGCCCGATACGTCTCGAGCAGGGCCTCGTCGAGCGTCTGCGGACGCGGCCTTCCCTGGTGGCAGGTGTGACACCACATGTTGACCTCTTCACCGGTGGGTTCGATCTCGTCCAGGTGGTCGTTCACCGCGCCAAGAAGCCTGTACATCACCCGCGCCGTGTTCTTGTTGGGGTTGGCGTCCGATACGAAGTCGTACGCGCTGAGCGGTTGGCCCTCCTCGCCGACGTGACAGTGTGAGCAGCGAACGCCAAGCGCGCTGGTGAAGCCGCGCATGACGGCACTGAGACGTTCCGGGGGAAAATCGGCGGGCAGCTCGGTGAGGTTCTCTGCGCGCTCGGGCCAGCTCCACTGTTGGGCCTCGATCGAATCGGCGAGGCCGATGAAGAGGAGGCCGATCAGTGTCGTCTGCACACCCCTCATCCACATCCGAGACTGCCCCATCGTCCTCACTCCTTCTCATGAGCCCGGCCATTCGATTCGACTCTGAATCGACATCCCGTAGCAAAAGCTCTGACGCCCAATCGGTCCGTACAACCGCCATCGGGCCTCAGCGCGAAAGCCTTACCGATTCCTGACAAAGCCGGACTGGCCCCTCTGGCGAAGGTCGCCGCCAGCGCGTGCTCGGTCGGTAGCCGGTGCCTGGGCCGCGCCGTATACTGCTCGCGGCTCGGCCGGGGCTGGTGACTGGCCGCGATCGCACTGGAATCCGAGAGACGGAGTCGTCTGTGGCGTCGAAGTCCGAAGTCTTCAGCTCACGGTGGGGAATGCTCCTCGCCATGCTCGGAATGGCGATCGGCACAGGGAATATCTGGCGCTTCCCTCGCATCGCCGCGACCAACGGCGGAGGTACCTTCCTCGTCGCCTGGGTGGTCTTCCTCCTGGCGTGGTCGGTGCCTCTGCTGATCCTCGAGTTCGCGATGGGGAAGGGGACCAGGCGAGGCGCGATCGGCGCGTTCGTGAAGACGCTCGGACCGAGTTACGCGTGGATGGGGGCGTTCATCGCGTTCGTCGCCACGGCGATCATGTTCTACTACAGCGTCGTGATGGGCTGGACGATTCGCTTCTTCGTCGGCACGCTCACGGGCGAGGTGCCAGGTGCGACGCCCAGCGCCTTCTGGGATGGGTTTCACTCGACTCCCGGTGCGGTTGTCACCCACGTGGTGGCGATGTCCATGGCGTTATTCGTCGTCTCTAGGGGCGTGAAGGGCATCGAGACCGCGGCCAAGGTCCTCATCCCCAGTTTGGTGATCCTAATCTTGGTGCTCGCGATTCGAGCGGTCACGCTCCCCAACGCGAGCGCCGGACTGGCCTTCCTCTTCACGCCGGACTGGAGTGAGCTCGCCAACTACGAGATCTGGGTTCAGGCGCTCACGCAGAACGCGTGGGATACGGGCGCCGGTTGGGGTCTGGTCCTGACCTATGCGGTCTACATGCGAGCCAACGAAGACACCGCCCTCAACGCCTTTGTGATCGGCTTCGGGAACAACGCGATGTCTCTTCTCGCGGGCATCATGGTGCTGTGCACGGTCTTCTCGGTCATGCCTGAGGCGGCGAACGAGATCGTCGGCGCGGGCAACGAGGGCCTCACGTTCATCTGGGTGCCGCAGCTCTTCCAGCTGATCCCGGGCGGGCGGTTCTTCCAGGCTGTGTTCTTCCTGGCGTTGGTCTTCGCCGCGTGGACGAGCCTCGTGGCGATGATCGAGCTCGCCAGCCGGATTCTGATGGATCTGGGCTTGCCGCGCGGCAAGGCGCTCAAGATCGTCGGCACAGCGGGCATCCTGTTCGGCATCCCGAGTGCACTCAAGCTGGAGATCTTCCAGAACCAGGATTGGGTGTGGGGCGTCGCTCTGATGCTCGCCGGCTTCTTCTTCGCGTTCGCCGTCTTGCGTTACGGCGTCACGAAGTGGCGCGCGACGTTCATCAATCAGCCAGGGTCGGACATCCACATCGGAGCCTGGTGGGACTGGGCGATACGTCTGGTTGCCGTCGAGGCCGTAGTGCTGGCCGTCTGGTGGCTGTGGGGTGCCCGTACCAACGACTTTGCCGAGACCTGGACGCTCTTCAGTCCCTACAACGTCGGGTCGGTAGTCATCCAATGCGGGGTCGTGCTCACGATCCTGTTCTTCACGAACAAGTGGTTGGCACGGACGGTGGAGGCGAATATGGGCGACGTCGACGCGGACGGTGAGCGCTAGCCGGATCGGGCCGCCGCAGGGCTCGGTCCAGGCTGAGTTTGGATGAAGTTCGAGGTCTTCGAGCGGGCTGCTCGTGAGGCGTACGAAGAGATCCCAGAACAGTTCAAGGACGGAATCGACGGCCTCACGGTGAGCCGCGAGGCTCTGGCGCACCCTGAGCTTCCTGAGGTCTACACGCTTGGCCACTGCGTGACGGATGAGCACCTGTCCGATTACGGAAGCCCGGACACCACGCGATCCGTCATCGCGCTCTACTGGGGCTCCTTCGCCAAGCTGGCGGAGCTCGATCCTGACTTCGATTGGGGCAGCGAGATGTGGGATACGCTCACACATGAGCTCCAACATCATCTCGAATCGCTGGCCGGAGCCGATGCCCTGGAGGGCGTCGACTACGCCGCCGACCACATGTTCAGGCGAGACGAAGGCCTCGACTTCGACCCGTGGTACTACCAGCGAGGGGATTCCGAAGTCGCTGGCATCTATCGCGTGGAGCAGAGTTGGTACGTCGAACAGGAATGGCGAGCAGACGACTTCGAGACCCGCGACACGATCGACTTCGAGTGGGAGGGCGCGAAGTACGTCTTCGACCGGCCGGAGGCACTCGGTGACGTCCACTTCGTGTGGATCAAGGGTCTGGATGAGATGGAGGGGAGTCTCGAGGTGGTCCTGGTGAGAAAGCGAAGCTGGTGGGGTGACGTGAAGCGACTCACGGGGACGTACCGACCCATCGTCTATGAGTCTGAGGCGAGTGTGAAGCCCAGCGCCTAGCCGTTGTCCCCATCGCGGGAGCCGCGATCCAGTTCACCATGGCGGTCATGATGATCAGGATCAGGACGCCGGGGATCCACTCTCCTCGGCGAATCTGTAGGGCCTGCATGAGCATGGCGATCCCCGCTGCGACGAACGCGAAGCCGGCCGCATCGATGACTCAGTCGGGGGCGTGCCGTGTGGATGGGTCGGTCGGGCCCCTCCTCTTGGTGGCTCGCTAACTTGCGCAGCACCGCACTAGCTTCGCGCCCATGTCACTCCACGATGCCTACGCGCGCAGGACCCCGTTCGAGTTGGCCTTTCCGGATGCCGGGGCTGTCGAGAGGCTCATCGCCGAGATCGAGGAAGAGGCGGATGGGCGAGGCGCGGACCCCTCCGACCCCCAGGCGTTCATCACGATGGGTGCCGTCGGAGCCTTTATCCGTGAGATCCAAGGGCCGGATGCCCCGCCGGAGGCGTTGCATCGGTATGGCGCCCTGGTCTTCCACGCCGTTCACTTCGCGAGCGCGGGCTCGCCGGTGTTCGTGTTGGGCGCCGACGCAGCACGCCATCTAGTGTCCACCGCGCCCGAGGGCTCGCCTACACCACCTGGGTCGTGCGGGTATTTACAGCTCCCTCAGCACCTGTTTTGGACAGGGGGCGACGAGGGCGCTCCAGAGTCGATCGACGGTCTCTTCTGGACACTGTCGAGCAACGGCCTGATGCACGTGTTGTTGATCACAGGCGTGCGACCGGATCGGACCGGGTTCGGTGCGGTGCCCCTGCCCGAGGCGCCGCTCGCGGATGCGTCGGGTTGGCTCGACGTCCAGGTCCGGGATGGGGCGGCCGACTTTTCGTCCGCCCTGCCGGGCGGAGAGCTCGACGAACTCTACTCGGTCGAAGCGGCGGGGGAGGCACTCAAGCTGCTCGCCCGGTTCTTCGCCTATATTTCCACCGCACCCGGTGCGATCGAGCAGCATCCCGCGGGCCGGCAGGAGTCGTCGGATCCACCGGCATCCGCGCTGCCGTTCTCGCGGGTGACCTACCCCGGCGCGGCCGTGCCTCACGAGGGACAACCCGATGGCTAGAGAGTCCAAGAAGGCGCGGATTGCGCGAGCGGCGGAAGTCTACCAACTCCTGGCGGAGGAGTACCCGGACGCTCACTGCGAGCTGGACTTCGCGAGCCCGTTTCAGCTGGCCGTGTCCACGATTCTGTCGGCCCAGACCACGGACGAACGCGTGAACATGGTGACGCCGGAGCTGTTCCGGCGTTTCCCAGACGCGACCGCGCTGGCCTCGGCAGGTCAGGAAGACGTCCAGGAGATCATTCGCTCTACCGGGTTCTTCAGGAACAAGGCCAAGAACATCATCGGGTTCGCGCGAGGAGTGGTCGGAGAGCATGACGGTGAGGTGCCGAGCACGATGGCTGAATTGGCGGCCCTTCCCGGAGTAGGCAGGAAGACGGCGAACGTCATCCTCGGGAACGCGTTCGGTCTCAACGAGGGCGTCGTCGTGGACACACATGTGAAGCGCCTCTCGACGCTCCTGCGCTTCACCAAGGAGAAGACGCCTGAGAAGATCGAGCGCGACCTGATGCCACTCTTCCCGTCCGAACAGTGGACGATGCTGGCGCACCTGCTCATTTGGCACGGCCGACGCGTTTGTGACGCACGCAAGCCCCGCTGTGAGGCGTGCACCGCGAGTCACCTGTGCCCCTCTTCGCGAGTCTGACCCCTAGAAGCGGACGGTCCCTGTCACCGAGAGTGGCGAGGCGCTGTTCCCGAGCGCGCCTGCTCCGCCTCTCACTCGAGGTCGATCATGTCCCGCGTGTATTCGAAGCCCGGATGGGAGGGTGGATCGTCCTCGTCGGGGACGTCGTCGGGTTCGTCTGTGCGCTCCTCACGCAGCTCTGCAAGCTCACCCTTCAGGACTCTCGCGCGATTCCGCGCCCACGTCGCGGACTCGGCGCGGGGATGCGCGGCCGCGAGCCTCTTCAACTCGGCCAACCCGATTTCGAGGCGATCCGTATCCCGTGCCGCGATGTCGATGAGGACTCGGACGGCATAGGCCCACGAATCAGGGGGTGTCTTGCCGCTCTGGATCGTTCCGAGCATCACGTCCATCGCGCCATCGACGTCGTCCAGGCGCCTCGCCAATAGCTGGGCTCGTTTTACCGCGAGGCGCACGTTTTGGGGGTCGTCCGCGAGCACGCGGGCGTAGCCGCTCGCGGCGCCCAGGTAGTTCCCGCTCGCCTCCATGGCTTCGATCTCAGAGTACTCAGGCTTGCGCGGCGCGCCGCCGAGACCGCCCGTGACACCTCCGACGACCGCCTCGACGCCCCCACCGCACATGATCCAACCCGCTCCGTATCCGTATCCCGCTCCTACCGCCGCGGCCCCCGCGAGCGCCGGGACCGGCGCGACACCGATGTACCAGAAGAACGGAAGGCCGACCGCGGCTCCTATCGATGCATCCCAGATGAAGGCTGCCGCCTCTTCGAAGCGACCGCTGTCGTCCGTGACCTTGTCGACGACCCATGGCTCCAGCAGCAGTTGGACGTACACGAACATGCTCAGCCCGAACGCTCCGGCGATGATCCCGGACATCACGTCGATCGCCCCGGTTTCAGCCAGCTGATACCCGTACAGCGAGCTGACCACTAAGGATATCGGCAGCGTCAGCCAGAACTGACAGCGGTTCCGGTTGGGGTCGAGCCGGAGATCGAGGTTGATGTGCACATCGTCAAAAGGGGGTGGCGCAGAGGGGCGCGGCAACCACCTTGAATTCTCGATGCGACAAACCGAGACTCGCCACGACGCCTACCGGCGAAACGGGACACCAGCATGGCTGATCGCCAACGAGCAGTGGAGCTCCTCGAGGAATGGGTCGAGAACGAAGGCCTGCGAAAGCACATGTATGCCGTCGAGGCTGCGATCCGGCATTACGCGCGGCTGCGAGACGAGGACCAGGACGTATGGGGCCTGGCCGGCCTCCTCCACGACCTGGACTGGGAGAAGTACCCCGAACAGCACCCGCTAAGGGCGGTGGATCACCTCCGCACCGAGGGATATCCGGAGGAGGTGCTTCACGCGATTCTGGCCCACCGTGCGGACTTCACCGGGGTGCAGCCGGAAACCGAATTGGACAAGGTGCTCCTGGCGTGTGACGAGCTCTCGGGCTTGGTCTACGCCTGTTGTCTCGTGCGTCCGAACGGTATCGACGACCTCAAGCCCAAGTCGGTCACGAAGAAGATCAAGGACAAGACCTTTGCGGCCGGCGTGAGCCGGGAAGAGGTTCAGCACGGCGTAGACCTCATCGGACTCGAGCGCGCCGATCACATCCAGAACGTCATCGACGGCCTGCGCACCATCGCGGCGCAGCTCGGGATCCGCGCCGAGGACCGTAAGCGACCGTAGCGGTCACCTCGATCCGGGCCCTACGTATTCGTGTAGGAACCCGCTCGTAGCGCGTCATATATTACACTCGCGGCACGTCCCGTCAGCCAACGGATTTCCATGCGTCTGATCTCGCTCGCAGCGATCGCGCTCGTCACGATGCCAGTGGCGACGGTCGCGCAGGATGTGGAGATGCTCGGCGAGCGCTATGGGACCGTGCCGCCCGCCGGGTACTTTGCCGAGTTGATTCGGGACACGCGAGCGTTTTCGTTCGGGAGTGGTCGGCCCGCCCGTTTCCGAGCGGCGATGGAAGGGATCGCCGAGGATGAGCCCGGTCCGCTCCGCATACTCGGGCCTCGGAACGGGCCCGTGATCGGGACGTTCCGCATTCCGGTGATCTTTGGGCTGTTCAGCGACTCACCCGAGGCTGAGAGCATGCCGTTCGGACCGGACGACGTGCGTACCACCTACTTTGGCAGCGAGCCCCGGTCCGTCACGGACTTCTACGCCGAGGTATCCGGAGGCCGCGTTGAGCTCCTGGGCGACATCGAAGAGTGGGCCCGTGCCGATGTGACGCGAGAGGAGGCGACGGGCGGTAAGAGCGGCCTCGTGAGGGGGACCACCGGCGTGTTCATCAAGCAGGTGCTGGCCGAGCTCAGCGATGTCGATTGGGGCTTGTATGACAATGACGGTCCGGACGGCGTCCCCAACTCAGGCGACGACGATGGCAAGGTCGATGCGCTTGCGGTCATGCACCCGACGCGAGGCGGCGAGTGCGGGGGGCTCGACAAGGACAACCGAATCTGGGCTCACAAGTGGCGCCTCAGCGCCGCCGCCAACAGCTCGTTCGTGACGTCCATTCTACGGGCTGGGGGCTCTGGCTTCATTCAGATCGACGACTACTTCATCCAGGGTGTACTCGCCTGCGGCGAGATCGAGCAGAAGCTGAACGAGATTGGCGTGTTTACACATGAGGCGGGGCACGCATTCGGTCTGCCCGACCTGTACGACACCAACTCGAGCCTCGACGGGAAGCACGGAGGCGCTGGCAACTGGGATCTAATGTCGTCCGGATCATGGGGTTGCAATGGACAAGACGCCTCCACTCCCTGCCATCTGGGGGCGTGGAGCAAAGAGATGTTGGGTTGGGCCAACGTCACCACCGTCGCTGCCGACATCGATCTGGGCACCGTTACGCTGCCGCCGGTCGAGACGAGCGGAGAGATCCTCCGCATAGACGCCGGAGACGGCTCCAGGGAGTACTTCCTGCTCGAGAATCGCCAACGCCTCGGCTTCGATGAGCACCTTTTCGGTGAGGGCCTGCTCATCTGGCATATCGACCAGGATGTCGTCCAGGGTCGATGGGGTATCAACGGGATAAACGCCTTAGCGCACCGCGGGGTGTGGCTCAGGCAGGCGGACGGACGCGACGACCTCGGGAACCCGAGCGCCAGCTCCGGGAGCAGCCGTGGAGACGGAAGCGATCCGTTCCCGGGCCTCGCTGCAAATACCGCGTTCCATGCGGTGTCGACGCCAGCGGCCACTTCGGTCCTGGGCACTGCAACCGGCTTGACGCTCATCGACATCGAGTCGGTCGGGGATGACGTGACGTTCCGTCTCCTGACGCGCTTCCCGAGGATCTCCATGCGGGCGGAGGGAGGCGAGGTGGGAAGCGGCCTCTTCTCCGTAGACGGAGCTCCGAGTGAGGACGCGCCATACTCGTTCACGTCTGTCCCCTTCGTCGAGCACTCGGTGGAGGCGGCCAACGGAGACGTGGTCTCGCCAGGCATTCGAAACCCGTTTACAGGGTGGGCCGACGATCCTGGCGGGAGTCGTTCGCGGACGATTGAGGTGCCATTGGACGACATGGAACTGGTCGCGCTGTACAGCGGCCGTCAGGTCGAGTTGTCGGTAGAAATGGAAGGGGGACAGCCGGGCATCGACCCTGCGGTCATCGCGACCGTCCCGGCTTCGCCGGACCTGTGGTTCACCGAGGGCGCCGAGATCGCCGTCGAGGCCGTGACCAGGACTGGCTTCGATTTCCTAGGATGGACCGGTGCACTGGCCGGGCAGCCGAACCCGACTACGATCACGATGGCAGCTCCTGTGCAGGCGGGGGCGAACTTTACGCTCACGTACGCCGTGCCCGACCTCACGATTCCGGTGTCGGCCGCCACCGAGCAGGATCTTCAGCTCGAGGTAGAGAACGGCAATGCCCCCATTTTCTGGACCGTCATCGACGGGGAGCTGCCCGGCGGAATCCAGCTGTTCGGGTCCGGGTCGGTCACGGGCGCCGCGCTCGAACTGGGGGCGTACCCGGTAACGCTGCAGGCGCGTGACGCGCTCGGACTCACCGGTCAGGGCGAAGTCACGTTCGTGGTGGAGAAACCGGAGATACCGCTCGAGGAACTCGCGTCCTGGTTCCTCGCGGTGGGCCCTCAGCTGGACCACAACCAGCGCACCTTCCTGGACAGGCAGGGGAACGGGGACGGCTCGTACGACTTGGGAGACTTCCGAGCGTGGGTTCTCGACAACCCTGGGCTGCCGTTTACCGCGAACTTCGTCTCGGTGATGGGGCCGCGAACGATCGTCGTGCCGATGAGCCGGAACGGCGTGGAGGTCCGTCGATGACGCGGGGAGCGCTGCGCCTTACTGCCTGCTTGTTGGCATCGTGCGTGCTCACCGGCTGCGATGCGGGTCCCAGCGGCCCAGGGACGATCTCGGGAACCGTCGTCGGTGCCGCGCCCCTGGGCGCCGCGTTGATCGAAGTGACCGGTGTTGGTATCACCGGATTCACCGGCCAGGGCGATACACAGGTTTATGGGGCCCTAGTGTCCGATCTCGAGGGCCGCCACAGGGTGATCCTGGTTGACCAGGGCGGGGGCCAACTGCAATTCGGGATTCGTGTAGATGACCTCGGCGCGGACCGGCCTATTGTGAGCGTGCTCGACGCGGCGAGTCCAGAGAACGAGGTCGTTTCGACCGCGGGGGTCGAGGTGCGCATCGAAGGGTAGCGACTCCTGCGCGTACGTCTGCTTGCAGCCCTCACCCCCTTTCGCGACCTTACGCGGGCCGTCGCGCGACACCCGTCGAAAAGCGTTGCGGCCTTATCGAGTCCACCCCAAAGGAACCCTGGAAAAAGCCGCCCGCCGGGCGGGGACCAACCCATGACCGCAACCACCTGGATCACGATGTTCGCGGTGATGGCCTGCGTGTGGGGAGGCTTCGCCTGGGTGCTCGCGATGGCCATTAGAAAGGAGTCGGGAAAGAGCGGTGACGCGTAGCGCCCCCCCGACCCTCAGACTCCTGACCCGGGTCCGTCACGACAAGCGCGTGGCAGGACCCATTTCTTTAGCGACTTCAGTGTGCCCCGACGCGACGACCTAGAGACGATCCTCATTCTGGGGTCGGGGCCGATCATCATCGGTCAGGCCTGCGAATTCGACTACTCCGGCACCCAAGCCGTTCACGCACTCAAGGAGGAGGGGTATCGGGTCGTCCTGGTGAATTCCAACCCGGCGACCATCATGACCGATCCGGACATCGCGGATCGGACGTACATCGAACCGATCACTCTCGAATGGGTCGAGAAGGTCATCGAGCGCGAGAAACCAGATGCGCTCCTGCCCACCATGGGTGGTCAGACCGCGCTCAACGTGACGATGGACCTGCACCGGGCAGGCGTTCTGGAGAAGCACGGCGTGGAGTTGATCGGCGCGAACGATCGCTCGATCGAGATGGCCGAAGACCGTGAGCAATTCTCGGCCGCTATGCACCGGATCGGGCTCAAGCTTCCGCACGGTGGTTTCGCGGGTACTGTGGACGAGGCGCTGACGATCGTAAAGGACACCGGATATCCTGCGATCGTCCGGCCGTCGTACACGTTGGGGGGGACGGGCGGCGGTATCGCGTACAACAGCGAGGAGTTCGCGGTCCAGGTCCAGAAGGGTCTGGACGCATCGCCCATTACCGAAGTGCTGATCGATCGTTCGGTCATCGGGTGGAAGGAGTATGAGCTCGAGGTCGTCCGGGACGGGATCGACAACGTCATCATTGTGTGCTCGATCGAGAACTTCGACCCGATGGGAGTGCATACCGGTGACTCGATCACGGTGGCGCCGGCCCAGACCCTGAGCGACGTCGAGTATCAGGAGATGCGGGACGCGGCGATCGCGATCATTCGCGAGATCGGCGTAGAGGCGGGCGGTTGCAACGTCCAGTTCGCTGTGAACCCCCAGGACGGTGAGATGCTCGTCGTGGAAATGAATCCGCGGGTGTCCCGCTCTTCGGCACTCGCGTCCAAAGCGACCGGATTCCCCATCGCCCGTGTCGGGGCCAAGCTCGCCGTGGGGTACCATCTGCATGAGCTGCCGAACGACATCACCAAGACGACGCCTGCTTCGTTCGAGCCGGTCCTCGACTACGTGGTCGTGAAGCTTCCCCGGTTCGCGTTCGAGAAGTTCCCGGAGGTCGACGACACGCTGGGCGTACAGATGAAGTCTGTCGGCGAGACCATGGCGATCGGGCGGACGTTCCGGAGCGCTTGGCAAAAGGGATTCCGGGGCCTCGAGACCGGTCGTCACGGTTGGGTGACAGCCGAACGCTTGAGCGACGATGGCCTCGAGGAAGATGACGCGGCCTCGCTGCTCGCGGCCATGCGCAGGCCGACGCCGAATCGGCCCTTCCAATTGAAGCGTGCGCTCCAGGCGGGCATCACGGTCGAGGAGATCTTCGAGGCGACCAAGATCGATCCGTGGTTCCTCGACCAACTCGTGCAGTGCCTGGAATGGGAACGCCGCTACGCTGCGGAGGACGAGGTCTCACCCGAGCTTCTCCGCCGCATGAAACGGGAGGGCTTCGGCGATCAGCAGCTCGCGGAGCTGCGTGGCGAGAGTGAAGCGGACGTCCGTACCCGCAGGTGGGAATGGGGCATCAGGCCGACGTACAACGTCGTCGACACCTGCGCCGGCGAATTCCCCGCTGCGACGCCGTATTACTACTCGTCGTATGAGGACGAGACCGAGAGCGTGGCGTCGGACCGGGAGAAGATCGTCATCCTAGGCAGCGGGCCGAACCGAATCGGACAGGGGATCGAGTTCGACTACTGCTGCGTCCAGTCCGTTTTGGCGCTCAAGCAGGCCGGATACGAGACGATCATGATCAACTCGAACCCCGAGACGGTCTCTACCGACTTCGACGTGAGCGACAAGCTCTACTTCGAGCCGCTCACACTCGAGGACGTGGTCGAGATTCTTCATGTAGAGCGTCCCAAGGGCATCATTTTGCAGTTGGGTGGGCAGACTCCCCTCAGCCTCGCGAAAGGTTTGGAAGAGCTCGGGGCGCCTATTCTCGGCACTTCCGTCGAGGCAATCGATAGGGCCGAAGACCGTGATCGCTTCGACGAGGTGTGTCGCATCATCGGGGCCTTGACCCCCGACAACGGCATGGCCACGAGTGAAGCTCAGGCACTCGCCGTGGCGGCCGAGATCGGTTTCCCGATCCTGGTACGCCCGAGCTATGTGCTCGGTGGGCGGGCGATGCGCATCGTGTACGACGATGCCTCGCTGAAGGCGTACTTCGAGGAAGCCGTGCGCGCGTCCCCAGGCCATCCGATTCTGATCGACTCGTTCCTGGAGGACGCCTTCGAGGCCGACGTAGATGCCTTGAGCGACGGAACCGACGTGGTGATCGGTGGGATCATGCAGCACATCGAGGACGCGGGTGTGCACTCCGGAGACTCGGCGTGCGTGCTGCCGCCGTATCTGCTCTCCGGGCCCGTTCTCGAAGAGATCCGGGATCTGACCCGTAAGTTCGCGATCGAGCTCGGGGTCGTCGGCCTGCTCAACGTGCAGTACGCGATCAAGGACGAGGTGGTCTACGTCCTGGAGGTGAATCCCAGAGCGTCGCGCACCATTCCGTTCGTGAGCAAGGCGACCGGCGTGCCGATGGCTCGACTCGCGGCACGTGTGATGGCGGGCGAGAAGCTGGCCGACCTCAACGTGCCGGAGGAGCCGCCCGTGCCCGGCGTGGCCGTGAAAGAAGCGGCCTTTCCGTTCGATCGGTTCGACGTGGACGTGCTCCTCGGACCCGAGATGCGTTCCACGGGCGAGGTCATGGGCTTCGACGATTCGTTCGGCATGGCGTTCGCAAAGGCTCAGGTCTCGGCCGGGAACGAGCTCCCCGAGGGGGGCCTCCTCATCGTGACGGTGAACGACGACGACAAGGAGACGGTGACCCCGATCCTGCGGCGCTTTCACGACCTCGGGTTCGAGATCATGGCCACGGGTGGGACTCGCGACTATCTACAGCGCCTCGGGGTGCCGGCCCAGCACGTGTACAAGGTGAACCAAGGGCGCCCGGACATCGTGGACCACATCGTCACGGGTGACGTTGCATTGCTGATCAACACGCCACTCGGCAAGAAGTCACAGTTCGATGACTACGCGATGCGGCGCGCCGCGATCACCTACAAGGTGCCGTATCTCACGACCATGTCCGCCACCTCGGCGGCATGCGACGCGCTCATCGCGCTCAAGTCTCGGGTACGTGAAGTCCGCTCCGTCCAGGAGCGCCTCGCGTCGTTATCCGAGGGCGTCGCCGCGACGGAGTGACTGCGACGACGGGGTTCTTCATGCATCCATCGTCGCCACTCCACGACACGGGGTGGGGCCACCCCGAACACCAGGGCCGCCTGCGCACCCTCGCATCCACGGTCGGAAAAGACCTCCTGACGCTGCACGGACACGTCGAGCAGCTCGAGGCGGAGACAGCCGCGGAAGAGGACCTCGTTCGTGTCCATGCCCCGGCGCACGTCGAGCGCGTCCGCGAGGCGTGTCGACAGGCCGCCGACGAAGGGTCCATCGTGGCCCTGGACCCGGACACCAAGGTCTCTTCCGCCTCATGGGACGCCGCCCTCGGAAGCGCAGGCACTGCGATCGCAGCGGCACGCGCGGTCGTGACCGGCGCGCTCAGCAACGCGTTCGTGGCGACCAGGCCCCCTGGTCATCACGCGACCCCTGACCAGCCGATGGGCTTCTGCCTCTTCAACAGCATCGCCGTCACGGCGCGCTGGCTGCAGGCGCATGGATACGCCGAACGCGTCCTCATCGTTGATTGGGACGTGCATCACGGCAACGGTACGCACGACGCGTTCTATGACGATCCGGGCGTCTACTTCTTATCGCTCCATCAGTGGCCGCACTATCCGGGCACGGGGGCGGCCGACGAGCGGGGGCGTGGGGCGGGGGAGGGCTACACGCTGAACGTTCCGCTTTCCGCTGGGATGCCCCGCAGCGAGTACCTCCAGACGTTCGACCGCGCGCTTGACGATGCGCTGGGCGGCTTCGAGCCTGATTTCGTGCTCGTTTCGGCGGGCTTCGACGTGATGGCGGGGGATCCTCTCGGACAGATGCTGCTGGAGCCGGAGGACCTTTACCTGATCACGCAGCGCATCGTGGATGTCGCCGCAGCCGGATGCGAGGGCAAGGTCGTGACGCTTCTAGACGGTGGCTACGACCCATCGCGCCTGGGGCAGGGGGTCGTGGCCGTCATCCGGGCGCTCGCGGGGCTGGGGGCGCCGGCCTAGAGCAGTCACGCCCACGTTCGAGGGGTTGCCCGAGTTCGGCGTGCCGCCACGTTGCCACGGGCAGCGCGCCTCATACCTTTCTTGGCCATGCCGCCCACTGAATCCGGGACGGACGCCTATCAGGTCACGGTTCCGTCCATGCTCGACCTCGTCCGGTTGAGCCCCCGCTTGCTCTTTCCTCCGGGTGGCGTCGATCTCTATCGTCAGATCGCGTTGCTGACCGAGATGTCAGAGAACCTCGAGGTGCTCGACGTCGCCTGCGGGAGGGGTGTCTCTGTGGACTATTTCGTGAAGGAATTCGGCGTCCATGGATCGGGTGTCGATGTGGACCCCGCGATGGTCGAACAGGCGGAGGCGCGCAGCCGTGACGACGGGATCGCCGACAAGCTCCAGTTTCAGACCGGTCGCTCGGATGCGCTCCCCTATCGAGACGACGTCTTCGACATCACGGTGGCTGAGATCGGTCTTGCGAATCACTGCAGCGCTGAAGATGCGATCGGCGAGCTCGTGCGTGTGACCAAACCGGGGGGCTTCGTCGCGCTGGTTCAGCTCGTGTGGAAGGCGCCCGTCGATGAGCAGCGTCGTGCGGTACTCGCAGACCACTTGGGCGCGACCCCGCTCATGGTGGTCGAGTGGAAGCGCCTGCTCCGGGAGGCGGGTGTCGAGGCCGTACACACCGAAGATTGGTCTGACGAGGAGACCGCATTCCGGCCGACCGTCGCGAAGCCGTTCCTCGATTTCGCCGAGCTCTTTTCCCTGTCTGAGAAGATCGGGATCCTACGCCGCGCCTGGGGGAGGTGGGGGTGGCGGGGCGTGCGCACGGTGTTGGCGCGCGAGCGTGAAGTCCATCGGCTGCTCACACGTGAGCGCATCCTGGGGCTGGATCTGCTAAAGGGTCGTAAGGCTGAGATTGAGACGGCGGAGATGGCTTCTGAGGAGTCTGTCGAGGATGCTGACTCGGAGGAGGCGTCTGCCGAGGGAACCAGCGACGCGCCAGCTGCTCTCAGCGGCGCCGTGTCCAGCGCGACAGTGGAAAAGGGCGATGAACAGGAAGCGCAAGCGAATTCGGAGGGCGCCGATACAGAGGGGCTCCCGCTCTTCGGCGGAGATGAAGATCCATCCTAGGCACGGATCGTCGCGATCCTTGGGTCGGTGCCTTCGACACACACATCAAGAGGTGAGATTCGAGTGAGCACGGCTCTGTTATGCACACGAGAAGGCGTCGATCGGGTCCAGGCTGCCTTGACGGACGAGGGGCTGGACGGCTGGCTGCTGTACGAGTTCCACGGCCTCAACCCCATCGCGGTTCGACTCCTCGGTATGGGCAAGACGACCCGGCGTGGCTTCGTGCTCATCCCGGCTTCTGGCGAACCCGTGGCGCTGATCCACGCGATCGAGGCCTCGTCCTGGCGGCACTGGCCGTTCGAGACGCGTACCTATTCGAGTTGGGAGGACATGGAGGAGCGTCTCGGAACGCTCCTCGAGGCGCATCCGCGCCTCGCGATGGAGGTGTCTCCAGGAGCGGCAGTGCCGACGCTCGACTACGTCCCGGCTGGTATCGCGGGGCTCATGCTCGGCCTCGGCGTAGAAGCTACGAGTTCGGGTGATCTCGTGTCGCGGTTCCACTCCGTGTGGACGTCCGATCAGCGGGAGGGGCATCGCACCGCCTCAGTAATCGTCGCCGATGTAGCTCGGCGGGCCTTCGACAGGGCTGCCAAGGCCGCGGGGTCTGGTTCACCGACCACCGAAGGGGCGCTCTCGGATTGGATCAGGGGCGAGCTCACCGCGAAGGGGTTGGTCGTCAAACCCGACTGCATCGTCGCGATCGGACCCAAGGCTGCGGACTCGCATTACGCCCCTGTGGGGACCGGTGAGACGATCAACGTGGGTGACTTGCTCCTCATCGATCTGTGGGGCGCATTCGAGGGCGCGGTCTTCGCGGACCAAACCTGGATGGGGTACCTCGGCGCAGCGGTAGACGAACGCACCCAGGAGATTTGGGAGGCCGTGCGGGACGCGCGCGATGCGGCGGTGACCTTCTTGCAGGAGCGCTTCGATCAGGCCGAGCCGGTCCGTGGGTACGAGGTCGACCAAGTGGCGCGCGACGTCATTACCGAGCGCGGATACGGGGAGTACTTCGTGCATCGCACCGGGCACTCCATGGACATCGACCTTCACGGGAGCGGCCCCAACCTAGACAACCTAGAGACCAAAGATGACCGGCTCATCCAGCCCGGCGTGGGCTTTTCGGTGGAACCGGGGATCTACATCACCGATGACATCGGTATCCGTAGCGAGATCAACGTGCACTGGGGCCCTCGGGGACCTGAGGTGACACCGGAACAGATCCAACAGGAGATCTTTCTCCTCATCGATGGCTGAACGCGCGGTTCGCGGTAGGCCGGCGCTGACTTGACCGGCCCCCGGAAGTTGGTGGAGGTGGCCTTGCCGTTGCCCATTCGCCGCACCTTCACCTACAGCGTGGACGGGCGGACCGAGCTTCGGCCCGGCACGCGCGTCCTCGTGCCGTTCCGGCGCGACTCCCGCATCGGGTGGGTAGTAGGGGCGGCCACCGAAGAAGTCGCCGGCATCCGGCCCATCCTGTCGATTCTGGAAGAGTCTCCAGGTGTCCCCGCCGAGCTCCTCGACCTGTGCCGGTGGATGGCCGACTACTACATCACGCCCCTGGGCGTTGCGCTGCGGGCGGCGCTGCCCTCGGTGTTGTCGGACGTCCAACGAGACTACGTGACGCTGCTGGCCGAGGCGCCTGCCGAGCTCCGACCGAGGGAGCGGCGAGTCGTCGACGCGTTGAAGGAGCAGGGTGCGCCACTCCAGGTGAGGACTCTGCGTCGCCGGCTCGGGCTCGGGTCGATCTGGCCGGAGATTCGGTCGCTGGGAGCTCGCGGCGTGCTTGGGCACGAGACCTTGCCCCCGGCTGAGCCATCGGTAAAGACACGCCGAATCGTGCGCCTGATCGAGCGCGTTGGGTCACTCACCGCTCGCGACCAGGTCTTCGGTCGGGCGGCGAGGCAGCGAGAGGCGTACGAGTCGCTGGAGGCTTCGGGTGGAGCGGCCGAGCTCGCGCGTATCACGGGAGAGGACGGATACAGTCGCAGCGTGATCACGGGCCTCGAAGAGAAGGGCCTGGTCGCCGTGGTCGATGAGGAGGAGCTGCGGGACCCCTTCGCGGCGGTGCCTGTGCGGTCGCCGCCGAGGCATGTGCCGACTCCCGCCCAGAAAGCGGCGATCGAAGCACTCGTTGCGGGGCTCGACGAGGAGTCTCCGGCTCCCTTCTTGCTCCAGGGTGTTACGGGCTCGGGCAAGACCCTCGTGTACATCGAGGCCTTGAGAGAGGCGCTCGCAAGGGGTCGTGGGGCGATCGTCTTGGTGCCGGAGATTTCCCTAACGCCGCAGACGGTCACGCGCTTCCGAGCGCACTTCGGCGATCAGGTTGCGGTCCTGCATTCCAGACTCTCCGACGGCGAGCGCTACGACGCGTGGCGACGGCTGAGGAGCGGTGAGCGGCGTGTGGCGGTCGGTGCGCGGTCCGCGCTCTTCGCCCCGGTCGCCGACCTAGGGCTCATCGTCGTCGACGAGGAGCACGACGGGAGCTACAAGCAATCGGAGACCCCGCGATATCACGCACGGGATCTCGCGGTGGTGAGGGCACGAGCCAACGGCGCAGTGTGTGTGCTGGGAAGCGCGACGCCGTCGCTCGAAAGTTGGCACAACGCGCGCACGGGCAAGTTCCGACATCTCTTGTTACCGGAGAGGGTGGGTGGGGCCAAGCTCCCCAAGGTCGAAGTCGTCGACCTGCGCGTGGGTCGTGCGGAGTCGGACCCACCCCGCAAGTCGTCGGCGCGCGGCGCGGGCGTGCTGTCCGAGGCGCTCGTCGCGGCGGTGGACGCACGGCTCGAGCGAAAGGAGCAGGTGATCCTCCTGCTCAACCGCCGAGGCTACTCGTCGTTCGTGCAGTGTCGAGAGTGCGGGGAGGTCGAGCAGTGTGAGAACTGCTCGATCTCGCTCACTTATCACCGCGTGACCCAGCGGATCGTCTGCCACCACTGTCGCTACGACGCACCCGCGCCGTCCAACTGTCCGCGCTGCGGCTCGGCGGACCTGTCCTACCGTGGGCTCGGCACCGAGCAGGTCGAACGGGTGACCATCGAGACGTTTCCCACGGCCAGGGTCGCACGTATGGACGTCGATACGACCTCCGGCAAATGGGCTCATCAACGGATTCTCGATCGTGTGGAACGGGGCGAAGTCGATGTGCTACTCGGCACGCAGATGATCGCCAAGGGCTTGGATTTCCCTCGGGTGACACTGGTTGGGGTGGTCAACGCGGACGTGGGGATGCATCTGCCGGACTTCCGTGCGAGCGAGCGCACATTTCAGCTGCTGAGCCAGGTCGCGGGCCGTGCGGGTCGTGGCAAGCTCGGTGGCAACGTCCTCATCCAGACCTCGTTGCCGGAGCACTACGCGGTGAGGGCCGCGGTCGCTCACGACTTCGAGGCGTTCGCCGAGCGTGAACTCGCCGAGAGGAAGCAGCCCTCCTATCCCCCGCACGTCCGGCTCGTGAACGTCGTGGTGAGCAGCCCCGATCAGGGTCTGGCCGCGAGCGGCGCGGAGGGTGGCGCGAAATGGACGCGACAGTGGTTGACCGCACGCAGCCGTAAAGGTGAAGGAGGCGTCGAGCTGGTGGGGCCGGCCCCCGCCCCTATCGAGCGACTGCACGGCCGGTGGCGCTGGCACTTCCTTTTACGAAGTGGCTCCCCCAGAGCGATCGGCGCGACAGCGCGTGCACTCGTGGAGGGCTACAAGCTACCCAGCGGCGATGTGCGCCTGGTGCTCGATCGCGATCCGGTCGCGCTGCTGTAGACCGTTGCAGACGATTGCCGTCGGGAGGTGCTTTCGAATTCGGTGAGCCCCGGCGTGAGTCGGTCTGGCATTTGGAGGTATAGTGGGCTGCTTGGCTTTGAACGCGTCGTTCGAGCCCCTTACGATCGTACCGGCACGCAGGGCGGTGCGATTGGTCTTGGACGGCAAGGCTGAGATTCTCGAGCGGGACGGGAGCAAGCACTTCCGCTCCGAGAGTCGAGTAGTCCCGTGCCCCTCGGTGATTCGGCTCGTTCGCTACGTACACGTACCGCACCGCTTCCGCCGCCAGGTCACCAACACGTTTCTCTTCGCGCGTGACGATTACTCCTGCCAGTACTGTGGCCGCCACAAGGCCGAGCTGAAGGGCCGGCAGTTCCTCACGCGAGACCACGTGATCCCGTTGTCACGCGGCGGCGCGAACAGCTGGAGGAACGTCGTGACCAGCTGCTCGCCTTGGAACAATCGCAAGGCAAACCGCCTCCCGAAGGAGGTCGGGTTAAGGCTCCGCAGCCAACCCTCCGAGCCGAACTACGTCCATCTGGTGTGGGTCGTTCGGCGTGTCACCGATGCACAGGCGAAGTACGTCAGGATGTTCTACGGTGAGGGCGCGCTCGACAAAGTGTCGCGCCGCCGTTCCAATCGTGCTGTGGAGATCGGCGGCTAGCCTCCGTCCGCCGCGTGGCGCCGCGGCGCCTCTACTCCTCGAGCCAGGCGTACGGCCGCTCGTAGAACTGGCCATAGCCACGGACCGTGCCTCGATGGGTGTACTCTTTCCAACACACCACCCACCCGCGCACCTCATCCTGGATTACCTCGTAGCTGAAGCCGGCCTGGCTGGAGCGCTCCGCGAGGAATCTCTCCAGGTACGCGGGCATGTTGTTCACGCCTTCGACCTCGAACTCTGATTCCGGTACTTCGATGACCGACGCTTGAATCGCAGTCTCGGACAGCTTCAGAGCCCGAATCGCTTCTTCAACAGTGGTCTTTACCGCGGCGAGGTCCGGGGACTGGCCCGTGCGCGCTTTGATCTCTTTGACGAGCGCGCCCGTGGCGGGGGCCGTGAGTTTCCGCGCGCGCGCCCTCGAACCGGCTGAGGAGTCGCTCGTGGAGCCTCAGTAGCTCCGTATACTCGCGCTTGGCTTGTGTTTGGGTATTCGAAGTTGGCCATGTGGCGCTCAAAGGGGTCCACGGCGAGCCCGTCCGGGCAACGAAAATATTAGTGTATAGTCGTAAAAAGAGCGGTTCGGACCGCCTCGCGGCAACAGTGGAGTAATTCCGGCAGATGACAGACGCTCGCCTAATCCGACGAAAGCGCTTTCGCGCAGCGCACTCATACCGCCGCTCGACGTGGTCTGACGCCAAGAATCAGGAGGTCTTCGGGGACCAGACCGAGTCACACGTGCATGAGTGGACCCTCGAGTTGCATGTCGTAGGGCCTATCGATCCGGAGACGGGCTTCGTCGCGGACCTGGGCCTCTTGGATCGAGCGTTGGAGCAAGTGACGGCCGGTTGGGATGGTGGGGACCTGAATGATTTGATCCCCGACGTGGCTTCCGGGGTCCTGATGCCGACGACCGAGGTGCTCGCTCGTTGGCTCTTCGAACGCATCGAGCCGAGTATCCCCGAGCCGGCGAGACTACAACGGGTCGTGCTTTCCGAGAGTCAGGAGCTTGGGTCGTCGTTCCCTGCGTAAGCGGTCATTGCGAAGGAGCCGTTGATCGGCGTCGCGCCGCACAGATATCATTGGCCATGCCCCCTTCGATTCTTCCCGATCGCAGCGATCTCCTAACACGGTGCCCCCGGTGACCGAGCGCGCGGGCATCGCTGGGGATTCTCGCTCACGGGGCGGGGTCCGGAGGGTCTTGCTCAGCCTCTTCTTTTCCTCCATTGGGGCGCAGTCCTCGCGTACCTCCTGCCGAGCAGCAGGGACTCTCTCGAGTCTTTTCCTGAGCCGATCCGCTCGGTCGTGGGCGCCATCGTACCCAGGCTGGTTCAAAACACGTCCTGGATCACCCGCCCATACCTTGATCTCACGGGTACGCGGCAACACTGGGGCCTGTTTGCGCCGAATCCTGCCGACTGGACGGGCACGGTCAAGGTCCTCCCATATTTCAGCGTCACGGCCCCCGATGGTTCGGACGCATGGCGGGGGGATACCCTTGTCGTCGAGGGTGCTATCGAAGCCGACTACCCTCACTTTCGTCACCACCGCAGCTATCGAGTGCTGTATGAACTCGGAGATGCCGGGCAGGATGGTGTGTACGCGCAGCTGTTTGCTCGCGAGATGTGCCGGACGCTGAGGGACACTCGAGGGCGCCCTCCGGACGGCCTTTCGCTCTACCTCACTTGGTCTGAAATCGTGACCCCGTGGGCGGACGGCGCGCCGAGTGACTCCACCATGTGGATCGGCGGATTCACGTGTTCGGAGCTCGACGGCGACGGCGCTGCCGAGCCCTGGCCGGTATATGGCCTCCCCGATCCGGTCGTGACCGATGAATGGCCGTTGGTGTTACCCGACAGTGCGGCTGTTGCGGTGGGTCTGGGTGCCACCTCTGACCCCGAGGGGCGGACGTGAGCACGGCCTGGAGCCGGATGGCTAGGGCGTGGAACCGCTTCTGGTTCGACGACATCGACGGCGTTTCGTTTGGATTGGTCAGAATAGGCATCGCGCTGTCGGGACTTGCTTGGTGGGGAAGCACGATCGGCTTGCTCGAGCACTTCTACACCGACTTGGGCGAGTTCCCGCTTGTCGCCGCGCGCGTCTGGACCCATGAGTGAATCTCGCGATTCGGGATGCTCGATGCGCTCGGTTCGTATCCAGTCGTTGTCGGCATGTTCGCCATTTGGGGGCTGTCGTTGTCGGCGCTATTGGTGGGCTGGCACACCGCTGCGGCCGCATGGCTGAGTTGGCTGCTCACGCTCTGGTTCTACTTCCGGAATCCGACGTTCACCAATGGTGGCGACGAGGTCGTGCGCCTTCTCACCCTGTACTTGGCGTGGGGCTACTCGGCCATCTCGCCGGGGAGGCGAGCCCTCACGTTCGACGGCGCTCGTGCGAGAGCGGTGGAGAGCCAGACCACGATGCAAGTACACGAAGCGTGGCCCCTGCGCATGATCCAGGTGCAAATCTGTCTCGTCTATCTGGCTTCGGGCTTCCTGAAAGTCGTGGGCCCCGCATGGTGGGACGGCTCGGCTCTGCCGCTTACGCTCGGGAATCACACCTTTTCACGCCTCGGGGCACCGGATTGGACTTGGGCCCAGCCGTTCTTCGCCATCGGCGGCATCGCGATCGCGTGGTGGGAACTCCTCTTCGCGGCGCTCATGGTGAACAAGCGCACGCGCGTACCCGCGCTTTGGTTCGGGGTCGCCATGCACGCCGGCATTTTCGTGACCATGAGTATCGGGATCTTCTCCGTCATCATGATCGGGGGTTATGCGGCCTTTCTGACACCTGCCGAAAGTCGGTGGATCGTGGAGCGGGCCAGGGGACTTCTGCGTCGAAAGCGGGAGGCGCTTCCCTCAGCTTAGTTCCTCGAGCAGTCGAGCGGCGCCCTGGGCGCTGTCGTCGTACACGAGCTCGATGGCCCGGGCGCCGCTGAGTGCCTCAATCGCCGCGTCGGCCTCGACCGAGGTTGGTCGCTCGCTCGCGATGATGCCCTGAAGCACCTCGGGCAGGATGTCTGCTGGCGACCGCTCTCGAGCTCCCACATCCGCCCCAGCGGTTCGGCGCGGCAGTACGAAGGCTGCCACCGGCGCTGGATCCGCCCATCGGCTTCTGAGGTCGCGCGGGTGGTAGAACGCGGCTCCCGGCCACAGCGTCGCCTGCGGCTCTGGAGCGTGGGGCAGACCGAGCAGCGTTCGTGCCGGCTCCTCGATCTTCAGCAAGCGCTTGAGCGGGCTGACGTGGCCGTCAGGCCCGAGCAAAACGATATCGTCGCCCAGAACCGGCCGCCCCCTCAGGGAGAGTGCTGCGGTGAGACTAGACTTCCCCGAACCGCTCGCCCCGGTGATCAGCACGGCCTCTCCATTCACGATTACGCCTCCAGCATGGAGCGCCACACGGCCCGACCGCAGGATGAGCTGGTTCGTGATCTCGAGTTCGAGCTAGATCAGCACGTCGGACAGCAGCTCGGACGACCACGCCCCCTGCGGCACCACGAGCTCATATCCCTCCGCACCCTTCCGAACCGTGAGTTCCGGAGTCCTTCCGTCCACGTCCATCCTGAGGTCGGGATAGATCGTGCAGGCCAATTCCCACGCTTCCGGCACTTCCACCGAAACCACGATCGGGCCAGATGGGGAGTCGAACGCCACGGTTCCAGTCACGCCCTCATTCACTCTTGAAGAGATCAGCGTCCCGGAAGTCCTCCAGGATCAAGCGTACGCCGGGATCGTCCGGACTGTCTGGAAACGCGGCGCCTACCTCGGCCTCGATCGTGCCCACTGGGTGCTCGCCCGTGCAGTAGGACCAGACGAGCGCCGCCGTGAGGTTCATCACGTGCAACTGGTGCCCGCTCGAGTCGAAGAGCACCCAGTCCTCGCCGACGCGACGGAAGAGCACGTCGGCGAGGGCGTGGGGCTTCCATTCGGGGGGCGCGACTTCAGAGGACGACGGCATGATGACGAAGATGTCCGACCGTAGTTGGACCAATCAAGCCTCGGCGTGTTGAGGAGTGCGGCCTCCGACCGCATCTTGCTCCGCGTGGAGGTGGCCGAATGAAAAGTCCTGACGACGAACAACGCGAGTCTCCAACGACTTCGTTGCGCTCGGCCCGGGAGATTGCCAGCGACCACTCGGGGCCCAAGGTCGGCGGACCTCCAGACTCGACCGGTAGGCGAGGCGGTCGCCGAGGGCGACGGCGGGGCGCGGGTCGTCACGAACACAGGAAGCCCGCCCCGGCCCGGGCGGCGGACGATGACGCGAAGCCTGCGAGCGAACCAGACGACGTGGAGGAGGTCGATCTCGAGGTCGAAGGATCGACCCTCACCGTACGAATCACGGGGCGTTCGGGTGGGGTGGGTACGAAGCAGGCACCCTTGTTGATGCTCGGCTTCTGGACCGACGCCCGGGAGGCATCGCCTCCCGATCGGGAAGCCCTGGTCGTTGGAGGTTTGCTTCGCGAGCTGACCGACGATCAGCTGCTCGATGCTTGGGGGCGGAGCAAGCCGATCCCGGACCCTGATCGCCGCCCGAGCTTTTTCCCAGGTACCAACGAAAAACGCCGGGGCGGGTCATGAGGCATACGAGTGACTTTCGGCACCACGGCATGCGGTTAACGAAGCCCAGAGTGTGTACATCCGTGTGGATGGCCACACGCTTGTGCGTGTGCCTGATTCGGCGTGGTTCGATAGTTTCAGGGTGCGGTATTACAGCGATTCAACACAGGGCAACTCTTCGGTGTCTTTGAATACGTCCGACACGCCGACTGACGGCGAGCTGGTCCATCGAGCCAGGCGGGGCGACGAAATCGCCCTGAGCCAACTCGTGGAGCGGTACCAGAGGGCTGCGTATGCTGTGGCTCTCTCCGTCACGGGGAGGCATGAGGACGCGGAGGACGCGGCGCAGGAGTCGTTTCTGATGGCGCTCAAGCGGCTGGATGAGTGCCGAAGCTCCGACCGCTTCGCGGGATGGTTGATGACCATCGTGCGAAACCAGTCGAGGAACCTGATACGGCGAGAGTCGTTGCGGGACACGGATCAGTTGCCTCCGGGCACCAGGTCCAGGCTTCCGACGCCGGATCGGGTAACCGAAACGGCCGAGTTGAGAGGAATGTTGAGGGAGGCGATGATGGCGCTCCCGGAGGTTCAGCAGCAGATCGTGATGTTGCATGACCTAGAGGGTTGGAAGCACCGCGAAATCGCGGAACGATTGGACCTGCCGTCG
>Ga0066376_10000644_pt1 | contig 32717 bp, 28 predicted proteins | sample Knorr_S15_td_Bot_FD_77009 | JGI IMG/M metagenome (GOLD analysis project Ga0066376, IMG submission 77009) | Marine microbial communities from Southern Atlantic Ocean transect - Knorr_S15_td_Bottom_ad_5009_LV_A | ecosystem: Environmental > Aquatic > Marine > Oceanic | place: Southern Atlantic... | reverse complement strand
CTCGGTCACATGCCGCCTGCATGCTCCCTCGTCGCGCCTTGCCACGCAGACGCCTCGTCAGAAAACCGCTCAGTCCTTCGGCCGCGTGGGGTTCGGGGCAAAGCCCCGTTTATTCGTAATGCCACACTTGGGGTCCGCGTAGTGGCCGCGTGGGGTTCGGGGCGCAGCCCCGACTAAGTAATGAACCTGCCGATCTACATGGACGGGCACGCGACGACGCGGGTCGACCCTCGCGTAGTCGCCGCGATGGTACCGTTCTTTGGTGAGTACTACGGTAACGCGGCGAGTCGTCATCACCAGTTCGGGTGGGCGGCGCGAGACGCGGTGGTCGAGTCCCGATTGGCGGTCGCCAAGCTCATCGGAGCCACCTCCCGAGAGGTGGTATTCACGAGCGGTGCCACTGAGTCAAACAACCTGGCCCTGAAGGGTGTGGTGGACGCGTCCCGCGCCCGGGGTAATCACATCGTCACGGTATGCACCGAACATCGGGCGATTCTGGACCCGTGCGCCCGGCTGGAGCAGCAAGGGGTCGCCGTCTCGTATCTGCCCGTGCGGGGCGACGGGTTGCTCGACGCGGATACGCTCGCGGCCGCGCTCACGCCGGCCACGGTGCTGGTCAGCGTGATGTCGGCCAACAACGAAATCGGCGTGCTCCAGCCAATCGGCGATCTGGCCCGCGTGGCCCGTTCCGCCGGCGCCCTGTTTCATACCGATGCCGCTCAGGCGGTTGGGCAGGTCAAGATCGATGTCTCCCAGGACGGCATCGACCTGCTGTCGCTGACCGCCCACAAGCTGTATGGGCCCAAGGGGATCGGTGCGCTGTATGTCCGCCGCGGTCTGACGCTTACACCTCTCGTCGACGGCGGTGGGCATGAGTCGGGATTACGCTCCGGCACCTTGAACGTTCCGGCCATCGTCGGTCTCGGGCACGCGGCGCGGTTGTGTCTGGCCGAGATGGGCGAAGAGGCCGAGCGCCTGACACAGCTGCGTAACCGCCTCTGGCATGGTCTCCAGCAAGCATTGCCTGGCGTCTCGGTCAATGGGTCGATGACGTCGCGGTTGCCGCACAATCTCAATGTCACGTTTGACGGCGTGGACGGCGAGCAACTGTTGATCGGCCTCGATGACGTGGCGGTGTCGTCGGGCGCCGCCTGTTCGTCGAGTCGTCGGGCGCCGTCACATGTGCTCAAGGCGCTGGGTCTACGGGAGGCCGCGGCGCAGGCCTCGATCCGGTTTGGTCTCGGTCGCTTCAATACGGACGAGGATATCGACTACGTTGTGGAAAAGCTCCGAGGCTTGGTCGCGAGGTTGCGGGCGCCCGTCCCGGTGTTCGAGCTCGAGGATGACGCGCCTGAGCTGCCGCCAGGTTGGGCCGAGGCACCAGACCGTCCGAACCGGGGGGTCCTAAGGTAAACTGAGACAAGACCATGATTGAGATCACCCAGGCGGCGGCGAAACGGATCCAGAGCGCCATGCGACAGGAGGGGATTGCCGAGGGCGGTCTTCGAGTGGGCGTCAAGGCTGGCGGGTGCTCGGGTATGAGCTACATCTTCAAGTGGGAGCAGACACCCACGTCGGATGACGAGATTTTTGAGAGCGACGATGGGGCGAAGATCTTCGTTGACCCCAAGAGCTTCAAGTATCTCGACGGCACCGTGCTGGACTGTGACCTGAACATGCTTGGCCAGAACTTGATTCTGCGGAATCCCCACGCCAAGACTGAGTGCGGATGCGGCCTGTCGTTCGGCCTGTAAGTCGCTGACTCGCGGGTCCCACGCGCGTCAGTGTCCCCCAGTGTCCCCGCCGGCGAGGCTCAGGGTCCTTAGAGCGACATGCCCCCCGCTGACGCAGACCCGATCCTCGATAGCCACCCTTCCACCCGGCCACTGGCTGTGGTGTCGAATCGGGAGCCCTACTTGCACTCCAGGGCGGAGGACGGGTCCGTCACCTGGTCACCAACGACCGGTGGGGTCTCGGTCGCGCTGGACGCGCTCATGCGGGAGCGTGGGGGCGTGTGGGTCGCCCACGGCGCCGGTGATGCCGACAAGAGTGTCGTTGACGACGGGGACCGGGTGCGGGTGCCACCGGACGCGCCGTCCTATGATCTTCGCCGTATCTGGCTGAGCGAGACCGAGGAGCGGCACTACTACGAGGGATTCGCCAACGAAGGACTATGGCCGCTCTCGCATGTGGCGCACGTCAAGCCCGTGTTTCGGGCCGAAGACTGGCGTGTGTATCGAGCCGTCAACGACCGGTTTGCCCGTGCCGTCGATGACGAGCTGCCGGACCGAGTGGCTCCGGTGTTTATTCAGGACTATCACCTCACGCTGGTGCCGCACTACCTGCGACAGCGGCGTCCGGACGCGCGTATCGCGCTGTTCTGGCACATTCCGTTCCCGCATCCCGATACGCTCCGGATCTGTCCCTACCGTCGAGAGATTCTTGAAGGCTTGGCGGCGACGGATCTCCTCGCGTTCCAGCTCGAGCGCGACCGACGCAATTTCCTGGCCGCGGCCCGCGCCGAGCTGGGGGCCACCGTGACACACGGTCGGGTCCAGGTGTCGAACCACACCACCACCGTCTGCACCGCGCCGATCGGCGTTGACTTCGATCGCATCCAGTCCATTGCCAGAGACCCCGGCCTCGAGACGGAGATGGCCCGGCTGCGCCGGGAGCTGCGGATCGAGACGCCGCTGGTCGGCGTCGGGGTCGACCGACTCGACTACACGAAAGGGATCCCAGAGCGTCTCGACGCGCTCGACGCCTTGTTCACCCGATCGCCGGGGCTGGCCCAGCAGTTGACCTTCGTCCAGATCGCGGTGCCGTCCCGGTCGAAGCTGGACCGCTACGCGGCCGTGGAGGCAGACATCGACCAGCGCGTCGCCGCGCTGAACACCAAGCATGGCCCGGGCCCGGGTGGCGGTGGGCCGATCCGGTATCGGAAATCGGCGCTCCGCATCAAACGTCTCGTCGCGTTGTATCGATTGGCCGACTTTTGCATCGTGAGTTCCCTCCACGACGGAATGAATCTCGTGGCCAAGGAGTTCGTCGCCGCGCGGGACGATCTCGACGGCGTGCTGGTGCTGAGCGAGATGGCCGGTTCGGCGCAGGAGCTGAGAGAAGCGGTCATCATCAATCCCTACGACGTCGAAGGGTTCGCGAACGGGCTCCAGCAGGCGCTCGACATGCCGGTCGACGAGCGCCGGCGTCGTATGCGCGCGCAGCGGCACGTCGTGGCCGGCCACGACGTCTTTCGTTGGGCGTCGGATATTCTCGGGGGACTCGACCACCTGGACCCGCGCTCGTGGCCGCCTGCCCCCGGTGGTCGCGCTCAGACCGAGTAGCGACAAAGCCAGCAACGACCTGGTCACTCCTTGGCTCCCGAGCGGTCATGTGTACCCGCGGGTCTTCAGGCCACTCCAGGAGAGACTGGGGGCCGCCTCCCGTGCCGACCTGGGCGCCCGGCGTGAGGGTTGCGCTCAGCCTCTCCCGCGTGCCATTCTCTGATCTGAGAATTCAGAAGGAGCGATCACATGTCACGTGCAACGCAGGGGAACTCGCGGCGTCGGTTTATGAAACAGGCGGTGCTGGGCGCCGGTGCCACGGCGGCAACGTTGGGGGCCGGCAGCGTCGGATTGGCTGCGGCCGAAGAGGACGCGGCACCGATTCGGGTGCCGGACGAGTTCGAAACCGCCAAGAACGCCCCGCTGCCGGCCGTCGATTTCCCGATGACCGGGGCGCAGGTCTTCGCGCGGGCCTGCAAGGAAGAAGGTGTTGCGGCGCTGTTCTGTTGCCCGGGCAACTACAGCGTGGTGCACGCCATTTCCGACACCGGTATCCCGACCTATGGCGGTCGTCACGAAGGGTCGCTCTGTCATGCAGCCGATGCCTTCACCCGGGTTACCGGGGAGGTGGCCGCGACGTCCGGGACCGAGGGGCCGGGTTTCACTGACATGATCTGTGGCATCGCGACGGCCAACGCCGCCCGGTCGCCCGTGCTGGTGCTGGCGAGCAACAAGACGATTTTTGCCGAAGATACCGAGCGGGGGATTCAGGACGCCTATCAGCAGCCAACCACCGAAGGCCTGCGCAAATACGGGAAGCGGTTGATTACCCCGGCTCGTATCCACGAGTATGCCGGTTACGCATTCCGGCAGCTCCGGAGCGGCGTGCCCAAGCCGGTCCACCTCGACTTCCCGGCCGAGATCGCCAACGCCCGGTTCCGGGACGCCAGCGAGATCGAGTACTTCTACGACAAGACGAAGTACCGCACCGACACAAAACCGCATCCGGACCCGCGTGCCATCGATCAGGCGGTCGCGTTGCTGCGTGATGCCGAGCGCCCGATGATCGTATCGAGCAACGGCGTGTTCCACACCCGGGCGTGGGACGCCCTGCGTCAACTGGCCGAGCGGGCACAGATTCCGGTCGTCGAGTCCGGTGCGACCAAGGGGCAGTTTCCCGCCGACCACGCGCTGTCGGCCTGCACCGCCCCGGGTGCACTGGCCAGTGCGGACCTGGTGCTGCTGGTGGGTCAATACTGCATGCCCACCCAGGGCGAGTTCGCCTTCGGTCCGGACACGAAATACATCCGCATTGACCCGGAAGCCGGGGACATCGGCCGGAACCTCCCGATCGATCTCGGTATCGTCAGTGACGAGAAGGCGGCGCTCGAAGCGCTGGCCGCCGCCGTGCCCCAGATGCGACACGACGCCTGGGTGGCCGAAGTGGCCGCGGCGCGGGCCGAGTTCGAGGCGGAGAACGAGCAGTACTACCAGACCGGTCTCGGCTACACCGACGCCGTTCACCCGTCGGTCATCGGCAAGGAACTGGCGGACTTCTTGTACGCCGGCAACCTGCCACGCGACCGGACGACGATTGTCCAGGGCGGCTACGGTATCGCCCGCTACACGCGCCGGTATCTTCGGAGCTACCGGCCTGGACAGATCATGAACGGTGCCTACCAGTACGGCGCCATCGGTCCCGACGTTGGCTACACCATTGGGGTCGCGGCCGCGGTTCAACAGGGGGCCGGGCCGCAGGCTGCCTACAAAGGCCACCCGATCATCGCGATCACGGGTGACGCTGGATTCGGCTACAGCGGGATGGAGATGGAAACCCTCTCCAAGTATCGATTGCCCGCTGTCGTCATCGTCTACAACAACAACGCGTGGGGCACCTGGGAAGGGCAACGCAACAATCAGGTCGGATTGCCGGTCCATCTGTTTCAGGAGAACCTGCGGTACGACAAGGTCGGGGAGGCGCTTGGCGCGCACGGCGAGTATGTGACGACGCCGGGCGAGTTCAGGCCGGCCCTCGAGCGAGCCTATCAAGTGGCGCTCGACGAGAGCCGGCCCTCGGTAGTCAACGTGCAAGCGCGGAAGGAGTTCTGGCTGCGCGATCAGTATGCGCCTGGGTTCCTCGGCAAGATCGAGCCGGGCGTGATGTCGTACTACCACTAGCGCGTGCGCGCATCGAAGGGCGCCCGAGGCTACCTACGGAGAGGAAGAAGCCGGCACGCTGTGCCGGCTTCTTCTATATTGAGAACGTGACAGCACGAACCACGGGCGCGCCGCCCCTCTCTCGTCGGCGGCTGACGGCGGAACAATCGTTGGCGGTGGTGCGCGAGCGCCTGCAGACATATGCCGACCGTGGCGTGTTTCGAGGATTCAGTGAGCAGGCCGCGCTCGGCGGACGTCATCGATTTCGATTCTCGTGGCTTGGTGTGCGATCGTTGTCGCTGGACTACACGCCGGAAACCGGGACGTTCCTGTTTCGTAATCTCCTGCCCGGCATTTCCGCTCGTTCATCGCTCTCTCGCGACCTGCAGGGGTTCGTGGCCGGTCGCTCCTCTCCACGTCTACCTCCGCATCGTCGGGTCGACCGGCGGCGGGCGCGGATCGGGTGCGTGTCCTCACGCGGCGCCGTGTCGGTGGAGCTTGTGGCGACGCGGAACCATCACGAATACGGTGTCAACCGGGTCGTCAATCTGGCGCACGAGATTTTCTTGTATCTCCATACGTATCAGCCGGAGTACATGTGGAAGCATTTCGACGCGCCCCAAGAATAAGAAGGTTACCTGCCATCCGTTGCAGGTCACACGGAGAATCGAACATGCAGCAGTACCGTGTCCGCCTACTCGCGGTCGTCATCCTGGCCGTCGGTGGCTACGCTGCCGTGACGGCCACGGCTCTCCAGTCGCATCCCCCCGAACCGCACCGGCACGCGGAGGGCCAAGCCCTCGAGAATCCGATGGAGGCGACCGCCGACTCGAAGGCCACCGGCCGACAGCGTTATGTGTTCATGTGCCGCGACTGCCACGGCAACACCGGTCTCGGCGACGGCGATATGGCGCACGCGGGCGGCGACGTGCCGGACTTCACCGACGAGGGCTGGTTGCACGGACCGTCAGACGGCGAGATCTTCCTGGTGATCAAAGAGGGCGTGTCGGCCGACATGCAGCCCTACGACGACCGCATCACAGACGAAGACATCTGGCACCTCGTCAACTACCTCAAGACCCTGCAACGATAGCAGCGTGCTCAGAACGATGAGGTGTGGGTTGCGGGCGAGGCGTTCGCCTGCGCTTGTCACGCCTTTTCATCCGCGCGCCGCACCACCGACTTATGCAGCGAATCACGGTTACAGGACACCAGCGCGCCGGGCGCAGCGAATTTCCGGACAGTTTCGAGCCGGCATCGGGTCGTCTGTGAGGTGTCACGAGGGCGCCGACGTCATGGTGGACGGCCGAAGCCTCCCTCGCCTCCAGGCCCGGCGCTTCATGATGAAGAAGATCACCGGCGTGATGATCAGCACATGCACGGTCGACGTGACCATGCCGCCGATGATCGGCGCCGCCATCGGCTTCATGACATCGGAGCCGATCCCCGTGCTCCACATGATCGGCAGCAGCGCTGCCAACGTGACCCCCACCGTCATCAGCTTGGGGCGGAGGCGCAGCACGGACCCGTCCATCGTGACCTGGCGGAGATCGTCCTCGCTAAGTGGCTCATCCTGCCGCAAGCGCCGATCCAGCGCCTCATGGAGGTACACCACCATCACCACTCCCGTCTGTACGGCGATGCCGTACAGCGCGATATATCCGACCCAGACCGCCACGGAAAAGTTGTAGCCGAGCCACCACTGCAGGATGACGCCGCCGGTCATGGCGTACACGACCGAAAGCATCACGATGACCGCTTCCGACACGGAGTGAAACGTCATGTAGAGCAGCATGAAAATGAGGAAGAAGACGATCGGGATGAGAATCTGAAACCGCTGTCGCGCCCGCACCTGGAATTCGTATTGCCCAGCCCAGTTCAAGGTATAGCCCGCCGGCATCTCGAGCCGCTCGTCGAGCGCTGCGCGTGCATTGTCGACGTAGCCTCCGATGTCCGTGGTCACTGTGTCGACATAGACATAACCGGCCAGCTGGCCGTCTTCGTCCCGGATCATCGCCGGGCCGGACGTGAAGCGCACCTCCGCCAGCTGTCCGAGCGGAACCTGAGACCCCATCGGCGTACGAACCAGGACTCGCTCGATGGCGGGCAGATCCTCGCGGAAGGCGCGAGCGTAGCGAACGTTGACCGGGTAGCGCTCCCGCCCCTCGATAGTCCAGGTCACGTTCCGCCCCCCCAGTGCGGACTGAATGACATCCTGCACGGCCTCGATGGTCAATCCGTGACGCGCGATCGCCCGCCGGTCGATCTCGATATCTGTGAAATACCCCTGATTGACCCTCTCCGCATACACGCTACGGGTGCCCGCCACGTCCTGCAGAATGCGCTCGATGTCTTCGCCGATACGTTGAATGACCGCCAGATCGGCGCCAAAAATCTTAATGCCGATGGGCGTCTTGATCCCGGTCAGCAGCATGTCGAGGCGATTTCGGATCGGCTGGGTCCAGACATTGGGGAAGCCCGGGAACTGGAGCGCCGCATCCATCTCGCTCTGGAGATCCTCCGCCGTCAGTCCCGCTCGCCATTCATCTTTCGGCTTCAGCGTCACGATGGTGTTGACCATCCCCATCGGCGTGTTGTCCGTCGAGGTCGTCGCCCGACCGACGGTCCCAAAGACCCGCTCCACCTCCGGGAACTGCCGCAACAGCTTGTCCTGGACCTGGAGCAAACGGGTCGCTTCCCCTACAGACAGTCCCGGCGGCGCGGTCGGCATGTAGAGCATCGAGCCTTCGTAGAGCGGCGGCATGAACTCGCTGCCGATCGTGAACAGCAGCGGCACGGTTAGCGGCACGACCGCGAAGTTGACCGCGAGCGCGAGCCACCGCCAGCGCAGCACCAGCCCGAGCACCGGCGCGTACAACCACGTGAAGAACCGAGCGATCGGATTGGCCGATTCCGGTGTCAGCCGCCGGCCCCGGATGAAGATGGTCATCAGGACCGGGACGAGGGTAATGGACAGGATCGACGCGAACACCATCGCAAACGTCTTGGTGAACGCCAGTGGCCGGAACATCCGTCCCTCCTGCGCCTCCAACAGGAAGACCGGCACAAACGAGACGATGATGATCGCCAGCGAGAAGAAGATGGGCCGACCGACTTGCTTGGCGGCCGCCAGGACGACACGGGGCTGATCCTCGTAGGCTCCGCTCGACTCGGACACGTGCCGATAGGCGTTCTCGACCATCACGATCGACGCGTCTACGAGGACCCCGATGGCGAGGGCAATTCCCCCCAGCGACATGATGTTCGAGCTGACACCAAGGTGGTACATGGGAATGAAGGCGGCGACGACGGCGATCGGCAGCGTCACGATGGGAATGAGCGCTGACCGGAAGTGAAACAGAAAGATGATGATCACGAGCGAAACGACGACCGCCTCTTCGATCAACGTACGAGTGAGCGTGCCGATCGATTCCTCGATCAGCCACGATCGGTCATAGGTCGGCACGACCGCCACGCCTGGCGGCAAGGCGTCTTCCACCTCGCGCAGCTTCTCTTTCACGCGGTCGATCACGGCGAGCGCGTTCTCGCCGTAGCGGACGATAACAATGCCGCCGACCACCTCACCCCGTCCGTCGAGCTCGGCCACACCGCGGCGGATATCCGGCCCCAGACGCACCTCCGCCACGTCAGCCACGCGGATGGGCGTGCCTCGCGCATCCGCGCCGAGCGCAATCTCAGCGATGTCGTCAGCCGACGTCAGATACCCGCGGCCGCGCACCATGTACTCCCGACCAGCGAACTCCAGCAGCCTTCCCTCCACGTCGTTGTTGCTCGCTTTGATGGCTCGCACGACGTCGCCCACGGAGAGCTCCGAGGCCGCCAGCTTGTTCGGGTCGAGGTTGACCTGATACTGCTTGACGAAGCCGCCGATGCTGGCGACCTCAGCCACCCCCGGCACGCTGGCCAGCCAGTAGCGCAGATGCCAATCCTGGAAGCCACGCAAGTCCGCCAGATTGTGTTGCCCAGTCTCATCGACCAACGCATACTCGAAAACCCAACCGACGCCGGTCGCATCCGGCCCGATTACTGGGTTGACCCCGTCGGGCAGCTGCCCCCGAATTCCCTGCAGATACTCGACGACGCGGCTGCGCGCCCAGTACATGTCGGTGCCGTCCTCGAAGATGACGTAGACATACGAGATGCCGAAGTCGGTGAACCCACGCACCGTGCGGACCCGCGGAGTCGAGATGAGGGTCGACACAAGCGGATACGTGATCTGGTCTTCGATCAGGTCGGGGCTCCGACCGGTCCACTCCGTGGACACGATCACCTGAACATCCGAGATGTCCGGCACTGCGTCGAGCGGCGTGGCCGTCATCGTCCAGAGCCCCCACAGCATCAAGACGGCGGTGCCGGTGAACACCAGGAAGCGGTTCGACGCGCACCAATCGATGATTCGCTCAATCATGGGTCAGGTCTCGCGCTAGCGCGCCACCACCGTGAACACGCGGTCATCGAGCGACTGGCCCTCGCGGCTCACCTGCACGGTGATATCCCAGCGGCCGGCCATCATGACCTCGCCGTCGCCCCGGTAGACGCCACCCCCTTGATGGGACAGGGCCGTGTCGGTCTGCATGGCCGGCATGTTCATCGTCGGCATCGGGGCCATGTAGAACACGACCGTGACGTCGGCGTCGGTCACCGGCTGTCCGCTCGGATCGAGGACGGCCACTTCGATGGCGTTCCGGCCGCTGCGCGGCGGGTCCGGCTCAGTCCGGAAGCTGATCGCGAAGCGCTCACGGGGCGCCCCGCCATCCGCCGTCCGCGGCAGGGGTTCGAATCCCTGAAGCGCGGCGCGCAGCTGGCTTTCTGAGTCGATGAAGAAAGTCGCGCTCGTCGCCACCAGTTCGCCGCCGTCGAGCCCCTCGAGAATCTGGACGGTGTCACCCAACCGGCGGCCCACGGTGACCGTGCGGGGCTCGAAATAGCCGTCGCCCTGCGCCAGGAAGACATGCTGCTCGTCGCCTGAATCGAGTACCGCGTTGGTCGGCACCACGACACCCTCGCCGAGCGCCACATCGAGCGCCACGTCGGCGTACATCCCCGGTTTTAGACGTCCTCGGGGGTTGGGAAACGAGAACCGCACTCGCACCGTGCGCGTCCGTTCCTCGACATACGGATAGATGTAGGTCACGCGCCCCTGGAACTGTTCACCCGCAAAGGCGGCGATGGTGACGGTCGCCTGGGCACCCTCACTGACCAGCGGCAGCTCTTCTTCGTAGAGGTCCGCTTCCACCCAGACCACGGACAGGTCCGCCACGGTGTAGAGGCTCGCGCCTGCGGACACATGCTGGCCGCGGAGGACGCGCTTCTCGATGACGAACCCGCCGACGGGCGAGTTGAATCGCATGGTGCGGCTGGGTTCGCGTCCGTCCTCGAGGGCCCGGACCTCGTCCGCGGGTAGGTCCCAGAGCGCGAGCCGCTGGCGCGCCGCGTCTACGACGCGGTCCGCATAGAGCCGCGCGTCGGCAATCTGCGACTCGCGAAGCTGGTCACGACTCTGGAGCGCGAGTACATACTCGTGCTGGGTCGTCAGCAACTCTGGGCTGTATAGCGTGAAAAGAGGTTGTCCAGGTTCGACGAACTGTCCCGTGTAGTCAACGTAGAGCTCTTCGATCCACCCGTCCACCTTCACGTTCACGTCGGCCAGGCGCGTCTCGTCATAGCGCACCGTTCCGACGGCCCGGATCGGCTGGGTCAGCGCCCGACGCTCCACGCGCGCCGTCCGTACACCAATAAGCTGCTGCCGACGTGGATCGATGTAGACCTCCGCGCGAGCCGACCCGGTGGCCGCCGGCGCTGCCGTTGGCATCGAGTCAGACGCGTCGCCGGACCTCGACATGTCGGCCTTCGCTGCACTCCCCCCATCATCGGCCGCGGGAGTTTCCTCGAGTGTCATGCCGCAGATGGGACACTCACCGGGACCATGTTCGTGCACGTCCGGATGCATCGGACAGCTCCAATACGACTCGACCGGGGGCGCTGCATCCGGTCGCCACCCGAGGCGATCCAAGACCGTGGCGACGACCACGGATTCGGTCAACCGTTCGCGGAACGCGTACGCCGCCGCGGCGAGCGCGCCGACCAGCACACTGATCACGAGCACTCCGGTCACGATGGTGCGGGGAGTCTTGGTCATCGGGATGTTGCCTCCACGGGCGGCGCGACACGGCCAGCGGTTACGTCAAAGCGTCGGTCCGTACCGACGGCGCGCTCCAGATCGGCCCGCGCCTGTTCGAGGTCGCTCAAGGCCCGGTAGTACGCCCGCTGGGCGTCCAGCAGGACCCGCTGGTTGTCGATCAGCGTCAGGAAGTCGCCCTGATCGGCTTGATACGCGACACGTGACACCGCCAGGGTCTGGTCAGACTGCGGCACGATGCTCGTCCTCAGCAGCGCGGCCCGCTCCTGGGCGGCCTCGATTCGCACATACGCTTCATGCACGGCCAGACGGACGGCACTCGCGGCGGCCCCGTTGCGGGCGCGGGCCGTTTCCACCGCCGCCGCCGCCTCGGCGACACGGGCGTCGATTCCGCTTCGCGCCCACGGCGCCTTCGGCCAGGTGACGCCTACCATCGCCGTCCAGGAGTCGGACTGTCCCGGCATCAGGAAATAGCCGCCCTTGACGAAGTAGTCCGGCTCATATTCCCGACGCTGAGACGCGAGGGTCGCCTCCGCCCGCTCGATATCGACGCGCAGGGCCAGCAACTCCGGCTGCCGCTCGACCGCGCTCCTCTGCAGTGCCGCGAGCGCGGGCTGCGGCACACCCTCGCGTGGCTCGACGAGCCGACCTACTGCCGATTCAGGCGGCCGATCAAGCAAGGTGTTGAGACGGGCGGCAGCGAGTCGTTCCCGTTCGTCGAGCGTCACCAGGTCCTCATGCAACCGCGACACCTCGACGACCGCCTTGAGGAGGTCCTGCTGAGACATTCGACCGGTGACATACTTCGCCTCCGACATATCCGCAAACTGGCGCAACAGGTCGATGTTGGCGTCATGGATCTCACGCTCCCGTCGGGCCAGGAAGAGATCCGCATACACGCGTTTCACTTCGTTCACAACGTCATGCGCTTCGACGGCGATCACCGCGCGGGCCAGCTCCGTATTCTTCTCGGCGACCGCAGCCCGGAGCGCCCGCTTCCCTCGTCCGGGAAGCGCCTGACCGACCGTAAACATGTACATGTTCGTATTGGCTGGGCTCAACGTGTTGAACGGCCATTGCCAGATCTGCGCTTCGAAGCTGGGCGGCGCAAGCGCGAGCGCCTGGGCCGGACGAAGCAGCAACGCTTCGTATTCTCGGCGCAGCACGATGAGTCGCGGGTTGCGCGCGAGCGCTTCGTCGAGCGCGGCCCGCACGGTCAGCGGCGGCGCAACGTCGAGCTGGGCACGCCGAGACGCAGGCAGGGCGCTGACCGCACTGCGGACATCGATCGGTGAGGCGGCCAACTCGGTACGCGTCGACCTTGCCCACGTGGGCGACGAGACGCCAAACAGGAGGGCCACAACCGTCATTGACAAGAGAATCCGCATTGGCGTACTCCAGCTCCGGCCGCGGCGCGCACGGACGGTAGGACGTTGAACTAACGAGGGATGGCCGGCTCGCGCACGGAGGCACTCGGCCCCTTGGGAAGTCGGCTAGAAAACAGTGAAGAAAAAGCGAAGAATCAGATCAAAAGAACGGTGTGTGCGAGGGGGGCACGTTGTGGAAGGTCATGGAACAAGCCGCCGAAATCCGCACGGGCGCCAGCCAGGAGACCAGGCGTGAGGAAGGACTGCACATGCCCAACCGGCACGTGATGAATCGTGCTTGCCAGCGTGTCATCGGCACGCTCCGCTTTGAGCATCCCGAACCCGGCGTCCTGATCGGATCCGCAGCACGACTTGCCCATGTCGGCCATCGGGCACTCGCCGTGATGGTCAACGCAGCAGACCATCTCGGACATGGTCATCGCTCCGCCGGCACAGGCGGACAAGGCCATCAGTACCATCCCGACGGCGAGCGCCGAAGCGGTGAGTCGTTGCGTGACCAGCATCAGCATCGTCACTGCTCATTATACGCAAGTAGAGGGCGTAGGCGCCCACGAGCCGGGTCGGCGCCTCAACGCCGAGGCCGCTACACGTCGTCGTCGATGGCGTCGGCCTGGATCTGGGGGGCGCGTTTGAAGACGACCGTCAGGCCAAAGAGGCAAATCGCGGTGGAGGCGGCCAGCCCGACGTAGGCACCCGGTGCCAGGGTCGGTTCGAGTGTGGGCTGCGCCGGTCGCCCTTCGACAATCGCTCGTGCCTGCGATGTCGACCAACCCTGCTGGGCGGCCGAGCGCTGCATCAGCTGTTCAGCCAGGAACAGGATGCCGAACGCGCATAGTCCCACCAGCAGTAGTGGGTGCCGGGAATTCTTCCGGGTCACGATACTGAGACCGGCCAGCACCACGGCCAGGATCGCGCACCCCAGCACCGAGAGCCCAGCCAGGTCTGGCACGCCGCCGAACGGTTGTGTTCCCACCGCGATCCAGGGCATGAACGCGCTCGCGGCAAGCACCGCGCCGGCGACAATCGGCCAGTAGTAGGCGCGCATCGGGTGGCGAGCCACTCCGCGTATCGTGTTTCCCAGAGACATCAGCGGCGAGTGTACCACTAGCGATTGCACGCTCGGGACTGGGTGGCGCGACGCTGCGGAGTGTGGATCAGCCGGGTTGGCCACGCGCCACCAGTCGAGCCAGTAGCTCTGCGACCGCCGCCGGATCCGGCACCCGGTAGCGGGCGCGCGATGGCCGCGACCCCACCATCACGCTGACACCGCGGTCACCAATCGCGTCGAACGCATGTTCGTCGGTTTGGTCGTCTCCGAGGTAGACGGGGCGGAACGGGGTGCCGTGCTCACGGGCGGCATCCGCTTCGATCCAGCGCACGGCGTCACCCTTGTTCCAGGCGATGTCGGGCAGCAGCTCGAAGACGCAGTCACCACGCTGCAGCCGCACGGCGCCGGCCTCGAGGGCCGGGGTGGCCAGGGCCCAGAACGCCCGTTCGGCTCGCTCGCGGTCGGCCGGACTCGCCGCGCGTACGTGCAAGGCCACGGCCAGTCCCTTGTTCTCGACCAGGGCGCCCCGCAGCGGGGCGACCGTCTCGGCGATCAGCGAGCCGAGCCGCTGCAGTTCCTCAGCGCCGACGCCAAACCCCGGTACCTCGAATCGGGTGTTCGGGCCATCGATCTCCATGCCATGCAGTCCAGCGTAGTAGAGACCGTCGCCGAGCCCCGTCCGTCGTCGCACGTCGTCCGCCCGTCGTCCGCTGACGACGCCCACCATCGTCCGCGGTTGTGCCGCTAGGGCGGAGAGCGTCGTCCGGAGCCCGTCTCCGAGGAACACCGCCTCCGGGTCAGGCTGGAACTCGCACAGGGTGCCGTCGAAATCGGTGAGTATCAGGAGCGGCCGACGGTCTTCACCGATGATGGTGTCGGCGAGCCCCTCGGTGGTCGAGAACGGGGGTGCGGAGGTCACCGACTGGCGGTGGGTGAGGCGGCTGGGCCACGGAGTGTCGGCGTGCACAGGTTGCCGTCCGACGTCGCGGCGGCGCCGGAGTCGGACGACATCACCGCCAGATTCAACAGATACAGTCGGTAGGCGCCAGGGTCGCGGCCCGGATTCCCGCAGATCCGCACGTGGTCGCCCGTGGTGAGTGCGTTGTCGGTCCAAGCCAGTTGCTGCAGATGTCCCGCTCCACGCCACTCCAGAGCCCACGTGTGCGCCGCTCCCTGGTCGTCGAGCACGCGGAGCTGGATCATGGAATGCGGGTTGCCGAACAGGAACGAGCTGACCTCACCCTTGAGGACAATCGTACGCTCTTCGTCGTACGTCTCCCCGATAGCGTGGTGGGCCTGAAGCGGAAGGTTCGCCGAACACACAACGGCGGCAATCAGCACACCCAGACGTCGCGTCATCAGTTCCCCCCCCTCATCAGGTTCGCCGCCTTCATCATACTGCGCGTGCCAGCGCGACCACGTCTGAAGATTGTCTGAAGTCTGGCGAGGCCGCGCCGCGGGTCGTCCGATCTTCGATAAGCTTGGGACATGACCTCGGTCCTGTGTGCGTCGGATCCCGGCTCTTCTCGCCAGCCCACGCCCGGGGCGCGGGTACTGGTGGTCGAAGACGAGCCAAAGATCGCTGGCGCCCTGCGGGAAGGCCTCGAGGGCGAGGGCTATAGGGTGGTGGTCGAGAGCACCGGCGAGGGTGCGTTCTTTCGTCTCACCAGCGAGCACGACCAGTTCGATGCGATCTTGCTCGCCCTGACGCTGCCGGGGCGCGATGGGCTCGAGGTGCTGGCCGAGCTACGCCGCCAACATATCGAGACCCCGGTCGTGGTCCTGACCGCCCGAGATGCGTTGGAAGACCGGGTGATCGGGCTCGACGCCGGCGCCGTGTGGCAGAGCGGGCTCGGCTCACTGCAGGGACGCTGGGTCGTCACCGCCGGGGAGCACAACGGCCTACCCATGGACGGTTTGAATGGCGGGGTCATGACGGTCGACGGCAACAGTGTCGACATCGAGACCGCCAGCGGCAATGTGTTGACCGGCACACTCGAGGCCGACCTGTCGATGCGGCCCCCGCACCTCGACCTGCTCCATGCTGATGGCACGCGCTGGGAAGCGGTCTTCGACGTCGACGGCGCTACGTTCCGGTTGAACTATGTCGCGACCGGTGGTCTCGATCCGCGGCCAACCGGCTTTACGACGTTGCCCACCAACGAAGAGTCGCTCGTCGTCTTGCAGCGAGCGCCTGGGGCAACGCCCTGATCGCGTTCCTCGAGCGCCCCCGTTCCGTCTTCCTCCGGCGCGCGTTGTTCCAGGTGCATGTCTGGGTCGGTGTCCTGTCGGCGCTCTATCTAATAGTCGTCTCCGTCACCGGGGCGGCACTGATGTTCCGCATCTATCTCCAGCGTGCGGTGCACCCGGACCTGTTTGTCGCCAGCGCCGGCGATCTGGCCGAGCCCGCAACCGTGCTCGAGCGGGTGCGCGACGCGTATCCGGTCGGGCGACTCTCAGGTATCGACGCGCCCACCACCGACCGGCCGACCTACCTGGCCTATGTGACCACCGGCGACCAATTTCATACGATTCTCGCCGACCGGGTGTCCGGCGCCGTGCTGGGGGAGTTGCCCGAGCACTCCCTTGTCCGCACCTTGCAAGATCTGCACTTTGACCTGTTGGCCGGGCGCACCGGTCGCGTCGTGAACGGGGTAGGCGGCTTCTGTCTGTTTCTCCTGTGTCTGACCGGTCTTGTCATCTGGTGGCCCGGTCGGTCGAACTGGCGGGGCGGATTTACGATTGACTGGGCTCGTCCCTGGAAACGGATCATCTGGGAGGCGCATGGCGCCGTCGGTATCTGGACCGCCGGGTTGGTCGCCATCTGGGCCGTCAGCGGGATCTACTTCGCGTTTCCCACCGAGTTTCGGACCGTGGTCAACTGGGTGTCCCCGGTCACGACCACCCGGACCCCCGTCTCCGTTCCCACCGGCGGGCCGGGGCCGACGTGGGGCACGCTCATTGACCGAGCCCGCGTGCACGAGCCGGATGCGTTCATCGCTCGCGTCGTGTTGCCGGCGACCGATGAGGCGCCGTTTCAGGTGCAGTTCACCGATGATCAGCCGACGCCCCCTGGCGGCGTGTCGCTCCGGACGGTGTATCTGGACCAGTTCACGGGCGCTCGGCTGGCGGAACCGCCCCGTCGCGGCCGGAGCGTCGGCGACGCGATCATGGCGTGGGTCGCACCCCTGCACGTCGGCAACTTCGGAGGGATCGGCGTCAGGCTGGTCTGGTTCGTCACCGGACTGGCGCCGGTGTGGCTGGGTGGCAGTGGCCTTGTCCTCTGGTGGACACGCGTCGTCACGCCCTGGCGGGGCCGCTCTCCTCGATCAGTGTCCTTACCCTCCGTCACGCGACCGTGAGGAGGACCACCCCGAACGCCGCGAGCCACATGGCGTTCAGGTGAAACACCGGTCGATAGAGTTTCAGGTTGTCGGGGAGCCCCATCGTGAGTGCCATGCCGGCTATCCCGAGCAGGCCGCCGAAGCTGATCAGCCAGAGCGGCCAGGTCGCTCCCTGCCGCAGGAGTCCGATGACCAACACGACCTGCCCGACCCCGATGAACACCCGTGAAAAGCGCACCAGGCACGTGACATATTCCGTGGTCGCACGAAGCGAGGTGATGAACCGTTCCACGGCCTCAGCCGATTGGCCGTCCATGTCCACCGAGCCCCACGCCCCGAAGTGGTAGTAGAAGGCGGCCGCCACCGCCGCCAACATGAGGCCCGTGCCGAACACCGCCACGGCGGGCCACACGAGGATGCGCGACTCCGTCCCCGCCACGAGTGTGGCGAGCGCGACCAGAGCCATGACGGCCACGACATGGCCGAACAGGTGTACCCGATAGACCCAGATCCAGAGGCGTCGACGCCTGAGCACCGCGGCGAAATCAGTCGGGACGAAGTAGTCCCCGAGCTTGGCCGGCAGCAGCATCCAGCCGAACCACAGCATCGCCGCGGCCGCGAGGAAGAAACCGCCGGTCACGTTCACTTCGAAGTCGTTCATGGCTGCCAGTCTAAGCGCACGATCGTCGGTTTGTGAAACAGGCACGCATCGTCCCCAATGATAAAGAGGCTTGCCACGGGATGCTCGATTGTCCGTCGCATCACAGCGGGGCCCAGCCGGTCCCCTGTTTCGCCGGGTTCCCTCTTGCCGCTCCGGACGTCCGGAGCACCGGTGCAAACGACTTCAACAACGCTACCTGCGCCGTTCGGCGCAAGTAGGCGACACGCCGCAAGGCGGGTCGGCTGTGAGGCTGAACCGACGGCGACTATCGCGTCCCGACCACCCGGATCCCGGCGATGACGCTCCGACCCAATGACGGAAATCCGAACGCCTCTTCATAGTCCCGGTCCAGCAGGTTCAGAACCCGGGCCGTGAGGTCCACCCCGGTCCAGACCCCGACGCTGCCGCCGAGGTTGACTACGGTGTACCCCGGGTTGTCGAAGAATCCGCCGAATGACCCGAACGTGGGGTCCACATCGAGGGTCGAGCTACGGGTGCCGATCGAGGTGAACGCCGAGTAGCGCGGTTGTATGAACGACAGCTCGACCGAACCCTGGTGGCGCGGGCGCCGGAGCAGCGCGTCGCCGACGGTGAACCCGCTGGGGGCTTCGGACTCCGTCGAGTCCAGGGCGAGAATCTCGGTGTGGAGCCAGGTGTAGGTGACCCGCGCTTCGAATCCCTGAGGCGTTCGTCCGGTCGCGGCCAGCTCGAGGCCACGAGCTCGAGAGTTCGACAGATTGTCGGTTCTGAACTGACTGGCGTTCTCGAACGATTGCCCCACTGACACGATGAGGTCGTCGTATCGGTTGAAGAAGGCGGTGGCCTCGACAACTACGCGCCCCCCGGCCACGGCCTGCTCCACCCCGAAGTCCACGCTACGCGTGCGCTCAGACTTGAGGGCCGGGTTGTCGGTGAACGCGATTTCGAACGCGCTCGGGGGACGGATACCGGTGCCGGCGCTGACGCGGAGCCGGGTCCAGTCCGGGGTGACGTCAGCCGGGCGGAGATACCACCCCACGGACACCTTGGGGTTGACCGCGACTTCCGTTTCGTCCGAAAACAGCGGACGCCCGAACCCGTCGCCGGGCAGCGCTTCGCGGGTAATCCGGTCGCCACGCACGCCGGCCGTCACCGACAGGCTGGAGGTGGGATCGAAACGGAGTTCGCCGAAGAAACCGAGCATCTGTCGATCGATCGGGACCTCCGTAAACGATGAGTCGGTGATGAATGTACTGCCGGCCTGCTCCTGTTGGATGTCGAAACCGCCAGTGGCGACGATGCCAGGGCGCAGCGTCGCGTCGGTGCGCGCTCGCAGCGTCAGCCGGTTGGCGTCGGAGAACGACTCGCCGAACGGGCTGGCGAACTCGCTGTTACTGTTCGTGTGGCTGAGCTCGATGCGCTGGTCCACTCGTGACCCGAAACGCTGATCGATTCCGACCGAGAACAGACGGTGGTCGTTCACGCCCCGCGACACGGTGTCGATGCCGCCGTAGGTACCGCCGGGGTCGCTGCCCCAGGCCCCCGGAAAGCCACGCTCGTTCGTGCCATACCGGAACACAGAGCGGATCGTGGTGCCGCGCTCGCCCCGCCACCGGCCGTTCAGGGACATGTCACGACGCAGATACTGGTCGTTGCTGACCGTCTCCCCGGATCTGGAGATCTCGCCGTCCTGCCCGTCCGTGTCCAGCTGTTCGAAGGAGGCGCCCCAGCTGACCTCTCCCGCCGATCCGGTCGTATTAATGGAGACCCGCGAGGTGCCGAAGGTGCCGCCCTCTATGACACTGCTCAGGCGGGTCGGACCGCCCTGTTTCGTCACGATCTGCACCACGCCGCCAATGGCGTCAGACCCATAGACCGCACTTTGTGGTCCTCGCACCACTTCGATGCGCTCGATGTCGCCGACCGGCAGGTGTGCGAAGTCGTAAGAGCCGCCAAACCCGTTGATCCGAACGCCGTCGATCATCACTAGGGTGAAGTCTGACTCGCCGCCTCGCGTGAACAGCGCCGTTGGACCGCCGCGTCCGCCGGTGGTCGTCACCCCCAGACCCGGCACCGAGAATCGCAGCGCGTCGGCGACGGTTTCGAACTGCCTGGCGGCAATGTCGTCCCCGGTGACCACCGTCACGCTGTCGGTCACGCGTGACCGCGGGAGCGCACGTCCCGCCGCGGTGACCACGACTGACTCGGTGACCGCGCTGACCCGCAGGGTGATGGTGACGGTTTGGCTGGCGCCGGACGAGAGCTCGACGGTCGTGGGCGCCGCCCGGAATCCTGGCAGCACCACGGCGAGCTCGTACCGTCCGGCCGGGAGTCCTGCACTCTGGAATCGTCCTTGCCCGTCGGTCACCGCCGTGTCGCGAACGGCGCTCTGGTCCGAGATGAGCACCGTGGCGTTCGGCGTCGGTCGTCCATCGGGGTCTACGACGGTTCCACTCACCGACCCTGGTTGGGCCAGGGCCGGTCCGACCCCGAACACGGTGATGGCGAGTACGAGTAATCCGAAAGTGCGCTTCATAGCTGTCGATCCTCTGGGGAATTCTTCGACACCGGCTGGAGCGGCTGGGCCGCGCGTGGTCGTTGGTGTCGAACTGATGCCGTATCCATCGAGTGTAGACAAGAACTGGCTCACTCGGTTCTGAAGAGTTTCTGAAGATTTCTTCACGTGTATTGCCGTCACGTGAGTTGCGTGGCGTGTCAAAACGCGTCCGGATGCAGCGCGCGTGCGATGGCCTCGGTAGCATCGGCCATGCGCGGGCCAGGTTGTAAGAAGTGGTTGCCAAGTAGCAGATGCACTCGGTTGTTCCGCACGGCGGGCACCGACGACAGGCGGTTCCAGACCGCGATTTCCGCCTCTTGGGTGTCTTCGGTCATCCGGTCGTCGTAGGTCAGTTCCACGATGACGTCCGGGGCCGCCGTCAGAATCGCCTCCGAGCTCAGCTGGATCGATTCGCGTGACACGTGTTCGAACACATTCCGGCCGCCCGCAGCCTCCAGCATGTCGTGCAGGAATCCGGTGCCGCCGCTGGCATAGACGTTGGCGAGCGCGCCCGGCTGCCGGCCAAACACCATCAACACGCGTGGTCGGTCACGGCCCGCGAGGCGGGCTCGCACGGTGGCGATCTGCGTGTCGATGGCGTTCGCGAGCCGGGTCGCCTCCGACGCCCGTCCGACGCGAGTGCCCAGTCGACGCATGACGGAGAGGGTGTCGTCGATACCGCCATGCGCGTAGGTGAACGTCTCGATCCCCGCTCGCGTCACCTGTGCAATCTGGTCCTGCTGGCTCCCATAAAAGACGACCAGGTCTGGACGGAGAGCGAAGATCCGCTCCATGTCGGGGTCCAGCAGCCCCCCCACGCGGGGGCGGGTCGCGACCTCGGGGGGATGCTTGTCGAAGGTGCCGACCCCGACAACTTCGTCCCCGGCCCCGATGGCAAACAGCGCTTCCGTGAGAGCCGGGACGACCGAGATGATCCGCGCCGGGTGCTCCTGCGCACGCGGGCGCTCCTGGGTGCCGAGGATGGCCGCGATGACCAGTAGCAGGGCGGCGAGGAACGCCGCAGTGTGTCGAGTGGTGACTCTCATCGGTTACGCACCAGAAGCCAGAGAAAAAAGGGTCCGCCGAGCATGGCCGTGATCACCCCCACCGGCAGTTCCATCGGTGACAGCACGGTCCGGGCCGCCACGTCGCACACCACCAGGAACGCGGCACCCAGACCGATCGAAGCCGGTAGCACCAGTCGGTGGTCGGCGCCGACCAGCAGTCGGACCAGATGCGGGACGATGATGCCGATGAAGCCGATCGGTCCCCCGACGGCCACCGCCGCGCCGGTGGCCAGTGAAGCGCTGACAAACGCGACCCGCTGGGTGCGCAGCACGTCGATGCCTCGTACCGCGGCACTGTCGGGCCCCAGCGTCAGCAGGTTCAGCGCGCGCGGCAGCCGGGCGAAGGCGGCGAACGCCAGGCCCATTGGCCCGAGTGCCCACAAAATGGGGCGGTAGCTGCCGACGTCCAGATTGCCCATGACCCAGCGCACGGACTGCAGGGTCTGGGCCGGGTCGGCGAGATATTGGACGAACAGGATGACGGCGGAGAACAGCGAGTTGAGGGTGACCCCCGCGAGCAGCAATACGAGCGTCGACAATCCCTGTCGGCGCATGGTCGCCAGGAAGTAGACGATCGCCAGCGCGCCGAGCGCACCGGCGAAACTGGCCACCGGTACCGCGGCCGATCCCAGCAGGGTGATCGGCACGCCGAGCGTGATGACGAGCATGGCGCCCAGCGAGGCGCCGGCTGAGACGCCCAGGGTGAAGGGTGTGGCCAGCGGGTTCCGCAACAGCGCCTGCAGGACCACGCCGGCGGCGGCCAGCGACCCGCCGACCAGCGCCCCGGCGAAGGCGCGGGGCAGCCGGGCAATGAAGAAGATCTGGGCGTCGACGTTCTGACTGAACGGAATGGTCGTATCGAAGACCTGGCGCAGGCTGATCGTCGTCGGACCGACGAGCGGAGCCCCGATGCACGCCGCCACCGCCAGCGCCCCGAAGCCGACCTGCACGAGCCAGATGCGGCGGCGCAGATCGCCAGCCGAGACGGGGCGCAGCGCCGGCAAGGTCGCGGTGGCTTCTCCCATCGTTCTGTCGTGCTACAGCCTGGCCAGCGGTACGACCGTCAGGTGCCGAGTGACCTCGTGACGATGCACGTCCGCCTCGACGTCATACACGGCCCCGATGGTGGCCGGCGTCAGCACCTCGTCGGTCGGCCCGGACGCCACCACCCGGCCGTCGCGAAGCAGCACCAGATCGCGACACAGCCCGGCGGCGAAGTTCAGGTCGTGCGTGCAGACGACGGCGGTGGTGCGATACGTACGGTTCAGTTCCGCGATTAGCGTCGCGGTCGCGAGCTGGAACGACAGGTCGAGCGACGACGTTGGTTCGTCGAGGAGCAACACGCGGGTGGTGTGCGTGTCCTCGTGCGGTGGGTCTCCTCCGTCCGGTGTGCTCGGAGCGCTCTCGAACTGAGCGAGCGCGCTGGCTATCACGATCCGTTGTTTCTCGCCGCCGCTCAGCGTGCGGAAGGTCCGTTGTTCGAGGTGCGCCGTGCCGGTCGCGGCCAGGGTCCGGCGGGCGATGGCGAGATCGGCCGGGCCTTCCAGTTCGAACGTCTGCAGATGGGGGTAGCGGCCCATCAGCACGATTTCGAGCACGCTGTAGTCGAACGCGAGTTCCGTCTCCTGCGGCACGACGGCGACACGGCGCGCGAGCGTCCGCCGGTCCATGGTGGTGATGTCCAGGCCATCGAGTGTGATGTGACCGCTCGCGGGGGTCAGGAGTCCGGCGAGGAGCTTGAGGAAGGTCGTCTTCCCGGAGCCGTTCGGGCCGAGCACGCCCACCAGTCCACCGGTCGGGACCGACACGTCGACGCCGTCGAGTACCGGTCGCGTGTCGTAGCTGAACGAGACCTGCTCAGCGCGCAGCACGCCCGGCTCCCGCGTTGCGCGTGGGGTCGAGATCGGGTGCTGCCAGCGATACGGGGTGCATCGGTTCCTTTCGGCGTGACCACGCGCCGTGCCGGTTCGATAACGAACGGGCAGAAAGGACGAACCCGATTGGCCAGGTCTCCTGACTCGTGGATTATCGCGGAACGACTACGCCTTCCCACGCCCGAGGACGCAGTGGCGGGCCACTCGTCGGGATCGGGGCAACCGATGCGACGTGTGCGCCGGACTGTCGTTCCGCTCCCCACTTACAGTGGCGGGACCGCGTGGGATTCACACCCACTTCCCTTGACCATTCAGGGAGCGTCGAACTAAGGCCGGCAAGTATAGCATGGCCACGCCGAGGGCTTCGGCGTCAGCGGACGGCTCCACGCGGTTGCCCGGGATGGCCGCTCCGACGTACGATACCCGTTTGTGGTGCGGGACAAGGAGCCGGTGGATCGACACGGGCGGTCCCGGATGATCCGAGTTCGCCACGGGTGCGATTCAAGGGTGAGAGTGCGATGAACATGCCGGTTCGTCGGGAGACGGGGGAGCCCGGCCAGACGATGCGTGACCTTCCGCCGGTCATGTACACCCGTCTGCACACCGCTGGTCTGGAGCATGTCGCGGCGAAGCTCGATGCCGGCGAGCGTCTCGAGCTGGCCGATGGTCTCCAGTTGTTCGAGTGTTCGGATCTGCTCGCCGTCGGCTGGCTGGCGAACCGCGAGCGTGAGAAACGACACGCGGGTCGAACCTACTTCAATCACAACATTCGGATCGAAGCGACGAACGTCTGCGTCGCGAGTTGCCTGTTCTGCGCGTTTGCCCGTCTGCAGCCCGGGGACACCGGCGCCTACACCCTCAGTCTCGACCAGGCGTGGGACAAGCTGCGGGCTCGATCGGACCAGGCGCTGACCGAGGTCCATGTCGTCAACGGTCTGCACCCAGACCTGCCGTTCGACTACTACCTGGAGCTGCTCCGCGGGTTCAAACGCATCCGGCCTGAAGTGCATCTGAAATGTTTCACCGCGGTCGAGATTGCGTTCTTCGCTGACCTGTATGGGCGGACGGACGAGCAGGTGCTGCGCGAATTGATGGCCGCCGGCCTCGATTCGATGCCAGGCGGCGGGGCCGAAGTGTTCGCCGAACGGGTGCGCCGGAAGATCTGCCACGACAAGTGCGGGGCCGACCGGTATCTCGACATCCATCGGACCGCGCACCGGCTGGGCATGCGCACGAACGTCACCATGCTCTACGGGCACATCGAAACCAACGAAGAGCGCGTGGACCACATGCTGCGCGCCCGCGCACTGCAGGACGAGACAGCCGGGTTCCAGGCGTTCATCCCCCTGGCGTTCCATCCCGACAACAATCAGATGCGGAAGCTCCCGGCCCCGACCGCAGCCGAGACCCTGCGCGTGCACGCGGTGGCGCGACTGATGCTCGACAACGTGCCGCACATCAAAGCGTTCTGGATTGCGACCGGGGTCGAGACCGCCCAGACGGCCCTCTGGTTCGGAGTGGACGATCTGGATGGGACCGTACAGGAAGAGCAGATTTATCACATGGCCGGCGCCCGCACCCCCGAAGCGCTGACCACTGAGGACATCAGCGGTCTGATCCGGGTGGCTGGTCGGGATCCGATCGAACGCGACACGCTCTACAACGTCGTGACCCAGCACTGAGTACGAGACACGTTTCAACCAGCGCTTCAATCCAGCACTTCCGCGAGTACCTCAACCAAGTTTCGAAGGAGATACCCTCATGGCGCACGAGCTTCCGAGCCTGGCGTACGATTTTGACGCCCTCGCCCCGCACATCGATGAACAGACGATGCGCATCCACCATGGCAAACACCACGCGGCCTACATCGCGAAGCTCAACGCCGCCCTCGAGGGGCACCCGGACCTGCAGGCAAAGAGTGTCGACGAGCTGATCGGCAATCTGGACGCGCTGCCCGAGGGCATCCGGGGCGCGGTGCGCAATAACGGCGGTGGGCATGCGAATCACACTCTCTTCTGGCAAGTCATGGCGCCGAACGCGGGTGGGGCGCCGACCGGTCAGATCGCCGATGCGATCACCGGGTCGTTTGGGAGCTTCGACACGCTCAAAGAGCAGTTCGCGGCCGCGGCGATGGGTCGGTTCGGCAGCGGGTGGGCGTGGGTCGTGGCTGACGGCACCGCCCTGTCGATCGAGAGCTCACCCAACCAGGACAGCCCGGCGATGAGCGGCAAGAAGGCCGTCTTGGGAATCGATGTCTGGGAGCACGCCTACTACCTGAACTACCAGAACCGCCGGCCGGACTACATCGCCGCGTGGTGGAACGTGGTGAACTGGGCGGACGTCAACCGGCGCCTCGGATAGCCGAGCCCCTGCAGTCAGGAGGCCGGGCCGGGGTGACCGGTCCGGCCTTCTGCGTCCGCCCTGTCCAACGCGCGTCTGGCGCGGTGCCGCGCGCGTGACCTCATGACCCTGTCCTACGTCCTGTTTCTGTTTCTCGTCCATCTCGGTGTCGGGATCATCGTTACCCTCGTCCTGGTGCCGCGGGTGGCCGGGGTGCAGTTCTTCCGGTTCAACGCCGGGTTCGCGGCGGTGCTGCTGCTCGTGGCGCTGGCGATGCGTCCGGAGGACGTAACGTTTGGTCCGGGTGTGTCCGGGGTCGCGCTGGCGGCTCTTGTCGGGTCGACCGGCGCCATCCTCGTCTACTGGGCCACCATCGGCCGCGTGTGGGGTCGGCTTCGCCCCGTGTGGTTGTGGCTGGCGGTGCTGAGTGGCGTGGGTGCCGTCATCGGTCAGGGGCTGGCCGCCTCAGCCGACGCGGGGACGCTGGTCGCCGGGCTGAGCGTCGCCAGTTTTCTGACCTCGACCGCGCTGCTCGGTGGCACGTCGACCGCGATGATCCTGGGGCATTGGTATCTGGTGTTGCCGTCGATGGATGTGTCGCTGCTGCAGCGGATCGTCAAATTTCACATCGGATCCACTGCGGTGCGGGTCGTCGTGGTCGTCGGTATCGTGTGGTGGGCCATCGCGATAGCCGAGCTTCCAGGCCCCGGCTTCCAGCGGTACATCTTCTCGCTCGACGGAGTGTTCTTCTGGCAGCGGATCCTGTTCGGGCTTCTGGGCCCCGTGGTCCTGGCCTACATGACCTGGGAGACCGCGAAGATCCGTGCCACGCAGTCAGCCACCGGCATTCTGTACGTCGACTTCTTCACCGTCATCGTCGGCGAGCTGCTGGCGAAGTACATTCTCGTTGCCACGACCGTCCCGGTGTGACCCGCCTTCGCCAAGGCTACGGCGGACAGACTGGGCCGCCGCCCCGTCTAAATGACAATCATGGAAGTTACCGTCGTCTGTCATCAGTGTGGCAGCGCCCTCCCGGTCGAGGCGACTGACGCGTCCCTGCAGATCAACTGCGGCGGCTGCAAGCAAGCGTTTCTGCTGCGGTTCTCGGACGCGCTCCGAGCCGACCAGAAGGTCGACCAGTGTCCCGTGTGCGAGGGCGGCGACTTCTATATCCGGAAGGACTTCGATCCGAAGGTCGGGGTGACCGTCATCGTCATCGCGGCGCTCATCAGCGCCGGGTTCTACTACTACGGTATGGACCTGGTCGCCTACGGTGTCCTCGGCGGCGCCGCGCTGATCGACCTGGCCGTCTACAGCCGGCTCAAGGATCTCACCATCTGCTACCGCTGCCACGCGGAGTTCCGGGGCAAGTTCGAGCACACGGCAGACCCCTTCGATCTCCACACCGCCGACGAGCTCGAGCCGGAGTACGAGCGCAAAGTCGGGAAGAGATAGGGCGCGCGCCGGGCGGAGCCCCGTCTGAAGCTAGAACAGCTTCACTTCGACGGTCTCGCCCTCTTCGACGATGTCCGTTTGGGCCGGGATTTCGATGTATCCATCCGCCTGCGACATGCTGGTGATGTCGCCTGAGCCCTTGAACGCAGACACCGCCGTGCCATCCACGACTCGCACCGTATAGAACTGATGGCGCCCGGTAGTCGAGACGATCCGTTGTGCGGCCGGGACAGAGACCGTGCGGAACCGGTGTTCCGGCAGGCGGGCCAGCCGGCGCAGTACCGGCATCAGCAACATGTAGGCGTTTGACAGGCACGAGGTCGGATAGCCAGGCATGCCCAGCACCGGGGTGGTGCCAATGGTGCCGAAGACGGTCGGTTTGCCCGGTTTCACGGCGATGCCGTGAAAGAGGATCTCGCCTTTCTGGCGAATCACGTCGACAGTCAGGTCTCGGTCGCCCACCGAGCTGCCGCCGGAGAAGACCAGGAGGTCGTGCTCGAGACAGGCGTCCACCGTGTCGCTGAGCTCCTCCAGATTGTCAGGCGCCGTCGGCAGCGGCACCGCCACCCCGCCGTGCTCGCGGATGACCGAGCCAAGCGTGAAACGGTTGATGTCGTAGATCTGTCCCGGGCCGAGCGGTTGTCCCGGGGCGATGATTTCGTTCCCGGTCGAGAGGATGGCGACACGCGGCTTGGCGTACACCTCGATGTTGGCGATGCCCAGTGCCGCGATGGACCCGACCCGACTCGGGGTCAGATGGTCGCCCGGCTGCAGCAGTTTGGCTCCGTGTGTGATGTCAGCGCCACGACGGCCCACGTGCTGCCGCGGGTAGACGGGGGTAAAGATGGCGACCTGGTCCCCGTCTCGACGGTCGGTTTCTTCCACCATCACCACGGCGTCGGCCCCGTCGGGCATCGGCGCGCCGGTGGCAATTTGCGTGCACTGCCCGGTCACGAGGGTTTTCGACGGGACCCCACCGGTATGCACGGTCTCGACGCACACCAACAGATGCGGGTCCATGCGGCTCGCGCCGAACGTGCTGTCCGCGACCACCGCATAGCCGTCCATTGCCGCCCGGTTGAACGGCGGCACATCCCGGTCGGCCACCACCGGAACCGCCAGGACCCGCCCGACACTTTCTTCGAGGGGGAGACGTTCGGTCCGGTCGAGCGGAATGGAGGCGCCCATGGCCAGCGCCAACGCGTCCGCGATCGGAATCGTGTCGCGAATCGGACGCATCTTCGTCCCGGTCACTACCGAGTGACCTCTCGCACGAGATGCCCCAGCTCGGGCAACACCAACCGCGTCATGCCCAGACGCACCGCGTTCCTCGAGCCGGGCAGCGACACGAGAATCTTGCCACGAGCCGTCCCCGCGCAGGCGCGTGACAGCATCGCGGAGGGGCCGATCTCTTCGAAGCTCAATGCGCGGAACAGCTCGCCGAACCCGTCGATCCGCTTGTCGATTAGGGCGCGCACGACCTCATAGCTGCCGTCTCGGCGACTGATGCCGGTGCCTCCGGTCGTAATCACCGCCTGCACGGCCGCGGTATCGAGTTGTTGCTCGATCGCCCCACTGAGCGTGGCCGCCTCATCCGGCACAATCGCATGCCCCACCACGTCGTGCCCGTCGCCGGTGAGCAGCTCTCGCAGTAACCGCCCACCAGTGTCGTTCTCCTCCGTGCGCGTGTCGCTCACCGTCAGCACATAGCATCGGATCTGGGTCGGTGACGCGGCGCGGTGTTCCTGGTGACTCATCCGCAAGATGATAACTGGTGTCGCCTCCGCTGGTTTGCGCCGGTGCGTTTGGTCTACCATCCGAGCGTGCGTCCCCTTGTTGGTTTCAGCCTCCTCGGCTGCGTGGCCGCGGTCGCGCTGCTCACGGCCGCTCCGGTGCCGCCTCAGCTAGACGCGCCCGCCGCCCGCTGGGTGACGGCGACGCTCGAGGCGATGACGCTCGACCAGAAGATCGGTCAGCTCATCGTGCCGTCGTTCCGCTCCACGTTTCTCAGTAGCGACAGCCAGGATTACGACGACCTGGTGTCATTGGTGCACGAGCAGCATGTCGGCGGGTTCCTGCTGTTCGGCGGACGCGAACCGGCCCCCAACGTCTTGCTCAACGCCGGCTACTCACGCTCGATGCTCGGCCAACCGCTGGCGGCCGCGTCAATCACCAATCGGTTGCAGGCCATTTCCAAGCTACCGCTCCTCAATGCCGCCGACTTCGAAACCGGGGTCGGGTTCCGACTCGCCGGTGGCACGACGTTTCCCCGAGCCATGGCATTCGGGGCCGCTGGCGACGACCGCTTGGCATTCGAGGCGGGTCGTATCACCGCTCGCGAAGCCCGTGCGCTGGGCATCCATGTCAATTTCGCGCCGGTCGCCGACGTCAACAACAACCCCCGCAATCCTGTCATCAACACCCGCTCGTTTGGCGAGGACCCGGCCGCGGTGGGCCGCCTCGCCGCCGCGTACGTGCGCGGCCTGACCGAGGGCGGCATGCTCGCCACCGTGAAGCATTTTCCGGGACACGGGGACACGGACACCGACTCGCATCTCGGGCTCCCCCTGATCTCGCATCCGCGCTCGCGGCTCGACCAGATCGAGCTGCCGCCGTTTCGAGCCGGCATCGAGGCGGGTGCGGCCGCCGTCATGACCTCGCACATCGAGCTGCCCAGCCTCGACCCGGAGCCCGCCCGCCCCGCCACCCTCAGCTACCCAATCGTCAGCGGTTTGTTGCGCGAGGAACTCGGCTTCGACGGGCTCGTCTACACCGACTCGATGCGTATGCGCGGTGTGACTGACCTGGTGGAACCGGGCGAGGCCGCCGTCGGCGCCATCGCCGCCGGCCACGACATCGTGTTGCACTCACCGGACGACCCCGCGGCGTTCGCCGGCCTGAAACAGGCGATCGAAGACGGTACGCTCACCCACATGCGCGTCGACACGTCGGTCCGCCGGGTCCTCGAAGCCAAAGCCAGGCTTGGCCTTCACCGGAACCGGTCCGTCAGTTTCGATACGTTGCCACTCGTCGTCGGCACCCGAGCCCATAGGGCAGTCGCCGCAGAGGTCAGCCGTCGTGGCATGACGCTCATCAAAGACGAACGCGGCGACGTGCCATTGACGCTGTCCCGGTCCGCGTCGGTGCTCTATCTCTCGGTGCTCGATTACCCGTCCGGGTGGGGCAACGGCGCGCCGAGTCGCACTTTTCTCCCGGCGCTCAAAGAGCGCTGGCCGAATGTCACCGCCGTCGAGGTGTCCGACCGCACCTCGCGGTCGGAGCTCGAACTCGTGCGCGCCAGCATCGACCGCTACGACGCCGTCGTCGCGTCGGTCTTTGTCCGCACCGCATCATTCAGTGGTCGGATGGATCTGACCACCGACGTCGCCGACCTCTTGCGCGCCGTCGCCCGGCTCAGCGCCGCTACCGAGCAACCGTTCGTGACGGTCTTTTTCGGCAATCCCTACGCCGCGACTTTCTTGCCGCAACTGCCGGCCATGCTGCTGACCTACGACTTCTACGACCTCGCCGAAGACAGTGCCGTGCGCGCCATCACGGGCCAAGCCCCCATCAACGGCCGTTTGCCCATCGCGCTCGGCGATCAGTTCCCGGTCGGCCACGGACTGACACGCGTGGCGCGGTGATATAATTCCGCGCTGGCACCGCCGCCGACCACCGCGCCGTTGCCCCCACGAACGTTTTACCCCACGCGCCCTTAGCTCAGCTGGATAGAGCGTCAGGCTACGAAGCGCACACTCTTTATAATAACTCATTTATAATAAATGGTTTAGAAGAATAGTTATCTTGTGTAATACACGTGTAGAAGCGCTCCCAACAGACGATTTATTCTGAGTTTCTACACAAGTCATCGGCGTCCCCAGCCGATGGAGTTGGCGTCGTTCTCGCCCCCCCTCCATCCCTCCCAGATTACCCATTCAAACGTCTCCTGAGCGCTGTCAGAGCGCCTGGTGAGCACGTGCCACCCCCGGTGTTGCCCCCGGACTGGGAAATACAGGGGGCGAGTTGACCCCCCGGGGGGTTCGGAAGTCAACAATGACGCGCGCCCCGTCTGGAAGAGGACACCGCACTGATTTGTCGGGAAGCGGGGTTGGCGGAGGAGACCACCTACAAGCTGGCGATGGCGGTGGCTGTGGGCACCCAGCATTTAGCCGCCACTGATGGTCATCAGGTCTTCATTGACGGCATCCGTTATCGATATGAGCCGGTTGTCGTTTGGCGGAAAACGCCCAACTCCGCCGCAAAGCGAACATAGGACGAAAACTTTCGAGCGTCGAAAGTCATTCTCTCGAAAAACACCGGTTTCATTGGCGTTTTCGAGACATTTCAGGGTTCAGACTGTAAGGATGCGTCCGCACCTTACCAGTGAAATAAATCCTTTGACTGTTTGTAAAGGTGTGGTATAACACATTTACATTGAAGAAACGAAAAAACAACGTCACTGACCCGCCACCGATTGGTCGCACTTTTGGATATTGCCGCGTATCGACGCGTCAACAATCCGAGCGCGGTCACTCGTTAGAGGACCAGCGCATCCGTATTGGTGGGTATTGCCAAGCGAATGGATTGCCACAGGTGACGGAGTTCTACGTGGATGCTGCGACCAGCGGCTCGACGGGACTCCAACGGCGTCAGGCGGGAAAACGGCTCCTCGCAGAAGCCACAGCAGGCGACCACATTTGTGTCACGAAGGGTGACCGTTTGTTCAGGAGTGCGAAGAACGCCCTGGAGATAGCCGAGGTCCTCCGTGAGCGTGGTGTCGAACTCCACCTGATGGACATGGGTGGTCCTGTCCTGAACAGTTCAGTGTCGCGTCTGGTGTTTGGGATTTTGATGATGGTCGCCAACATGGAAGCGGAACGTATCGGAGAGCGGACCGCTGCGGTGAAGGAACATCGCCGCGAACTTGGATTTTACGTCGGTGGTCCTGTTCCTGCGGGATACGTGAAGACTGACGATGGGCGCATCTCGAAGGATGCGAAGTGGGACGCCAATCTCAAGCTGATGAAGGGAATGGCGCGTGAGGGGCAGTCGTCACGTGCTATCGCTGCCGAAATGACCTCACTGCGGAACGTGCCGATGAGTCACGTGACGGTGCTGTCGATTCTCGCAAACGAAAGGAAGGTGGATGCCGTGGTTCGATAAAAACGAATAACTCGTAGGGCGTCGGATAAATCCGCCCTATGCGGCTGACCAGTCAGCCGCACGAACCAGTTCTGCTTCACACTCCACGGCCGCGCCTCTGTCGCTTTTGTTCAAGCGACACGCCCTCCGAAGTTCCCAGCAGCGAAAGTTGGTGGAGTTGATCGAGCGCCGACAGAGGCGCCCTGTAGAACGGCGGTTTACTAAATAGATACAACCGTAAGTGAGAGCCCCCTTGAGACT
>Ga0066376_10000643_pt1 | contig 32735 bp, 31 predicted proteins | sample Knorr_S15_td_Bot_FD_77009 | JGI IMG/M metagenome (GOLD analysis project Ga0066376, IMG submission 77009) | Marine microbial communities from Southern Atlantic Ocean transect - Knorr_S15_td_Bottom_ad_5009_LV_A | ecosystem: Environmental > Aquatic > Marine > Oceanic | place: Southern Atlantic... | reverse complement strand
TGCGCGGGCTTGTGCTCAAGAATCATTTCGATCCCACGGCATCGCTCGCGTACACCGTGCGCAAGCAAGTGACAGGCATCGAGATATTCGGCGGCATCGTCCTCAACCGCACCGTGGGTGGAATCAACGCCCGCGCGGTCGAGCACATGACGGAGGTGACTGGAGGGTGGGGACGCGTCGTCTGGTTCCCGACTCGCGACTCTGAGTATGCAGTCGCAGGGGATGTTGCAGAAGACCCCAGCTTGAAGCGGCCCTTTGTGAGTGTGTCGAAGAATGGGGAGTTGCTGCCCGAGGTGAAGGACGTCATTGCCGTGATCGCCGAGCATCAACTGGTGCTCGAGACGGGTCACTCTTCGCCGCAGGAGAGCCTGCTCCTGCTCGCCGAGGGAAAGAAGCAGGGCGTCCGGCATATGATGGTGACGCATGCGCATGGGGCCTTCGGGATGAGCCTCACGCAGATGCAGGAAGCCGTGAAGCTGGGCGGCTTCATCGAATTCGTCTCCAGAAGTATCCCGATGAAAGACCGTGCGAACGCGGAATTCACTCCTCCCGCGCTGGCACAGCTGCTTCGGACGATTGGGGTGGAGTGGTGCGTGCTTTCGTCAGATCTTGGCAATCCGGCCTACGCCATGCCTACTGACGGTTTCGGCGAGTTCATGTCGAAGATGCTCGCGGCCGGGCTGACCGAACGCGAGCTCGCTCAGATGACGAAAGACAACCCCGCACGACTGCTTGGGCTTCCGGTGAATTAGGCGCTAGCACGGACGCGGTGTCTTCAGCCGACCCGAGGTGACGTGCGGATACACACAGGACCCGTCATTCAACCGCTTTCATTATGACCAGCAGGACGCCCCCAATCAGTGGCAAGAAATCACCTTGATTGCTTACCACCCTATTCCGCCAGGTAAGACCCTGTATTCATGGCGATTCTGAGCTCCGGTTTTCAAAGGGTTTTTCTACCACCTTAAATGCAGTAACCCAAATCCAACCTGTGCGCCTCTAGGACCAGGGCCACACCAACCCCCTACCTCCCATCCGGCGTAGGGGTACCTATGTCCGCGATGTTTTGCCTCAAATTGGGTAACTTCGTTCTGGGGTCAATCTCAGACTATAGGCTGTACAAACTGTTTTCTTGGGCAGGTCGGAACTCTCGGAGGTCAGTCTGTAAGGCTATGAATTACACGAGGAGTTGAGGTCATGGCCTTTTTCGGTTCTCTTCGCCGGAACGGCTCTGCGAGTGCCCACGCTAGCCCCAGATGCTTACGATCACGACACCCAGCGAGGCCGATTGTCATGCCTTTGTGACCTGCAGCGGGCTGGTCTTGATAGGTGCCCAACAACCGATCCCACCAGGGAACAAGGGCACCAAAATTGGAATTCAACTCGGAGACAACGGTCGAATGATGAATCCGATGAACGTCGGGCGTGATCACAACGAATCGGATCAAGCGGTCCAGACTTGTCGGCACCCGGACATTACCGTGGACAACCAGTGCATGCACCACGCTTATCGCTTCGTGGATGAACACGGCGATGACAGGTGGGCCTAGAATCGCAATGCTCCCAAACAAGAAGAGGACCGTGAAGATCGATTCCCCCGGGTGGAACCGCAACCCGGTCGTAAAGTCGTAATCCTGATCCGAGTGGTGAATCTTGTGGAAGCGCCAAAGCAGCGGCACGTGGTGCAAGAAGAAGTGTTGAAGGTATTTGCTGAAATCGAGTAGGACGATTGATACTGCAACTGCGATCCAGTGAGGCACCGTGACTAGCTCAAGGATTCCCCAGCCCCGGTCAAGGGTCCAGAAGGCAAAGCCGATGCTCATCAAGGGAAAGACGAATCGTATGGCGAGGTTATCGAGAATGTACAGGGCAAAATTCCCAGACCAACGAGTTCTCAGTGACACGGTCAACTCTCTCCGCGGAGCAAGCCACTCCCAGAGGACAACCAAGGCAATGCCCCCGAAGAAAACGCAGGCAAGAAAGACACTATCGTAAGTCAAAAGAAACGGTTACCTGCGGCGAATGAATCTGGCGGCGATGAGCAGTCCGGCAGCAGCCGTAACAAGAAGGGTCAGGCTACTGGGTTCTGGCAGTGGCATCGACCCCACTTGAAGCCCCAGGGCAGGCGTGGTGACCAAACCAACGCCGATTACCATCAACGACATCGACACTATTTGGTCCTTGCTCATTGTGAATATCTCCTTCTTCGATACGATACGAGAGTCTGAAGTGATGCTCTCCTGGTGCACGCATTCACCTTTGCAATGAATTATGTTGCTTCAGAACCAAAGAGAGCAAGTTAATACCCAACCTGTCGCAAACTTCACAAAAGCTGCCGGGTCTTTTCATTGACTCTCAGGGGGCTGGCTGTTCAAACGAAATGCACAAGATTCCTTGCAGCGCCATCCCCAAAGGGAATCCCAACCAGTAGTTCACGAGACCGCCGTATTCATTAACCAACATTCTGATAGAGTCACGGCTTTTCCACCATCTTTGGGTGTCAAAAACGGTGTCATCATCTCGTGCCCAATGTATGACTCCTGTGATGTTTGCGTCGCTCAGATAGTCCCAAATGTTTCGCGTCCTGCGGGTATGGTACTTAGAAGTCACGATGATCAGGGTGGTACCACTTGGTGGAGATAGAACCTGAAGCACTGCTTTAAGCTCAGTCAGCGTGTTCTCTACCTCTTGGTCGATCAATACGATTGCTTCGGGCTGTACTCCACTACGCAGTAAAACCTCGTAGTTAAGTTCGTGTACTTCCTTCTTGTGAATGCCCAAAGATTCAAGGGTGTCAAAAAGACGTTTTCTATAAGGCCGTGTCAGAATAACCTTAGGTGCCCATCCTTCCCTATAGAGCTTGGCTCCTTCAAGAGCACGGTAGGGAGAACCAGAGCCGAGCACGACAATCGCAGAAGCCCTTTCTAAGGGATCTTCGACGATAAGATAGCCACCGATACTCGTTAGAATGACTGGGAGAGCTAGATAAGCAACAACGCAGATCAGTATGATCCCCAAGCCTATATACGACAGATTCCGGAAACGCTTGGTTAACATAACTAGCGACTTAGACTAGTGTGAAACGCCTGTCTGTTCAACGTCAACCACTTTTTCCCATCCTATTGCCTCACCAAGAAATCGAACCCAGACCGAGTATTTGCCTCATTTAGAATCGTACCGGGTAAAGCCAAGTTTACTTTACATCCCACTATTCTCAGAGACCACCGAGTGGGTCGGGCGAAGGAAGCCCGAAGGGCGACCGAAGCCAGACCCACTTAGCGAGCCTCACCCACCCTCGACCAAAGCCGGTTCCATTACCCCCAACGAAGCTGAAACATCTCCGCCACTGGCGGCTCGAGACGATCCATCTCTGCACTGTACAGTTGCTTCCTTCGCCAATCGCGAACCCGTCTCTGCAAGGTCCGCAGCTGTCCATCCGGACAGCGTCCCGGGTAGTGACGCTGCAGGTCCTGAAAAAGGGTCTCGGCCGTCTGGGCCGGGTTGATCTCAAGCCGCAGCCGGGCTGATCGTCAAAAGGCGTTTCCGAACATCGGTGGGCAAGGACAAGTGTCCGTGCCGTTCCATCGAGGAAACCAATTCAGGAAGAAACGGCACCAGCCGCTTCGCACAGATCTTATTGGCCACTTTCCAAAGGCTCACAAGCGCCTGTTCGACCCGCTCGTCGTAACGACGGAGGCGCCGAATCGAGTGACCTTCGCTGGCTGGCGGATGATTCAATACGTTAATGGCATGTTTACGGCTGTAGCCGGTGGCGGCCTCAAACTGATCCAAAATCTGGATTTTCTCCCGGCCTCTGACCTGACCATAGCGATCTGCCATCTGTGCCAACAACTCTTGGCGAGATTTCAAACTTAACTTCTTGCTCATTCCATTGCCTCCCAATCGATCCAGTTCACGTTTAACGGGTTCGATTTTTCATGAGGCAACGGTCTGACATGAGTTCGATTTCTAGTGAGTCATCTCACCGTTTGGGAGGAGTGGTTGACCGCGACAGCAGCTCCTGCAAATCGTGGATCATCCCTTCTCTGCTGTAGGATGAAAATTCCAACTTCCCGGTGTCCATCCGAATAGCATCCTCCGGACAGGCTTCCACGCAATATCCGCAAAACACACAGAGCCCCAAATCAATGTCAAAACGCACCGGGTATTTTTCAATCTGAGGATTGGGATGCTCTCCACCCACAATATAGATGCAGTGAGCCGGGCAAACCGTTTCACACATCATGCAGGCCACGCAGCGAGGGGAACCATCCTGGCGTCGGGTCAGGCGGTGCAGGGTCCTCAAGCGGGGAGAGAAGGGTCGCCGTTCCTCCGGGTATTGATAGGTCACACCTCCCCGCAGACGCCGGAGCAGGCCGAAGCGATGAGCGATGTGAACGAAAAGGTTTCGAAAGAAATGGCGGGCGGTCAGGCGAAGTGCCTTCAAGATCTCCAGGATGTAGATTCTTTCCCGAAATGTGAGGTCTCTCTCAACCTGTTTAATGGCCATCTTACTGCTCTAACTTCTCCACAACAGAAACAAACCGGTGATCAGGATGTTCAAGATTGAAAGCGGCAGCATAATCGTCCATCCCAATCGCATTAGATGATCCCACCTGAAACGGGGCAGGGTCCAGCGAACCAGCATCATGAAAAAACAGAGGACACTCACCTTGAGTAAAAAGGCGCTCACCTGCAGGAACATGACCGTGACCGAGGAGAGCGACATCCAGAGCTCCCCGGAGAAGAAAAACCCCTCAGCCCCTAAAAAGGGAACCTGCCAGCCGCCCAAGAATAGAGTCGTGATCAAGGCTGCCGCCAGAACGGTTTCGATGAAATCAGTGGCCAGGAACATGCCGAACTTCATGCCGCTGTACTCCACAAAATAGCCGATGATCTCCGATTCTCCCTCCGGAATGTCAAAGGGGACCCGCTTGGTTTCCGCCATGGCGGCCGTGGAGAAGAGCACAAAGCCCAGAGGCTGGAGGAAGATTCCCCACTTGGGGATCCAACCCCAAAAGTATTCGCCCTGGGCCACAACCATCTCCTGAAGATTCAGGGTTTGATAGATCATCAAAACGCCGATGATGGTGGCCCCCATGGTGATTTCGTAGGAAATCATCTGGCTGGCGGCACGCACGCTTCCCAGCAGGGCGTAGTTGTTGTTGGAGGCCCATCCGGCCAGAACGAATCCGTAGATGCCCATGCTCATGGTGGCAAAGACGAACAGGAGGCCCACATTGAGATCGAGGACCTGCAGGGAGACCTCATAACCGCCCAGGTTGTAGGTCCCCCCGAAAGGGATGACCGCGAAGCTGATGAGGGCAAAAAACATGGCCACAAAGGGGGCCAGGGTATGCAGGAGTCGATTTCCGCCGGGTGGGATAAAGTCTTCCTTGGTGAGCAGTTTGATGGCATCGGCAAGGGGATGGAAAAGTCCCAGCAGCCGGAAGCCCAAAATATCCGCCCGATTGGCCCCAATCCGGTCCTGCATCAGAGCGCTTTGTTTGCGCTCCAGCCAGGTGAGGATGTACATGAATCCCATGACCACGTTGAAGATGAAAAACGCTTTGCTGAATTGAATGAAGTATTCCATGGGGCTAAGGCTTTTGCCCGTTCAGTAATTCGCCGAACTCTTCCAGTTCCTGATAGGTCCGACCCCGCCATTCCTTGAAAATCTCTTCAGCATCCAGATAGGCCAGGGGATATTCCAGTTTTTGGGCCAGGGTGCGCAGGATCTCGATATCGCTTTTGGATTCCGATAGAGGAAGCAGTGCCTGCTGAAAGCGTTGGAGGCGACCTTCGAAGTTTGTAAAGGTTCCATCCTTTTCCGCATAGGTGGCCCCGGGAAGGACCGCGTTTGCAACCTCCACCGTCTTGTTCCAATTGGTCCCTTGAAAGATCACGTATTCCGCTTGACCCAGCATCTCTTGAGCTTCAGGGCTCTCGAAGTTGTGTTGAAAGATATACAGGATTTTGATTTCTCCGGAGGCAGCCTTCTCCAGGATCTTTCTCACATCCGATTTGAGACCCAGTTCCTCGGCCCCTCGGCTGTTGGGGTTCTTGTCCCCGCGAATGAGGAAATCATCTTGAAAGCCTTCCTCTTCCCAGGGATTTCGATATCCGATCTCCTGAACTCCCATCGATTCAGCGAAGATCTTCCGGATCAGGTACAGCTCTTCGTTGGAGAGTTGCCCGGAAGCAATCACGCCGATACCCTCAGGCCCAAACTGCCCCAGAGTGGTTTTCAAGCCTGTGGAAACCTCCTGAAGCACTTGCTTCCAGTCCGATGTTTGGAGCTTTCCCTGGGCCGCCCGAAGCTGTGGGGACTCAATTCGATTGTGGTCGATGAACTCGTAGCCAAAGCGCCCTTCATCGCACATCCACCAGCGGTTCACGTGGGGGTTCAGGCGAGGTTTGAGTCGTTGGACCCGCTTTCCTCCGGCCTTGTAGGAGAGCGAGGTATTGTAATGGATGCTGATGTTGCAGCCTCGTGAACAGCCGTTGCAGATCGATTCCCGGGTGGAGAGATACCAGACTCGACACTGGAAGCGAAACTCCCTCTCGGTAAGAGCTCCGACCGGACAGATGTCAATGACATTCCCCGAGTAAGGGTTGTCCAGAGTTTTTGTCGGAGCCAGATCAATGACCGAACGGTTTCCCCGATTGAAAACTCCCAGTTCGTTGCTGTGGGAGACTTCGTCGCAAAACCGCGTGCAGCGCGTGCACAGGATGCAGCGTTCCTGATCCAGAATGACGTGCGGCCCGATAGGAACAGCCTTTTTTCGCTTGATCTTGTCCTCCAGAAAACGGCTGTCGTACTGGCCCACTTCCATGTAGTAATTCTGAAGGTCACACTCTCCGGACTGATCGCAGACCGGGCAGTCCAGCGGGTGATTGATCAGCAGGAACTCCAGCATCGATTTGCGGGCCTGCTTGACCTGCTCCGACTCGGTGTTGACCTTCATCCCGTCCTGGGCCTGGGTGTGGCAGGAGATGGCCAGCTTGGGCATCTTTTCGATTTCAACCATACACATCCGGCAGCTGCCGGCCACCGAGAGTCCCGGGTGATAGCAATAGCGGGGGACGTGGATGTCCAGCTTCTCAGCCGCCTGAAGGACGCTGATTCCAGTGTCGACTTCTATGTTTTGTCCGTTGATCTCGAGGTTAGGCATCGACGGTGGTTTTCTTTTCTTCCAGATCACACTTCTTGTGAAGGATGTGATATTCGAATTCAGAGCGGAACTTCTTGACGTAACTTCTAAACGACATGGCAGCGCCGTCGCTGAGAGCACAGATACTGGTCCCGCTCATGTTATCGGCAAGCTCTGCCAGGTTATCGATGTCCTCCGGGGTCCCGGAGCCCTCTGCGATACGGGTCAGAATCTGATAGACCCAAGCGGTTCCCTCACGGCAGGGAGTACATTGTCCGCACGATTCGTGGGCGAAAAAGCGCATGATATTTTGACAGGCCCGAACCATGCAGACGTCTTCATCCATGACAATCACCGCGCCGGATCCCAGCATGGATCCTGCCTTCATCAAGCTGTCGAAATCCAGAGAGACATCGATTTCCTCCTCGGTGAGAATGGCAGCCGATGCCCCGCCCGGAATGACGGCCTTGAGCTTCTTGTCATCCAGGATCCCGCCCCCATGCTCATAGATCAACTCTCGCAGCGAGGCTCCCAGCGGAAGCTCGTAAACGCCGGGTCTCTTGATGCATCCGGAAAGAGCAAAGAGCCGGGTTCCCCCGTGGTGGGAACAGGCGATTCCGGCAAACCACTCGGCTCCCTTAAGGAGAAGCTTGGGGAGCTGGGAGAGGGTTTCCACATTGTTAATGACTGTGGGGCAGCCAAACAAACCCACTATGGCGGGAAAAGGCGGCTTGAGTCGAGGCCAGCCCTTTTTCCCTTCCAGTGATTCCAGCAATCCGGTTTCTTCTCCGCAGATGTAGGCGCCGGCGCCCCGATGAAGGTGAACGTCCAGCTGAAAGTCCTTGCCCAGAACACGCTCACCCAGCACCCCTTCTCGATAGGCTTCCTCGATGGCTTTTTGCAGGATCTGGGCGGCTCGGACGTATTCCCCCCGAATGTAGATATAGGTGGTGTGAATCCCCACCGCATAGGCACAAATGATGATTCCCTCCAACAGGCGGTGAGGGTCCCACTCCATGATGTAGCGGTCTTTGAAAGTTCCCGGTTCCGACTCGTCGGCGTTGGCGGTCAGGTAAATGGCTTTCCCGGTGTCCTGAGGGACAAAACTCCATTTTCTGCCGGTCGGGAATCCTGCACCCCCCAGGCCGCGAAGATTGGCATGAATCACCATATCGGTGATTTCGCCAGGCTGCATCTCAAAGGCCTTTTGTGCACCTTCATATCCGCCCTGCTTGCGGTACCAATCAAGCTCCCGGGCCTGGCTGTTCCCGAAATGTTCCGAGATCAGCTGGATCGGCAGAGCCTTGCTTGTGGTACTGGCTGGCGGTGGTGCTGTCGTGATCTCCTGACCTTGCTCGGTCGCCTCCAGAATGTGATCGACTCCGTCCGGGGTGAGAGGCCCGTGATAATCCTCATCGACCTGCATCATGGGGGCCATCTCGCAAGCCCCCAGGCAATCAGGAACCGCCTCCCAGCTGAAGCTGCCGTCTTCGGTGATGGCCCCACTCTCCACCCCCATCTTGTTTTTCAGATGCTCCTTGATCCGATCCGATCCCCGCAGCCAACAGCTGATGCTCATGCACAAACGGAGGTGATGGCGGCCCATGGGCTGTCTGAAGTAAAGGGTGTAGAAGGTTAGAACCTCGTGCACATCGACCAGAGGGACTTCCAGCAGCTCGGCCACCACTTCTTCCACCTCAGGCGTAATGTGCCCCTGCTGCTCATGGGCCAGGTGGAGCGTGGGCAGCATGGCCGCTCTTTTGTTGGGATAACGAGCAAGGATCTGCTGGAATCGCTCCTGATTTTCCGAAGTGAATTCAAAGGGGGAACTCACCGATCCAACTCTCCCGCGATCATGTTGACGGATCCGAAAGTGGGGACGATATCGGCCATCTGGTCCCCTTCCAGGATGGAGCCCAATGCAGCCATAATGGGAAAGCAGGGCGGGTGGCAGCGCACTCGCCAGGGTCGATCGGTTCCGTCGCTGACGATGTAAAAACCCAACTCGCCGTTGGCACCTTCAACCGGGAAATAAACCTCGCCTTCCGGCGGACGAAGCCCGTGTCCCAGCATGATGATCTTGAAGTGATTCATCAAGGCTTCGATGTTGGAATATACCTGTTCCTTGGCAGGCAACGAGGCCTCTTTGCTGGGAGCGGCGACCCGGTCGTGATAGCGCTTCTCCGAGCCCTGGAGGGTCGGTGGAATGAGGACCTCGTTTTTGAGAAGGCCGGAGGTCTTTCCAAATTTGCCCAGGTCGGCCATCACGTCCGGCTCGATGATCTTTCCCTCAGGATCGACGTTGGTGGGACCTTCAGGAAGACCATCGAGGGCCTGCTCGATAATGCGGATGGACTGCTGCATCTCCTCCATACGCACCAGGTATCGGGAGTAGTTGTCTCCGTGCTCTCCCACGGGAACGTCAAATTCAAAGCGGTCGTAGACAAAGTAGGGAAAAGCCTTGCGTACATCGTAGGCCTCGCCGGTGGAGCGCAGGAAGGGGCCGGTGATGCCATAGGCAATGGCCTCCTCTGCCGAGATCACCCCGACCCCGCGCATGCGATCATAAAAAATCCGGTTGCCGGTTAAAAGCTCATCCACCTCTTTGAGCACCTCACGGGTCTTTTTCAACGCGGCCCGGCACTCTGTTTCAAATCCTTCAGGCAGGTCCGCTTTCACCCCTCCCACCCGGCCATAGGAAATGGTCAAACGAGCGCCGGTAACGCTCTCGATCAGTTCGTACAACCACTCGCGGGCCTTGACCATGTACAAAAAGACCGAAAAGGCGCCCAGTTCCATGGCCGACGCACCGATGCAGGTGAGATGGTCGGTCAGACGGGAGATCTCACTTAAGATGACCCGGATATAGTTGCACCGTTCCGGGACCTTTAGGTCCATCAGGGTTTCCACGGCAGCCGCGAAGCCGAAGTTGGAGATGAGGGGAGAGACGTAGTTGAGCCGATCGGTGTAGGGAAAGCATTGAGTATAGGTGGATTCCTCACAGTGCTTTTCAAAGGCACGGTGAAGGTAGCCGATTTGAATGTCGGCTTTGCGAACGATCTCCCCATCCAGTTCGGTCTGGATCTGGATGACTCCATGGGTGGCCGGGTGTGCGGGCCCGACATTTAGAAACATCGTCTTGGTCGTCAGCTCTTGGGTCTTGGTGATGATGCCTTCCTTCTGCTCGCTTAGTGCTTGGGACCGATCAAGGGCTGACGCCGTTTAATCGGGTAGTCCTTTCGCAGCGGATGACCCTCAAACTCGGGATAAAGCAGGATTCTCCGCAGGTCGGGATGGCCAGTAAATTGAATGCCGAACATGTCGTAGACTTCGCGCTCATACCAGTTGGCGCCTGGCCACAGCGTGGTGAGGGTGTCTACTTTGGGTTCCGGCTCAGCCACCGGAACCTTGAGCCGAAGCCGAAAACTATTGGCCACAGATAAGAAGTGATACACCACCTCGAATCGAGGCTTGCGCTTCCAGTAATCGACTGCGGTGAGGTCCATCAGATAGTTGTACTGAAGCTCAGGATCCTCTTTCAAGAAGGTCGCCACCTGTAGAAGGGAAGAGGAGGCAATGACAGCGGTGTCCTGTTGAAATCGTCTATGGATCTCGATAACGTCGTTTTCGAAGTTTTCTTGTATCTTTTGAAGCGTGATAGTTGCTTCCATTTATCTAGAAACTACCTTAAGTGTTGTTCAGGCTAGTGAGAGTTAGAGTTCCTGCTTCTGATTTTGCATTTTTGTCTGCAATAGCATGAGCCCCTCGAGCACTGTTTCCGGTCGTGGGGGACAGCCGGGGATGTAGATGTCCACCGGGACGATGTGATCGATTCCTGTGACCGTGGCATAGTTATCGTAAAAACCTCCGGTACAGGTACAAACCCCAAAGGCCACCACCCACTTTGGGGCACACATCTGCTCGTAGATCTGCACCAGCACGGGGGCCAGCTTCTGGCTGATCGTTCCCACCACGAACAACACGTCGGCCTGACGGGGTGAGAAACGCGGGAGTCCGGCTCCAAACCGGTCGATGTCATAATGCGAAGAAGCCGTGGACATGTACTCCATCCCACAACAGGCGGTCACGAAAGGGTATTGGAAGATGGAGTATTTTCGAGCCCACCCCAGCATCTTATCCATCCGGCTGGTGAAGAACCCCGTTTGCAGGCTGCCCTGGAAATCTATTTCCATTGAAGCACCCCTTTTTTGACCGAGTAAAAGAGCCCGGAGAGAACCACTAGCAGGAAAACCAGCATTTCCATAAAGCCAAATAAACCCAGTCCCTGGTTAATCAGTTCCCGGTAAATCACCGACCAGGAAAAAAGAAAAATCAGTTCGATGTCAAACAGGACGAACAGCAGAGCAACGACAAAGAACTTGACTGAAAAACGGCCCTTCACGATCTTCCGGGGCTCCACACCGCATTCAAAGGGCATCTCGTGGATGCGCCCCCCTCGGCGCGGTCCCAGCCAGTGGCTGAGAGCAACCATGCCGCCAGCCGTGATGGCCGCAAAAGACACCAGCACAACAAACCCAAAGTAGCTTTCCATCTCCTAACCGTTTCCCCTTCAGGCCCTTCAGGCCCTAGGTTTGGAAGTATAACAAACCCCTCCGCCGCCCCGAAGCACAGCCGTCAGACCGGCTGGAATTCACTTGGTCTGTGGTCTGAGGTCTTCTTAAGTTTTTAATTTGGGATTTGGAATTTGTTTGGGATTTAGAATTTAGGATTTAGAATTTCAGCCGGTCTGCCGGCTGTGGTATCTTCTGCAGCCATGGCTTCCCAGACTCAGGGCCCTCGTCCCCAGCGTCGCCACCCTCCCTGGTTAAAGGTACGTGCTGCCCTGGGTGAGCAGGTACACGATCTCAAGGCGCTTCTGGGAGGGTTGAACCTTCATACGGTTTGCCAGGAAGCCAAGTGTCCCAATATGGGGGAATGCTGGAATCATGGCGTGGCCACCTTCATGATTCTGGGAGACATCTGCACCCGGGGATGTCGCTACTGTGCAGTCAGCAAGGGGAAGCCTATCGAACTGGATCTGGGCGAACCGGAGCGGGTCGCTGAAGCGACCGAGGTGATGGGCCTCAAGCATTTGGTGATTACTTCGGTCGATCGCGATGATCTGGATGATGGAGGGGCAGGGGTGTTTGCAGCAACTATTGAGGCGGTTCGCCGTCGCAGCCCCCACTGTGTCGTGGAGGTGCTTGTTCCCGATTTTCAGGGCTCGGCCCAATCCCTCGAGATCGTCCTGGAAGCCGCACCGGAGATCTTGAATCACAATATGGAAACCGTCCCCCGTCTCTATCCGACAGCCCGGGGTGGGGGAGACTACCACCGCTCCCTGGAGCTTCTGCGGCGTGCCCAGAAGTGGGTACCCGAAGTCGTCACCAAAACGGGGATGATGCTGGGCCTGGGAGAGCAGGAGAAAGAAGTTCATCAGGTGATGCACGATCTGATCGAGCTAAAAGTCAGCATCCTGACCCTGGGACAGTACCTGCGTCCAACAGGTTGGCATTTACCGGTGGCCCGCTACTATACCCCCCAGGAGTTTCAATACTGGAAAGAGGTGGGAGAGGCCATGGGTTTCCGACACGTGGAAAGTGGTCCACTGGTTCGCTCCAGCTACCTGGCCGACCGCCAGTTCGCCTCGCTGAACAGCAATCGGGATGTGGGAGGCACCTCAGGTGCCAAATCCGATCCGAACAGAGTGTAAGGGCGCACGGCCGTTCGCCCTATAAGCCGTTGATAAAGTGGGGTTTGTGGGGGCACAGACGTGCACCCTCTCGCGAGACGACTGACGAATCAAAGGACCGTTTTCAGTGATCTCCTATGCCCTCTAACGGCCTGGGCATTACCTTGCGGGCGAAGCCGTCAGGTGGATGTCTGTGTTAGGCGGGCTCGCTGTCCTGAGCAACAAACCGGAGTCTTACGCTGCAACCTCGACGGCTGCGAAGAAATCAATCTGCCGATTCGTACGACGGGGAACAACGGTACGGGTCTGAGGTCTCGGAACCGGAAAACCGTCCTCTCGCAGACCCTGGATGTGCAACTCAATGGCACCCTGGATTCGCCGCAGAGTTGTGTCTAACGTTTTTCCAGTGGCGACGCACCCCGGAAGATCCAAAACAGATGCGCCCCAATCGCTGTCTGGATCCTTGTTGATCCTGACGAGATATTGAAGTTTTCTCATCTCTTGCCTCGCTTAAGACCCGCCTGACGCAACACGGATGCTAAAGTGCCCCTTGGCATCTCATCGCCAAGCCCACTGCTGACGGTCACCCGGCCCGGCTTGAACGGATGCTTGAACTGCCGATGGCTGCCCTTTATGGAGGCGCTTCCTGAACACTTTCGCTCCGCCTAAAACAGTGAATATACTGACCAGCATACTATCACGGTTGTCCGCATAAGACGCCAGCAGAAATCGGCGAAAGGCCCTCGGTAATTAGCTGACTGGCAACGAGTTCCGCTGAACATGCCGCTCGAAGCGGAACGGTGATACTAATCCGCATAATGTGTGGAGCGCAAAGCCTGCCTGCGACGAGCAAGTAGCTTTAGCTGGTGCTCTGAAGAGGCCGAAGGGTTCATACCCAACTGGTTTGCACTGGAAAGCCGTTGAGCGCGGACTGGTTCAGAGGATTCAGTTTGACCCTAACATGCGATCCCTTTTCTGAACGAGAAGGGGCCAAGAACCTTTTGCAGGGAGTAGGTATCTGTTGTAAACGACTCAGTTGCTTTACAAAAGCTAGGCCCGAACTAATGTGAGCTCAGTAACTTCAGGTCGGCAATTAATCCGGATGGGTGGACCAATGACTCCAATGCCGCGTGTCGTATAGGTCCACATCTCTTGAACGCGATACAGACCCTGATCGTACTTTCGACCATAACGGGGCAAAGCGATTGCCCCGATGCCGGGTAGTCGAATCTGACCCCCGTGACTGTGCCCGGACAGTTGTAAAGAAATGGTGCCATCGCTTGAGTAAGTGTCGGCAAAATCCGGTTCATGGACAAGCAGTACTGTGGGTACCTCGCCTGGCCGCTTCTCGAGGGCCTTGGGTAAATCGGGATGACCTCGCCGTGCGTCATCCAGGCCCGCCAAATACAACGTCTGTTGACCCCTGCTCAGGGCCACCCCGTCGTTTACTAGCACGGGTAATCCACACTCTTTGAGACCGGCCAGCACGACGCTTCTATTGGTCGAGCAGTCGTGATTACCTAAAACAGAGAACACCCCATGCTTGGCATTGAGTTTGCTGAGAACAGGGGCTAAATCGAAGATCGCTTCGGAGTTTCTCGAATTGTATCCGGAAACGTAATCCCCGGTTAAGGCAATTAAATCAGGGTTGAGCTCGTTTGCCGCCCGTACGACTTGCTCGATGAATTCAATCTGGGTATGAGGATAGAGATGGAAATCACTTAAGTGGACGATCTTGAAGCCCTCAAAGGAGGATCCCAGATGCTTCACCGGGATACTGACTCTTTCCGTTTGCAACCATTCCGTTTCGATTCGAGTGCCGTATCGATGAATTCCAAAAGCAGTGACACCTGAGCCCACAACGGTGTATCCAAGCATCTTGAGGATGGTTCTTCGATTCAGGTTGTGAGGCATGGGTCAGTCTACACAAGAAAAGCAAGCAGCATCAACAAGGGACAGCGGTTGTCGTTTGGCCCGGGCAATGCTAACATTCAGCCCCCGGAGGAAAGAATGCCCAAATACCTACCCGTTCAATTGGATGCTGCCAATCACGACATCAAGACCGTGTACGACAAGATGGAGAAGGACATTGGATTTGTCCCCAACTTCATCAAGACAATGGCCCACAGTGGAAACTTCCTGGAAGCCGTAGCAAATCTTTACCGCACCCTCCTGGGTGAGACCAGCCTCAGCGAAAAACTCCGCCAATTAGCGATTCTCAAGACCTGTAAGATCCAGAAGTGCAAGTACACGATCATCTGTTACACGGACCTGGCCAAGAAAATGGGGTGGACCGACGAACAGATTGAGGCCATGGATGATTACCCAGAAAGTGAGCTGTTCAGCTACTACGAGAAGGAGACTCTTCAGCTTGCCGAACTGGTCACTCTGGAGCCCGACGAGATACCGGATGATTTCTGGCTGCAGCTGGACAATCACTTCACCTCAGATCAGGTCGTTGAATTGATTACCCTGATCGGCTTCTTCAATATGATCAATCGGTTCATACTGACCCTGGAAATTGAACCCGATCCCCAGTTTGCCGTACAGGAACAGTAGCTTCTAAAACAGCAGTTGAAGGGCAAACGGCTGGTGAAATTTCAGGCCATCTTTTTTGATCTCTTCAACACGCTGCTCCACTTTGATTTTTCCCTGCTCCCGCAGGTTGAGTTCCAGGGACAGCGTCTCCCCACCACCAGCGTGGAGGTGTATCGCCAGCTGAGCGAAAGCAAGGATCTGCCCTTTCCCTACTCGCGCTTTCTGGAAGAGTTCCAGGAGAGTCTGGAGATCGTGACTCAGCTGAGGAACCAGGAGCATCGGGAATTCTGCTGTCTGGACCGTTTTCAGATTCTCTGCAAGCGGTTAAACGTTCAAGACAAATCGGTAGCTGAGTTCATCGTCAAGGTCCACATGGATGAACTGTTTCGCACCATGCACTTCCCGGATCATAACAAGGCCCTTCTGGATCAGCTTCCCCCGATTCCCCTGGTCCTGGTCTCGAATTTTGATCATGCCCTGACCGTTCGTCGGGCGCTTCGTGAGTTCGGATTGGAAGAGCGCTTCGAGGCCATCTTCATTTCCGATGAGGTAGGCTGGCGCAAACCCGGGGATGAGTTCTTTAAGGTCGTCTTGAAGACAACCGGATATTCTCCTCAACAGTGTCTCTATGTTGGAGATGACCCGGAGGCGGATCTGTACGGAGCCACCCGTCAGGGATTTCAAGTCGCCTGGCTGGTGGAGAACCGTCCACCGGAGGATTCTCCTGTTGAGCCGAAGTGGGCCATCCACGACCTGTCTGAGATTCTGGAGATCGTAGAACAAACTGACAGCTGACCATAGACCACAGACCACCTGGTAATATATTGGTAGTGAAACAGCCAAAGGCCCTTCGATGAACATTCTGGTGACCGGTGCGGCGGGCTATATCGGTAGCGTCGTGACCGAGGTACTCATCGATCAGGGCCACTCCGTTGTTGCCTTGGATAACTTGCAGGCGGGACACCGGGAGGCCGTTCATCCCAATGCCGTATTTGTTCAGGCCGACCTGGCCGACACCCAGGCTCTGGATCAGGTTTTTCGCGACCACGATCTGGATGCGGTAGTCCATATGGCTGCTGAGGCACTCGTATCCGTGTCCATGAGCAACCCCCGCCGCTTTTTTTCCACAAACGTTCGGGGGGGGCATGAATCTGTTGGACGCCATGCTCTCTCACGGGGTCAAGGAGATCATCTTTTCCTCCACCGCCGCCGTCTATGGCGAGCCCGAGGAAACCCCGATTAGCGAGGAGGCTCCCACCCGGCCGGTGAACTCCTACGGGGAGTCCAAACTCATGTTCGAGCGAATTTTAGACTGGTACGATCGGGCATACGGATTGCGCTACATCTCACTTCGTTACTTCAATGCTGCGGGTGCTTCAGAGAAGTGCGGCGAGGCCCATGACCCGGAAACCCACTTGATCCCTCTGATACTAGAGGTGGCAATGGGCAAGAAGAAAGAAATTCAGGTGTATGGGACCGACTACGATACCCCGGATGGTACCTGTATTCGGGACTATATTCATGTCCTGGATTTAGCCAAGGCCCATGTTCTTGCCCTGCAGAATCTGGATGGCAAAAAGCCCCGTGTCTACAACCTGGGCAACGATGACGGTGATTCTATTTACCAGGTCATTGAAGCGGCGCGGCAGGTCACCGGCCATCCTCTTCCTGCTGTTCCCGCTCCAAGGCGCTCTGGCGATCCTGCCCGTCTGACCGCTACCTCAGCTCGAATCCGAAGTGAACTGGGCTGGGTCCCTGATTACCCCGACCTTCAGGCCATCATCGAAACCGCCTGGCGCTGGCACCAGCAGCGCACCTAGCTCACGTTCCAGGTTCTAGTTTGGAATTTGTTTGGGATTTGGAATTTGAGATTTTGAATTTCCAGCCGGTCTGCCGGCTGGTGTCAGCTCTTCAGCACCATTCGATCGCCTTCCTCTCCAATATGTCCGACCAGAAATAGCATGGAGAAGGCGCTGAAGGTGGCCATTGCGCCGGCAAAGACAAGCGCTCCCACGAAAGATCCGGTCGCTCCCACGATGTATCCGGTCACAATGGGTGCCATCAGGCCACCCGTATTGCCTCCGATGCTCTGGATAGAGGCCAGGGAGGCAAGCGCATTCTTTGGGGCCAGATCGATGGAGAGTGAATTGGACGATGCAGTGGTCATTCGAAGACTGCCCATGCAGAGGGTCAGCAAGGTGATTGCCAGCCAGGTCTGGGTGGTAAATGCCGCAGCGACCACAAAGACGGTAGCCCCCATCAGCCCACCTGCGATCATCCCCTTGCGCGCACTATTTTTTCTGACTCCGCTTCGGATGAGAAAATCTCCCACCCATCCTCCTCCAATGGTTCCTGCGATTCCCATCAAAAAGGGGAGACTTGCAACAATTCCCGTGTCTAGAATCGTCATCCCCCGTTCAATTCTCAGATAACCGGGAAGCCAGGTGATGAAGAAGAAATAGACGTAGAGATATCCCATCTGGCTAAAGGCCATTCCCCAGGTTGTCCGATGGCGTAAAAGTGAAAGCCAGGGAACTCGAATCTTTTTAGCTCCCTGTTCGTCTCCCTCTTCTCCTGCAAGAGATCGGCCAGGAGGTGTTTCCTTGGGATAGAGGGCAAACCAGAGGAGAGTGAAAATCAGACTGGCGGCTCCGCCGACGTAAAACGCGGATTCCCATCCCAGGTTCTGCAGAAGGGATGACGCTAAGGGTGATCCTACGGCCAGTCCAATGGTTCCTCCACTAAAAATGAGTCCCACGGCCAGGGCTCTTTGATGGGAGCCCACCCAGTCGCGGATCGAGACCGCTCCGGCGGGAATCATCATGCAATGTCCAAATCCAAACAAGGCACGCCACAAAAAGAAACCGACGGCAGTGGTGGCAAGAGGCAGGGCCAGTGTGGCCAGACCCCAAACGATCGACCCGATGCCCATGACCAGAAGAGGTCCTAATCGATCCACCAGAAACCCGATCAGGGGCAGACCGGCCATGTAGCTCCAGCTATAGCCGGAGAGGACAAAGCCCATCGCTTCAGGGGAGATGTTGTAAAGGGTCATCAAGGTGGGAGCGGCCACACCCAGGGCAATACGGATGATAAAGGGAATGAAGTGACTTCCCCATACAAGAGCGATGACAGTCCATCTCTTGGTCGCTAGGCTTGATTCTGCTATGAGACTCTCCCCCCCTTGCTTCAGCTCTTAGCTACAGTCCGGTTGGCGCTCTATTCTGTAGGGTCCGTGGCCCATTGTCCACTGTTACTTGTCAGGGCACACGGTCTCAGGTTCCAGGCTCCAGGTTCCAGGCTCCAGATTCCAGGTTTCAGGATTCCTGTCCCGGTTTAGAGTTTGGAATTTAGAATTTGTTTGGGATTTGGGATTTAGGATTTAGCTTTTCCGTGACCGCTCACAGCGGTCACGGAAGCATTGTTCTTCCCATCAAATACCGGTCGATCTCCCGGGCGGCATCTCGACCTTCTCGTATGGCCCAAACGATCAGCGACTGGCCGCGGCGGCAATCGCCGGCGGCAAAGACTCCCTCAACACTGGTGGCATACTGATCGAACTCGGCCTTGAAGTTGGAGCGCGGATCGGTCTCCAGGCCCAGCTGGGGAATCAGGGTCTCCTCGGGACCGAGAAAACCCATGGCCAAAAAAACCAGATCTGCTTTCCACTCTTCCTCTGTTCCGGGAACTTCCTGCATCTCGAAGCGGCCATCCTCACTCTTGCTCCACTGCACACGAACCGTTCGGATGCCCGCCACCCTTCCGTTGTCCTCGATGAACTCCTTGGAAAGGATGCTGTATTCGCGCGGATCTTTGCCGAACTTGGTGGCCGATTCACCGTGACCATACTCGACCCGGTAGATGCGGGGCCACAGGGGCCAGGGGTTGTCGGGGGCGCGCTGATCCGGAGGTCTATCCAGCAGCTCGAAGTTCACCAGACTCTTGCATCCATGGCGCAGGGAGGTGCCGATGCAGTCGGTTCCCGTGTCACCGCCTCCGATCACGATGACATCCTTGTCCTGAGCAGAGATGTACTGGCCATCCTTGAACTCCGAATCGAGAAAGCTCTTGGTGCTCTTGAGCAGAAACTCCATGGCGAAATGAACACCCTGGAGCTGGCGTCCTGTAATGGGCAAGTCGCGGGGCTTGGTGGCCCCGCATGCTAGAAGGAGCGCCTGGTGTTGATCGACCAGCTCCTGAACTTGTATATCCACGCCCACATGGACGCCGGTCACAAACTCGATCCCTTCCTCCCGCAACAAGTTCACGCGGCGATCCACCATCTCTTTTTCCAGCTTCATGGGTGGGATCCCGTACATCAAAAGACCTCCGATACGATCATCACGCTCGTAAACGGTGACCTGGTGACCCACCTTGTTCAACTGGGCGGCAGCCGCCAATCCGGCCGGTCCCGAGCCCACGATGGCGACCTTCTTGCCGGTGCGTTGGTCGGGAGGCTCCGGCTTGACCCAGCCTTCGGCGAAGCCGCGATCGATAATGGCGTTTTCGATGTTCTTGATGGTGACGGCTGGATCCGTGATTCCCAGGACACAGGCGCCCTCGCAGGGTGCCGGACAAACCCGACCGGTGAACTCGGGAAAGTTATTGGTCTTGTGCAAGCGATCCAGGGCTTCCCGCCATTGTCCCTGATAGACCAGGTCGTTCCACTCCGGAATCAGATTGTCTATGGGACAACCAGCTTCGGATTGGCAAAAGGGCACACCACAGTCCATGCAGCGAGCTCCTTGAGACTTGAGATGCTCTTCAGGAACCGTGGCCAGAATATCCCGGTAGTCGCCGAGACGCTCTTCCGCCGGCCGGTAGGGGACCTGTTCGCGCTCGATTTCTATGAAGCCGGTGTGTTTACCTATGACAGTTCTCCTCTTTCATCAGCTATCTAGCACTCCTCGAGCCGTCCAACAGCTGAACTTCAGTGTTTGACTTTAAGGGTGATTCTCAGCTGACAACCCCGGTAGCCCGTATTATGCATAAGTTCTTGTCACGAAGCGACGAAAGCGCCGACCTGGGTGCGTTGCGCCACGCGCGACAGAGGCCCCCGCAAACGTACTGTAGGGTGCGTTGAGGAGGCCGACCGAGTGCAACGCGGGCAAGGCGCGGATGATTTCGTCGCTGCAGTAGAGAACCTATGCATAGTCCGGGCTTTAGGCGACGGCTTCCACGCCTTGCTGCTGTTCCTGCTCTTCTATATAGCGCTTGTAGTCGGTGGGCATGATTTTAACAAATTGTGGGAGTATCGACCTCCACTGTGCAAGCACGTGCTCAGCCACCGTCGAACCGGTGTATTGCTGGTGGCGCTCGATGAGCTTTCGAAGCTCGGCGATTTCCTCGTCGTCTTCGAGGTCCTCCAATACAACCATTTCCAGGTTGCAGTTTTCTTTGAATTCGCCGGCGGTATCCCAGACGTAGGCGATGCCTCCGCTCATCCCGGCCGCGAAGTTGCGGCCGGTGGGACCCAGAATGACCACCCGGCCTCCGGTCATGTATTCGCAGCCGTGATCTCCCACTCCTTCGATCACAGCCCGGGCTCCGGAGTTGCGCACGCAGAATCTCTCGGCAGCCCGGCCACGGAAGTAAGCCTCCCCGCTCGTGGCACCGTATAGGACCACGTTTCCCACGATGACATTCTCCTCGGGCAGGAACCGCGCGGTTCGGGGCGGGTAGATGATCAAACGACCGCCGGAAAGACCCTTGCCCACATAATCGTTGGCATCGCCTTCCAGCTCGATAGTGACCCCTTTGACCAGCCAGGCCCCCAGGCTCTGACCCGCCGATCCGTTGAAGCGAAGATGGATTGTTCCATCGGGCAGACTCTCTTCTCCCCACCGTTTGGCGATCTCGTGGCTGAGCATGGTGCCCACGGTACGGTTGATATTTCGGATGGGCATCTCGAGCCTGACCTCGTCCCCCTTCTCGAGGGCCCTCTTGCAATCCTTGATCAGCTTGTTATCCAGAGCCTTTTCCAGAGCGTGATCCTGAGAGGTCGTACAGTAGACATCCACTTGATCGTGAGGCTTCTGGGCGGGGGTCAGGATGGGAGTGAGGTCCAGGCCGTCCGCTTTCCAGTGTGAAATGGCGCTGTCGGGGGCTAAAACATCCACCCGACCGATCAAGTCCTCAATGGTGCGGACTCCCAGTTGAGCCATGATTTCCCTGGCCTCTTCCGCCACCATAAACAGGTAGTTGATCACATGCTCTGGTTGTCCGAGGAACTTTTTGCGCAAAACCGGGTTCTGGGTGGCAATCCCCACCGGGCAGGTATTGAGGTGGCACTTGCGCATCATGATGCAGCCCAGCGTCACCAGCGGGGCGGTGGAAAAGCCGAACTCCTCGGCCCCTAAAATGGCGGCGATCACCACGTCGCGACCCGTTTTTAATCCGCCGTCGGTTTGTAAGACGACCCGGGAGCGTAGATCATTGAGCACCAGAGTTTGATGGGTTTCGGCAATGCCCAGTTCCCAGGGCAATCCGGCATGCTTGATGCTGGTGAGGGGAGAGGCCCCGGTTCCGCCTGACTGTCCTGAAATTAAAATATGATCGGCGTGGGCTTTGGCCACACCGGCAGCGATCGTTCCCACCCCCACCTCGGAGACCAGCTTGACGCTGACCCGGGCGCTGGGATTGGCGTTTTTGAGATCGTGGATCAACTGCTTGAGATCCTCGATCGAGTAAATATCGTGGTGGGGCGGCGGGCTGATCAGCCCCACACCGGGTGTCGAGTAGCGGATCCGGGCAATGATTTCGTCCACTTTATAGCCGGGGAGCTCTCCTCCTTCACCCGGCTTGGCTCCCTGGGCGATCTTGATCTGGAGCTCATCGGCATTGGTCAGATACCACATGGTGACACCGAAGCGACCCGAGGCCACCTGTTTGATGGCAGAGCGCCTGGAATCTCCACTGGGAAGCGTTACAAAACGTTCCGGGTCTTCACCACCCTCCCCGGTATTGGACTTCCCGCCGATGCGGTTCATGGCCACGGCCAGGGTTTCGTGAGTCTCTGTTGAAATTGACCCGAAGCTCATGGCCCCGGTGCAGAAGCGCTTGACGATCTCGCTGGCCGGTTCCACCTCTTCCAGAGGAATAGAGCTGCTCTTGTCGATCTCGAATCGCAGAAGTCCCCGCAAGGTGCAGCGAGTGCTGGAATCCTGGTTGAGCATCTGGGAATAGCGCTGGTAGGCTTCCTGGCTATTGGTACGGGCTGCCACCTGCAGATTCGTGATCACCTCAGGATTCCAGACGTGCTTTTCGCCCCTGGCCCGCCAGTGAAACTCCCCGGGGTTGGGAAGCGCGGGCTGAAGATCGTTTTTCCGTTCCGGATAACCCAGGCCATGGCGGCGCAGGGCTTCGCTGGCAACCACATCCAGGCTGACCCCCTGCACCCGGCTGGCGGTTCCGGTGAAGCAGCGCTCGATAATATCTTCCCCCAGACCCACGGCTTCAAAAATCTGGGCTCCCTTGTAACTTTGAAGGGTGGAGATGCCCATCTTGGCCATGACCTTGAGCATTCCCTTGGCCACGCCCTTTCTATAGGTGGCAATGATGGTCTCATCCGTGTATTGGTCTTCAAGAAGGCCATCCCTGCAAGCTTGCCTCAGTGCTTCGAAGGTCAGATAAGGATTGATGGCATCGGCGCCATAGCCGATCAAAAGACAGTGGTGATGAACTTCCCGAGCTTCACCCGATTCCAGCACGATTCCAATGCGGGTCCGCTTGGCCTTTTTGACCAGATGATGATGAACCGCTCCGCAGGCCATCAGAGAGCTCAGGGGCACCCGCTCCTGGCTGATAGCGCGATCCGACAAGACCACCAGGTTAAACCCCTCATCGATGGCCTTCTCGGCCTGGGCGCAGATGCGTTCCAGGGCAGGCACCATCCCTTCTTTGCCTTCCGACTTGGGCCAGGTGATATCGATGGTCTGGGTTTTCCAGCCGGACTGGTCCATCTCCTTGATGGCACCCAGCTGTTCGTTGCTGAGAATGGGATGCGGGACTTTCAACCGATGGGCCTGAGCCTCGGTGCTTTGAAGGAGATTGCCCTCGGGCCCGATCGAGCACTGCAGCGACATAATGACTTCTTCGCGGATGGAATCCACGGCCGGATTGGTGACCTGGGCAAAGAGCTGCTTTAAATAGTCGTAAATCAGACGAGGCTCATCGGAAAGACAGGCCAGAGCCGAGTCGTTGCCCATCGAGCCCACCGGATCGCGCTTCTCCTTGACCAGGGGTAGCAGCATGAACTGAAAGGTCTCAAGGGTATAGCCGAAGGCCTGAAGACGCGGCAAAAGGGTCTTGAGATCCAGGCCGGGAAGCTTCGAGGGGACCTTCAGATCGGCCAAATGGATCTGCTGCTTCTTGATCCAATCTCCGTAGGGACGGCGAGTGGAAAGATCGCGCTTGAGCTCCTGGTCAGCCACGATCCGCCCTTCCTCGAAATTGACCAGAAACATCCTTCCCGGCTGCAGTCTTCCTTTGAGTTTGACGTTTTCCGGATCGACCGGAAGCACGCCCACCTCTGAAGCCATGATGACCCGATCGTCATAGGTGACGTAGTAACGGCTGGGGCGAAGACCGTTTCTGTCCAAAACGGCCCCGATGTAGCGTCCATCCGTAAAAGCGATGGAAGCCGGACCATCCCAGGGTTCCATCAAAGAGGAGTGGTATTCATAGAAGGCCCGTTTGTCGGCCGACATGCTCTCGTGGTTCTCCCAGGCCTCCGGGATCATCATCATGGCCGCTTCCGGCAAGATCCTTCCGGTCATGATGAGAAACTCCAGAACGTTGTCAAAATTGCCCGAATCGGAGCAGTCGGGCTCCACCACCGGAAAGACCTTGCTGAGATCTTCCCCGAACAGTTCGCTTTGGACCACCCCCTCACGGGCCTGCATCCAGTTGGTGTTTCCTCTTAGCGTATTGATTTCACCGTTGTGGCACATGAACCGGTTGGGCTGAGCCCGATCCCAAGAGGGAAAGGTGTTGGTTGAAAAACGAGAATGAATCATGGCCAGGTGGCTCGTATAGTCGCTGTCATCCAGGTCAGGGAAGTAGGGCATCACCTGCTCGGACATGAGCTGGCCCTTGTAGACCAAGACCTTGGTGGAGAGGCTGCAGATGTAAAACATCTTGGCCTGTTCCATTTTGGAGCCTCTCAGCAGACTACTGGCTCGTTTGCGAATGATGTAGAGCTGGCGCTCGAAGGCTTCGCCCTCCAGATCCTCTCCGGCGGCGATAAAGAGCTGTTCGATAGCCGGTGCCGTAGCCTGGGCCGAAGGACCGATGTCGGCCCCCTTGGCGTCCGTGGGAACGCTTCGCCATCCCAGAACCTTCTGTCCCTGCTCAGAGACAATGTCCTGTACGATGGACTTGCATTGGTCTCGTTCCTTGTCATTGGTGGGCAAAAACACCACTCCGGCAGCGAACTTGCCGGCAGCAGGTAGATCAATCTTAAGATCTGTCTTGGCCACTTTGGCCAGAAATTCATGGGGAAGAGCCGTTAATAAACCAGCCCCGTCGCCGGTATTGGCCTCGCACCCGCAGGCCCCCCGATGACTCAGGTTGATCAACATCTCATTGGCATCGACCACGATCTGATGACTGCGCTGGCCCTTGATGTGGGCCAGGAAGCCGATCCCGCAGCTGTCTCTTTCGTCACGGGGATCGTACAGACCTTGGCGCTCTGGAAAATTCATATCTGATTCCTAAAAGTTTTAGAAATAAAGAGCAGGAAGCCAACTTCCCGAATCGATTTTACCGTGTAGGGGCAAAGAATTCAAGCCTTTAGGACCTAAGCGAAGGTCAGCATGGGTCCTTTGCTATACTGGAATGCCGAAATGGAGTGGGAACACAAGGGCCTTCGATTCACCATCACAACTGAGCCGATGGGTGTGCTCTGCCTGGCCGCAGCCCGGGTGCCCAGAGAAGGAATGTTCGTCCGGGTTCGCCCCTTTTCTGCCATTGGAAGGAACGAGGAGGAGGCGGTTGAGTTGTTGCAGGACCAGATCCGGATGGAGTATCAGGTCGTCCCCGACTCCCCTGATAGCTAGCTCAGTCAGAGCCGTGGGCTTTAGCCCAACAGGCCTCTGGTGCCGAATCCGAACTGCACGATCCCCGAATTACCTCCCCAACTCCTTCCTCAAAAACCCAATCGTCTCAGGCCAGGCTTGCTCGCTGGCCCGCATATTGGCTCCGTCCCGAGCTTCCTGAGCCCGCAAAAACCCATGGCCGGCACCCTCGTAAATCTTCGGCTGGTAACTCTTTCCCAACCGTTTCATCTTGGTCTGGGCGGCGGGAATGGTCTTATTCACCCGGGCGTCGTCTCCGCCATAAAGAGCCAGTACCGGGCCCTGAATGCGGGCCAGGGCCTCAGCCGAGGGCGAGCTTCCGTAATAGACCACTGCGGCCGACAGGTTCGGTTGGGCCGCAGCATAGGCGAAGCTGGTGCTCCCGCCCCAGCAAAAGCCGAGGGAGGCCCACTTATCCTGAGCCGCGGGAAGGGAAGTGGCAAATTTAGCTACAGCGTTCAACCGCACAACCACCTCGCCCCTATCCAGAGCCCTCACCAGGGCCACGGCGCCATCCCGATCCACAGACTCCGTCCCACCCCCGCCGGGTCCTTTGCCTGTTAGAATATCCGGAGCGATGGCAATGTACCCTTCTGCCGCCAGTTGATCGGCCACCGAGCGGATCCAATCGGTAAGGCCGTAGATCTCGTGAATGACTAGGACGACGGGTGCCGGATCACTTCGCTCCGGGTAGACCACCCAGGCATTGATGGTATCTCCGCCCGACTCAACCTTGACCCACTCGCCATGGCGAGGTGAGGCGTTCAGCCGAGCACGGGCGGTGTCGTCTGAGGCGGGAAGGCTTTGGCCGCTTAGGTTGGTTCCTGCCGCCAATACGGCCAGCAGGGCAAGGGGAACAAGACGTTCTTGAAATCTAGTGACCATTGGATTCCTCCATTTCTGTTTTCAATATGAATCGTGAGAAGGACCCGGGAAGTCAGCCCATTACTGTTTTACTTTTATACAACAATTCTGGAGAATAAGGTACCTACCGATGTTGAGTAAAGAGGAGAAACTGAAGCAGTTCGAGCGGATTACCCATCAGATTGTTGATGACTGGTATGAGCGCGTGAAACAGAATTATGTCACCGAGGAGGATAGCCGCGATCTGGGGATCGGACCGGAACTCAAGTCCTTTCACGAAACGGGCAATCACCGCATCAAGTTTGTCCGCGAAAAGGAACTCGATGTCACTTATGGTCTGGGGGTCAGGCGCAACGATGAACAGTTCATGGTGGAATCCAGTGTGAACAACAAGTCGGATGGCTTTGATTATGAGGCCTTTGTGAATAGTCTAAAGTCTCATTACTGGCGCAGCCGCAATGAGAAACCCTGGACTGAGGCTGATTTTGATCACTTTACCTACCAGGATCTTCTCTCCTTTAAGCCGCTCATGGGCCAGTCGGTGACCCTGGACATGCGAAAGGACAAGGCCGACATCATCCGGCTTTCCTTCGGGGTCAATCCCCTTCACGAGGATCTCCTTCTGGGCCGCAAAGATGTTCTTCGAGATCTCATCGAAGAGTACTGTTTAGCTCCCCTCAGGCGTATTTATGCCGAATCCTACCGAGAGCGATAAACGGGTCTGAAGCTTACTCCCTAATTTGACTCCAACCCCTGCTCTCGTCCATCATGGATTTCTCATGAAGCGAGCTATGAGTAAGGAAAAAGTGGCTTTTCTGGGTCTAGGTAAGATGGGAGGAATCCTCCTTCAGGCACTCCTCAAGAAGAATCTTCTTTCGCCTGAAAACACGGTGGCCACGGTACGTCATCCGGAAAGAGCCCAAAGTTTGAGCCAGGAACTGGGTATTTCTGTGACCACGGACAATCGCCAGGCTGCTCAGCAATCCGACCTTGTCCTGCTGTGTGTCAAACCTCAGACCGTCCGCGAGGTCACCGAGGAAATCGCAGGTGAAATGAACCCTGGCAAGCAACTGATCTCGATAGCAGCGTCGGTGCCCACCCGTTACATTGAAGAGATTCTGGTTTCAGAAGTGCCCGTCGTTCGTGCCATGCCCAATACACCCTGCGTGATCGGGTTTGGGATGACCGGACTTTGCAAGGGCAAGTTTGCCGATGAATCGCACCTGGACATCGCCAAGACTCTCTTTGACTCGGTGGGGATGACCGTTACCGTGGAGGAGAAACGAATGGATGCGGTGACCGGTCTCTCGGCCAGTGGGCCTGCCTTTATCTATATCATTCTTGAATCCTTGGCCGAGGGGGGAGTCAAAGTAGGTCTGCCCCGAGACGTGGCCACTCTCCTGGCTGCTCAAACCGTACAGGGAGCTGCTCGCATGGTCCTGGAGACGGGCCAGCACCCGGCACTCTTGAAGGATGCCGTCACCACACCCGCCGGCTGTACCGTGGACGGGATTATGGAACTCGAAGAGGGAAAGCTGCGGGTTACGCTGATTAAGGCCGTGGTGAAAGCCACCGAGCGTGCCAAGGAACTCCTGGTGGCTGAGTAGGGCAAATTCCGGAGAGTGGGAGGCCCCTCAGCTGTCGAATCGGCTCTTTTTGTTAACACGCGTTGACACTTTCCACGATCCGTTGACGAAAATCCTGGGAATCACGGTGCTCCCGGTCCCTCACCACATCCCCCATTAAGGTGTGCAAACCCCCGTCCTCCGGGCTTCCGACCCCATTCCATCCCCAACCCTCAACTCCTGGAACGCTACTTGCTTATAGATGAGGCATGATGCTCAGAACCGAATCACTTGTGGATGTCGTCACCCGGTTGGGCGGTCTCTTGAAGCGCCCCGACCTCACCGATTATGAACGTCAAAGATACGCAACCGATCTTCTCAAGCTGACGACGAAATGCCTGACCATGTCAGGACTCACAAGAGAGCAGGATGTGCAGATTCTCTTGGACATGGTGCACCAGTCACCCAGAGCTGAGATCTGCTGAAATAGAACCTTAGTTCCAAGTAAGAAAACCCGTTGATGAGCTGTTAGCGGCCACCCGCTCCCGGATTACCCGCTACCCGTGAAGTCAATGAACTAAGGGACTTTCCCGAATCCATAACCAGGAGTGCGCGCAGAGTTGAAACCTCTCTGCATGAAGACAACTGTATGAAAACGATGAATCAACCACTACCACAGCTTCTTATTGTTGATGACGAAGAAGGGGTATGGCACTATACCCAGAGAAACCTCCAGTCCCTCGGCTATGAGGTCCTAGCCAGTACGGGCTGGGATGAGGCCAAAACCCTTCTTCAACAGTCCGACGTTCAACCGGAAATCATATTGATAGAGCCTTTGCTGAAGTCCAAAAATGGTAGCCGCACTCTGCAGGAGATTTGTGCAGAAGTCCGAGAGATTCCGGTCATTGCCCTTTCGACTTCAAGAGATCCTCAAGTTATCGTCGAGGCCATCCAGGCCGGGGTCAGGGACTACGTTTGCAAGCCCGTTGAGTTCAAGCAGCTTTCTGAGACCATCACCAATACCCTCAACTCCAGCAATCATGTGCCCGCTGCCCTCACCAAGGCTGAACCCAAAGAGGTTGATCTGGTGATCTGCGGTCCCGAAATGGAGCGCATTTACGAAACCATTCTCCAGATTGCTGAAACCCAGGTTCCGGTGCTGATTCAAGGAGAAAGCGGTGTCGGCAAGGACCTGGTTGCCCGCATGATCCATCGGGAGTCCAATTTGCACGATAAGCCCTTCGTTAAAGTGAACTGTGCGGCCATGCCCACGGAGTTAGTGGAAAGTGAGCTCTTTGGCTACCGAAAGGGAGCCTTTACCGGTGCTCACATGGATCGTGTGGGCAAATTTGAGTTTGCCAACGGCGGGACGATTTTCCTGGATGAGATTGGGGAGTTTACCCCTGCCATCCAGGCCAAGTTGCTCCAGGTCCTTCAGGAGGGACGGTTCACAAGACTAGGAAGCAATCAGGAGACTGAGGTCGAGGTCAGAATCCTGGCCGCTACCAACCGCAAGCTGGATCAGGCGCTCAAGGACGGAAGCTTCCGGGAAGATCTTTACTACCGGCTCAACGTGGTGAACCTGGATATTCCTCCTCTTCGAGAGCGGAAAGAGGAAATTGCTTTCCTTAGCAAGCATTTTCTAGAAAAGCTCGGGCCTCAGTACGGGAACACCGTGACCAGTCTACCCAAAGAACTAGAGCGGCTCTTTGGTTCCTATAACTGGCCGGGCAACGTTCGCGAATTAGAGAATCTGGTCAAACGCTACATGGTTTTGCAGGACGCCGAGTCCATACGAACTGAACTGGAAAGCAAAATGACCCCTGGAGTGTCCGAAGAGATCGACGAGATGACCGAGCGCTATCTGCAGGAGAATGACGGCCGGATAGACCTGAAAGAAATTAGCAAGAAAGCGGCTGCCGTTGCCGAAAGGAGTATGATTACGAAGACTCTCCGCAGAATGCAGTGGAACCGGTGGAAAGCCGCCAAGGAACTCAAAGTTAGCTACAAGACGCTCCTCACCAAAATACAGCAGTACGGCATCGAATCTTAGTCTAGGCCAGAAATTCCAGCTAGCTAGGATTGTGTGCGGATACGTCCGGAGACAGTTAAGTACTCATTTTCACAAATACGATAACGTTTGTTGGGAGCGCGACGGAGCCCAGATCGAGGCGCGACTCCTCCTCTCTTTGCGACCTTGCCTCGCAAGCCCCATCCGCAAACGTCACTGTATTTATGAAAAGGAGTACTAATGTTTCAGGGTGCGTCGTTCAGGCAGAATGGATTGTTTGAACTCTCGGGCGGTTGAATTCGTATATCTTTTGAAGGCTCGCTCGAACGTTCTCAGATCCCCAAAACCCACTTCAAAGGCGATGTCACAGATCGACTGGTTCCGCACTTTCATGATTTCGATGGCCTTTGCCACCCTAAGCCGTCGCAACCAGTCTGTGAAGGTGATCCCCACTTTTTTGCGAAAGAAGGTCGAGAAGTAAGTCTTTTCAGTGGCTGCGATTTGGGCGGCCTTCTCCAGAGAAATTTCTTCCGAATAGTACTGGTCCACGTGCTTCTTAACGCGTCTTAGTCGCGAGTAATACTGAAAAGCACCATCATTGACCTGATGTTCCCGAGCCATATGTACCCTTCTCTAAGCCTTTCTATCGTCTGTCACTTTTCTGCAGATATGCCATTAGCAATAAACGTGCCGATCGGAAGGAACAGGAGAATCAATTGAATCATTAGCTCCTAAGCAAATCAGTTTGGAGGAGAGTGGCAAGGGCCTACCCAATATCGGTAAGCAAAGACATAGATGATCGGTGTGTGATCTTCCGACAGAACTTGCCGAGTAGGGTATTTAACAAACTGGGTACTTTACTACTGAAAAGTAGAAGGCCCCATTCCGGGCACAAGATACTGAAATCCGCATGGGGCCTAGCTGTAGGTAGTTCCACTGTCGAGTTGTTCACTGTGGCACAGAAGTTGCGGATCATTCACCTGTCGGATTATTTGCGTTTCTAGTTCAGAGAGTTAAGACAGTATGTTCCATTCCAAGACTCCACCAATGGTGCACATCGTCAGCGTTGTGAAGCGTGTGTCCCCGACGGATCTAGGCGTCTTGATCACTGGAGAAAGTGGGGTGGGAAAGGAAGTGATTGCGCGTAGAATCCATTCAGAATCACTTCGATGTGACCAGCCATTCGTAAAAATCAATTCGGCAGCCCTTCCCGACAATTTGATTGAAAGTGAACTTTTTGGGCATCATCGAGGGGCTTTTACTGGGGCCACTGCCACCCGGAAAGGACTTGTACAGACTGCCCATCGGGGAACTCTGTTCTTTGATGAAATTGCCGAACTCAACCCAGAGTCCCAGAACAAGGTTCTCCACATCATTCACGACAAAGAATTTGCTCCCCTGGGTTCCAACAAGTCCGTGACTGTGGATCTGCGTATCCTGGCAGCCACCAATCGGAATTTGTTGGAGGAGGTGGAGAGCGGTCGTTTTCAGAAGGAACTCTACTATCGACTCAACGTTGTGCATATCCATGTTCCTCCCTTGCGAAAATGCAAGGAGGATATCCGTGGGCTCGTGGATTATTTTTTGGGCCGGTACGTCCATGAATTCAAGAAGGACGAGATCCCCGTCATAAAGGATCGCCACTACGAACTGATGTCAGCCTATGGTTGGCCCGGGAATGTTAGAGAGTTGGAAAACTTCCTGAAGAATCTCATTCTGATTGAGGACAGCCGCTCTGTGTTTGCGGGTCTCAGGAGCAAGATCAGAGGGAGCACAGCCAACCCCACGGTTCAGCCTTCACTTCTGGAAGCGGCCCGAATGGTGGAAGCGGAGGTGGAGAGAAAAGTTATCGGAAGAGTTCTCAAGAGGAATGGATGGAATCGTAAGAAGACTGCGCAGATGTTGCAGATTAGTTATCGCTCTCTCCTGAGCAAAATAAAGAAACTGGAGATTGAATGAACTAAACGGGGTTCAAAACGGTGAAATGTTTCAGGGCGGACTTGACCACGTACACGCGTCGATTGTTCGTGTCCTGGTCTGAGGGCGACAAATAGAAGCCTGGTGAAGAAATCAGCTCCATGTTGTTTGGGATCTTTCCCTCCAGCACTTCACCATCGAAAAATTCCACTCTCGCCCAGATCATGGAACTCACCGCTTGCTTATTTAAGAACTTGATCTCATCGTATTCCGGATTGCCCTAAAAATCCTTTACAAAGAAGACCGCTTTGAGCTTGTTGATACTGAATGTTTGCTCTTTTCCCTGCTGTGTGATGATTTTCAGCGTGCTGTTCATGACATCCTGGTTGGCGAAACCGGGAATGACCTCTCCATCACGGGTCCGAACTACCACCTTTTGGAGAGAACTGTCCTCACCCATAAATTAGGGACCTGTATTGATTGGCAAGTAAGCTTCTTGCACAGGTTTTTCTATCACTTCGGGGTGACTTTCCCATTTCATTAGGTTGGGGTGAACGGCCCCGCTGATTAGAGAATCTATGATGAGGGGACATCTCTTGTGTATTCCTTAACACACCCCTGTGAGGGGTCTTTTCTGAGTGATGGATGTAAACAATGTCTCAAAGGTCCATTTGAGAAACTGGTTACTCACTTTTGGAAGATTCGGAGTGACTTCCCAGTCATGATCGGGGTCCAATTGGAGGGGGTAGATCCTGCAACTGATGTTGGATCAACGTATTACATCCCGGATCCTTGATGCTGGAACGGTAATTGCTATGCATTACCCACTTAGTTCTAGGGTAAATCAAAATGTTTTGCTGCGGTTTTTTACAAGCGGAAGGGGAGATCAGGGGGAAGAAAAAATGGAAGTGTTTGAGC
>Ga0066376_10000642_pt1 | contig 32736 bp, 21 predicted proteins | sample Knorr_S15_td_Bot_FD_77009 | JGI IMG/M metagenome (GOLD analysis project Ga0066376, IMG submission 77009) | Marine microbial communities from Southern Atlantic Ocean transect - Knorr_S15_td_Bottom_ad_5009_LV_A | ecosystem: Environmental > Aquatic > Marine > Oceanic | place: Southern Atlantic... | reverse complement strand
GAAGCCATTCCTGAACCAATGATTACCTTTGGTTCCTCTAGAGAAAAACCAGCAGAAAATCCTTCAAAGGCAATCGACCTACTCCAAACTTCAGAACTTCTATCGATGTCGAATAGTACTACTCTCTTATCCCAACCTACACTTAGAAGTAAGTTACTCCTTGGAGACCATTCTACTACCCCCGTATAATTTCCATGACTATGTGGACTTTCTAGTTCTAACCAGTCAGAGGGGGCTGCCTCCGAAGTTTGCCAAATTCTTATTTTTCCCGTTTGTTCTGCAGTAGCGAGTAATGTTCCATCTCTGTTAAATTCCATCACCCAACAAGTGTCATCACAATCCCATGTATTTGCAACCTCCCATCCTTGAGTATCAATTCTAGTCAAAACTCGTACCTTTCCGCCAGTCAAAGAATCGCTACCATCTACTACACTAGTGATGACAAGTGTGTCTTTGTCTTTGACTGCCAATCTACCAAATATTTCGAATGCTCCCAAAGTTTGGGCATCGAAAGTCTCCTCTGAATCTAAAATTGAACACCATTGAATTAAACCATCTGTATAGCCGATAACTACTTTTTCCAAGCCATCATCCACCAACCATTTGACACTTTTCACATATGGAACATCTTGACTAGAATCTCCCCAGTTGGGGTGCACACAGGACTGTACTTCTTTTCCAGATTTAATGTCTTTAATGCTCAGAGAACCAGAACCTTTGGCGATGGCTACTAGTACCTCTGAAGGGGATATTTCAAACTCCCTCATTATGCTCGAATCATGAGCAGGATGGCCTCGAAATTCTGCCATGGACCAAATTACAACGGTGCCATCTTGGCCGACGCTTGCCATTTGATTTCCACTAGCATCGATATCCAATGCTCTGATATCAGAGCGTGAACTTCGATATGCATGCCAGCCCTTTTTCTCAACTACTTTTCCAGCTGCATCCAATTTCAGGACCTGCCCTTCATTCAGTAAACCAACATATAGGCTATCGGTCAAAATTGACCATGCTATTCTGGTAACGTTTTCTTCTAACGGACTATACCATTCAAGTTGACCACCTTCAAGGAAATGAGAAACTACGCTTTCTCCACTGCTCTTTGTCCATGCCACGCTGTATTGAGAACTACCTTTCCAATCTAAATGCCATCCTGAAGAACCGGTGGCAATATTGTGTAGGCTAGTTTGTTCAAGGGTATCTGAGTCATAGACACGGATACTATCTCCCCCGCTTGACCTTTCAATCGTAGCAATTGAAATGCCATCTTCTGACCACCTACAAACCTTGACTATGTCTGGGGTTTGTAATGAGATGCTGTTTTTCTCAGTTGAAAGCCCTAGTAAATATGCTGTATCAACTACTACGATTTCTCCACCTGAGGCCGGCCTTCCACCACAAAAAACCACTCTAGTTCCATTGGCTGAAACCTCCATGTCATGTCCCCAATTCTGCTCAATACCAGTCATATTGCTCGACCAATGACCTGAACGATGCTCGATTAGGTCAGAAGGCCTTGCTGAGCCATCATCGAATAAAGTGTAGACGTCCCAATTATGACGTTGATCTAGTGTAATGACATGGTTATCATCCAACCAATCTACCCCTAGTAATTGCATATGGTGGTCAACCCTCATTACGACTCTGCCATCACTGTTATTCCACACGCTAAGAGTACCATCCAAACCGACGACTGCAATATCTCGCGAGATATCAGTGCCACTGGTATCACCAACATAACTTGGGGACCAGGCTACATCCCACATAACAGAAGCAAGACTCGGTTGCCAAACTGAAAGAGCCATTTTTTCAGGAGATGCAGGTGATTCTTCTCGCATCCAATCATCATTTTCCCCTTCATCAGCGATAACTGGAATAGTAGAAAATGGTACCAATAGTAGTAGCAATGCCAGAATCAAAGCACCGCGCCCACTGCCCATAAAATCAACCGGCTCTCACGTTGGCTTGATACTAACGCCACCTTGTTCGCCGCTGTATAGGACTTGAGAAATCCCCTTCAAAGCCCCTTCACTGGGGGTCATCTTGAAAGAGGCTAGAGGCCGCATCAGTAACATGAAGCACTTGATAGAGCGTGTTTTAAGTCTTGAATCAGAGGGTGTTGCAGAAATAATAACTCCTGAAAATGAAAATTTAAAAGCAAATGATAACGAGTTACGTAAGTTGCTTGAGACACTGCAGCCTAGAATTCGGGTTTATGGAGTTGGAGGTGCGGGATGCAATGCAATCAGTCGCCTATGGGGTGAAGGGTTGTTTTCATCAAAATATGTTACTGGATATGCCATTAACACCGATGCCCAAGCCCTTCTCCTAACTGAAGTCGAAGAAAAAATCCTAATCGGAAGAAGTGCGAGAGGACGTGGAGCGGGTGGAGACCCAACTAAGGGAGAAGCAGCAGCATTAGAGAGTGAGTTTAGCTTACGCAAAATTACAGAAGATACTCAATTAGCAATTATCACCGCGGGAATGGGTGGTGGTTCAGGGACAGGAGCAGCAGGCCACATCGCTCGTTTGGCTAAGAAACAAGGCGCATTGACAATCGCAGTGGTAACTTATCCATTCGATTCAGAGGGAGTTCTACGCCGACAAAACGCAGAATGGGGGTTGGAACGCCTGCGGGAACACTGCGATACAATCATCGTTATTCCAAATGAAAGGTTACTTGAGATTCAAGGTGTGAAAGATTTACCAATTGCTGCTGCTTTCAGAGTTGGAGATGAACTACTTGTCCGTTCAATTAAGGGAGTTACTGACCTGTTAACATGTGATGGAATGGTTAACCTTGACTTTGAAGACCTACGTTCTGTGATTAACACTGGCAGTGGAGTTGCAATGATTGGAATTGGCGGGGCCAGTGGAGAAAATAGGGCAGAGAGAGCCACCTTGGAGGCTCTACACAGCCCATTACTTGAATTAGACCTCAGTGATGCAAGAGGTGCACTAATCAATGTCGTCGGCGGTCCTAATTTAACTTTAGGTGAAGCCGAAACTGCAGCCCAAATCATCAAATCAAGAATTAATGAACACGCCAAAATAATTTGGGGCGCAGCGGTCGAGGAAGATGGAGGAGATGAGATGAGAGTCATGGTTGTATTGACTGGCGTTAAGAGCCAACAAATTTATGGCTCAAGTGAAAATATTCAACTGAAAGCACTTCGCTCAAGACATATTGAATTTGTCAACTAAAGATGCTGACTTGACATCAATACTGCTCTACCAGCTTCAAGTAGTTTCCATTTTCTTGCCTTGCCGCGGCCTTCTGCCTGTACTAATCCTCTTTCATCAAGTTGCTTCATGTGGTATGACATCAACTGCCTTGAAGTTTCCATTTTGAGGCGCAATTCTCCACTTTTCATTCCCAACTTTCCTGCTGAATCAAGAACTTCAAGAATCGCTTGTTGCATTCCAACAACTGGTTGCTCAATTCTAGATAGCATCTTTGGGTCGATCCCACTTGAAGCAAATCTTCGCTTGGGGCTATCTAACCAGGACATTATTCTACCTTCTTTTTCCAAGGCATGAAGATGATGAGCAGTAACTCCATTTGCTAATGAAAGTGCATCCCTCAAAGCCGAAAAATGAATGCCTGGGTGGGCTTCAACATAGCCTTGAATCCTACCTCTAGTAAAAGTTCCAGACTCTCCACGTTGAGATATTGCCAGAATAGGCCCAATAACAGCCAACATCAAACTCATTCTACCCGCTTCAGATGCTACTAATGCAGTCAACATTGTACCCATTAGTCCAACTGCCATGACGGCTGCTAAACTCAAGATTACAACTCTAGTTGCTGGCATTATCCATTTCCCTACATCTTCACCTGCAACTTGTTCGCCTAGTTCAGGAGGACCCTCTTGCCTTTCTGCAGGTGCTGACTCTGTCTCTTCATCACCTCCTTGGTCTGACTCATCAGTTGAATCTTGCGCATTTTGATTATTTGCACCTGCATCATCTTTTGATTGGTCTTCTGCTTGCTCTTCATTAGACTGTTCTTCTGCAGGTTCTTCTGCAGGTTCTTCAGAACTGCTATCTTCAAGCGGGCCTGTTTGCGATCCATCGGTTGATTGATCTGCTGAGTCATCAGTTGATTGCCAAGCATCTAGGTTTTCTGGTAGGCTAGGAATTCCTGCTATTCCACAGAATATCATGGTCAGAAGCAGCCCCCTCCATAGCCACACTCTATCTCCTACCATGATGATAGGTAGACGGGAATACCTATCAAAGAGGTGGTCCAAATGTTTGACAAATGCCCAAACTTCGCGAGGGTGGTTTGATGAGGGATGATACCGAGGCACCTTCAGAGTGAATGAACATGTTCATCGATGAGCCAACTGAAAACGCAGATGATATCGATCCATTTGAAGCACTAAATGTTTCAACTACAGCTCCTGCTGTAAGGGGGGCTAGCCTATTGGATGCATTAGGTGAAGATGATGACGAGGATGAACCATCAGAAGAAGAAGGTGAAGTCATCGCCACCTTAGAAATGGGTGGAATGATGGAAATGGATGAAGAAATTGTTGAGTCAATCATCCCTTTGGATGAAGCAGGAGTCATTGAGGAGGAAGAGGATGTTGACCCCTTCGAAGAACTAGGTGCGATGCGACCGAATGTAGTTGAATCAACTAATACCAATGTAAACGATGCTCTTGCTGCTTTCATGGACGAGGATGAATATCAAGGACCAGAAAACACCATCGTTTTTGAAGGAGAAGATGCAACCGAAGATGAGCCTATTGAACAAGAAGAGGTTGAAGAGAAAATTCAAGTGGAAACTGAAAAGCCCCGTGCCCAGCCTGAGGAATTATACCGATTTCTCTTAGAAGGAGTTTGGATAGATGATGTACTGGACCCAGCCGAAGTTGCTTTGATGGCCCGAAAAAGAAGAGAATTGGGGATAAGTTTTGAGACCCATTTGAAAGTATTAAAACAGGTTCTCCACGACTGAGGTGATACTTTGAGTGTTTTATTTCGACATGCTCTTGACTTGGCTTGGAGCGATGGTAGATTATCGAAAAGAGGCGCTATCCTCCTTGAGAACTTTCAAGAAATCCTTGAACTTTCAGATTCACAAAGGTCTGTTGTTGAAGAAAAACACCACTTGCAAGTCATTCCTCATTTAATCCCACGTGGACTTGGTTCTGGGGCTTCCACTCTCGACCAGTGGATGACTTCATTGATGGATTTAGACGATGAATTACCTCGGTACTTAACTAGCATGGGAAGACAATCCCTTGAAACTGGAATTAGCAAGCAGGCTTGGATTGAAGGCTTTGCTGCTGCAGAAAGAATGAAGTGTGAATTTGAATTTGCCAGAGGTGTTTGGGAACCTGAGTTTGAAGTTGAAATATTGGCCTGGCCGGAAGTTCTCGACCCGGTTGCAAAATCCTTAGGGTTGGTTTTGGAAGAAGAGTAAATTGCCTCAACCTCTAAGCATACGCCTTGCTACTTCTGAAACTGTAATTGTTCTACTCTCTGCATTTACTTCGAATGAACCCCATTCATGTAAATCATCTTTCATCTCAGCAAGCGTGTCTTGGAAGGCGAGGTTTGCATCTTTTAGTTCAGTAATATCTTGAGCGATTCCAATTACTTTGGTAGGTACTCCAAGTTCATCTGTCAAAATTCCTCCGATGCAACGAAATGTTCTGACTTCTCCATCGCTGGGGCGAATAATCCTGTGAACATAATCCAATGCTGAAATTGTTTGAAGTGCATCACCTAAGGTATTCATAACGAATTCAATATCTTCAGGATGGAGCAAGTCTGTGAAAGATTCCAATGAAGGTGTGAATTTTTCAGGATCACAACCATACAATGGGAATAGAGCAGGTGTCCATGTCACCTCACCTGAGATAACATCCCATTCCCAACTTCCTGATTGAGATATATCTTCTAGACCTTCTGAATATTTCGAATTAGCAATGTTAATCGATAATTCCAATATATGCCCCATCGCTTTATTCTGAGATAAATCCTCAAATTGACCTACAACTCCAAGATATTTTCCTTTTTCATTATATTGAGGTTGAGAATGTGAGCGGATTAATTTGTAACTTCCATCCATTAATTTCAATCTATATGTGATGATGTAGGGTTTACCATCTTCTTTCCCTTGGTCAACTGTTTTTCTAACGGTTTCAAAATCAGAAGGGTGAATGTTTGACCAAAACTCAACCAAATCGAAAACTACCTGGGAATTTTCTACTAATTTATCACTCACTGCTTCAAGAAGTAGGCGGACCATTTCTGTCTCAACTCTAGCCAAATGTTCTGAAACAGTGGACCTTGAGAGATTTAATTCTCTTGATAATTCTGACATTTTAAGAGCTCTTGGATTTTCATACCAACCTGCATCCCAAGCACCTTTTACCACTTTGAGTTGTTGAGGTGATACAAGTTTATTTTCAACTACAGAAGCAGGTTGAATAGAAGACGCTGACATTTTATCTGGAGTTAATATTAGTCTAAATGCTGTAATAACTGATTTAATTGAGCCTGCAGGACCACGGATGACATAGGTGAAACCCTGCTGATTTAAGACTGTTTCAGGTTGAATACTCGCTGATGCTGCTTGTAATTGAATTGCAATTAAATCATTGCTAGCTGCTTCAAAACGCAATTTTAATACCCATTCATTAGTCCATTCTGAATTTGGTTCCGATAGAGTTTCAATCACTGAAACTCCTGTAATCAAATTATTGAGGTTATCTGGCCCACTATCTTCTGTGAATACACATTGGACTATGACATCAATGTGGTTATGGTTTCTTTCAACATAACCGAGAAACACCATTTCCTCTACAAAATCAAAAAGTATACCGAGTTTTGCACGGGTAAGTCTTGCTTTCCCCCAGTGTACTGAAACCTCTCGCATAATTGTTCACGGGAGTATTGCCTTTTTGAATTGTATTCCGTTTTGTGAATAAAATGAATACTATTGTTATGGAACCTTACATCTTTGTATCTAATTGTAATTCCCAAGTAATTTTTACATCATCGGAAAGAGTATTCGATACTGAGCAATACTTCTCAAGACTAGCCTCGATTATCCGATAAACCATCTTCTCTGGTATCTCTTCTCCATGGACACGATATATCATATGAATAGAGGTGAATTTTCGTGGTGGCTCCTGCGCTCGTTCTGCCTCCATACTGATGCTTGCTGATTTTAAACTCCTCTTATTTTCTAAAGAATGAACTACATCTACAAGACTACATGCACCCACCATTTGTAGTAAGATTTGCATCGGGCTCGGTCCATCTTCCCAATCCATCTTTATTTCCTGTCCAGATTGATTAATTCCAGTCATTTTGCTCGAACCGCCCCAAACAACTTCTGCTTGCATGTTCTTCGATGAAGGGTGTTTATTCATGAGCATATCTCAATCCCTTTTTGCTTATTCTAACCGAGCCGTTCATCAAGGGGTGGTCGGTCGCTGCGCCCATGACGCAGAAGGGCATAGCAATCAGCATGGAAAATGGAGAGTTGCTTGTACCGGATTATCCAATCGTTCATTACATTGAAGGAGATGGAATTGGCATCGATATAACTCCCGTTATGCAGTCTGTTGTAAACTCTGCCGTAGCCAAAGCATATGATGGAGCAAAACAGATTTTCTGGAAGGAAGTATTAGCCGGAGAAAAGGCCTTTAATGCCACAGGAGAATGGTTACCTGAAGAAACTATTGAATCGATAAAAACTGGATTAGTTTCAATTAAAGGTCCTTTAACAACCCCTGTTGGAGGGGGAATCCGTTCCCTAAATGTGGCTCTTCGCCAGCGCCTCGACCTGTATGCCTGCGTACGTCCTGTTCGCTGGTATTCAGGAACTCCAAGTCCAGTAAAATCTCCACATGAAGTTGATATGATTATCTTTAGAGAAAATAGTGAAGATGTATATGCTGGAATTGAATGGGAAGCAGGTAGTGAAGAGGTTAAAAAAGTCATTAAATTCTTGCAAGAAGAGATGGGAGTTGATAAAATTCGCTTCCCAAATAGCAGCGGAATAGGAATCAAACCAATCAGTCAAGAAGGTACTGCAAGAATCGTTCGTGCAGCCATTAAATACGCAATCGAAAATGACAAGCCTAGCGTTTGTATCGTTCACAAAGGCAATATCATGAAATTCACCGAAGGTGGATTTAGAGATTGGGGATATGCCCTCGCCATTGAAGAGTTCGGGGCAACAGAGGTAGATGGTGGGCCATGGTGTACAATGACCAACCCAATTAGCGGCAATGAAATATTAATCAAAGATGTAATTGCAGATGCAATGTTGCAACAAATAATCCTACGCCCCGCAGAATACAGTGTTCTAACCACCATGAATCTGAATGGCGATTATATCTCAGATGCTTTGGCTGCTCAAGTTGGAGGAATAGGTATAGCACCTGGCGCCAACATCAATTACGACACTGGAATCTCAATCTTCGAAGCAACTCATGGAACTGCTCCAAAGTATGCTGGACAGAATAAAGTAAACCCTGGTTCATTAATTCTCTCTGCTGAAATGATGCTTCGCCACATGGGTTGGAATGAAGCAGCGGACCTTATCATCAAAGGCATGGAAAGGGCAATTTCAAACAAAACAGTCACCTATGATTTTGAACGATTAATGGATGATGCTATTCTACTTTCATGTAGCGACTTCGGTGATGCTATCATCGAACATATGTGAGGCCAAATCCTTTTCTTTGAATATCGATAATATGCGGTTTGATACGACTTGAGAAACCTTGTCGCAGAATCACAAAAAGGTGGAGGATTCGACTAGGTGCAAAGAAAGTCTATCGCATCAACGTAGCCAAGATCTCAATTGTTGAGCATTCTTGACAACACCAAATCCAAAACGCTCTTCAAAGGCTCTAGCAAATAATGTGAAATCGCCATCTCTACTTGCAATTAAGATTGAACCGATTCCATCCAAGTGTGATTCCGCGAGGGAACGTGCCTGCAACATTATCTTCAAATCACTTTCTTCAGGATAAATTTCATCACCTTTTATTAGTGCAGTTCGACTTAATATCCCATGCATGCTCTTTTGTTGAGTTAGGTGGTCGTATACATCTGTGTGGTCAACTAAGAATTCATGTAACTCTTCTCGGTAATCTTCACTTTCTTCCTCAAACCTGACATTTGGATGCTGCCAATCTTTAAATGTGTCAACTAATTCGTCAACCATCTCTTGTAATTTCTCTTTTGACACGACTTCATTCCAATGTTCATCACTGACCAGTACATCACTGAACATGCGGCGAACTCGTGAAATGTCTGAGACGATATTCCTTACCTCACTGCTCACAATAGTAGGCATGAATATTCTTATCATCCCTTTTTCCTTACGGTTCCAAACTGCTTTGTGGAAATGCCGATGTCCGAGTAGGTCCAATTTAACATCACTAGAGAGGTCGAGTTTCGAAGCAATTCTCTCTTTCAATGAATCCACCAAAATATTGGTGTCGATGAGAACCAAAGGAGTCAACTGAAGGTGACGAAGATGTTTTCGCTGACGAACTGTAATCTCTTTGTGGTGGTTCTGATAAACTCCTTGTTGAGCATTCACCAATCTTTTTAGTTGACGAGGTTTGAAACGGCCACTATTCATTGCTCTCTCTAATATTGAAAGTCCACGTACTGCATCATCATCTGCAGCCTCTGTTGCCAATTCATAGATATCAGAGATAAGAGGTTCAAGGTCTCGATCATCAGAACTTTCGTACATCAATCTTTGATAACGCATTTCATCTTCTACTCGGCCTCGGCGTCTATCCTTGCGAATCAAACTAAGGGCGGCTCTAACTCTTCCTTGGAAGGGCTCTAGTGGCAGTGGTATTGGGTGTTCATTGTGATAGTTGAAGAGAAAATCAAGTTCTTCTTCTGCAAAGAAACTCTTCGTTTCTTCAATGATTTCTCCATCTCGGTTCTCTACTCTAACTCTCTTTTCACTGCGGACGAAATCCATCAAACGGCTTGTTCCAGCTTCCTGTTGTTTTCGATAGGCATCATCGCTAACCCTTAGATAGAGTTGGAATCTCTTAGTTAAAGCAGATTGTAATGCCTGCTCTCTATCAAGTAATTCAACCGCTTCTGTCCAAGATTCTGAATGCGCAAAGTGAATCAATGCCTTTCGATAAAGCATCATTCTTTCTTCATATGAAAGGGCTGCAGGTTTTTCTTCATCTAAAGGGGCTGAGCGGTCGGCTGCTAATCTCAAACTACGCGCTGAAGCAAGACGGTCTCCATTTGCAGATTGTACCGCTGCTTTGGCTATCAATGACCAAATTGAGGTCGGCGCTACTCGCTGGTACCAATCAACTAGAGATAGTAATGGTATGTCGTGTTCCATCACCATTTCTCTTGCTGCAATAACTACGGCCAACTTTGGATTAGTGGCTGACAAAATCTCATTTAATAATTGCATTTCATCGTTCGATGCACTAGATTCCTGAAGCAACATCGCTGCTCGGTTTAATCTCAAACCATCAACCAAGGTATCAAAAAGACTCCTTTCAACCTGTGTTAACTCGGCTTGTGAAACACTATCTTCCAAACGTTTTAGATTGGATTCAGAAACAAGACCATCGCCGTCTTCAGCCAATGCTCTTCTACACTCTCTGAAGGCTTGGAATCCAGTCATATCCAATCTATCTGCCATCGAATCAAGTTGACAACGTCCCCCATCTAACATGTTTAACAAAGAAAATGCGAGAGTCGATATCCCTGGTGCAGAATTAGAATCCCCGATTGAATTATGGGCAACCTTTCTAGCATGCTGCAACCATTTAATGAGTTCTTCATCACCTGTTGCAGGATGAAGGTGACATACCAATAATGCCTCGAGTGGATGTTTTGAAGGGCCTTCATCAATACTCTGTAATAGTTTGGCTAATCCTGAAATATCACCAGTTGTAATCATCAATTCTAACAAGTCTGACTGTACATCAGTATTTTCAGATGAGTTATCCATAAGGCTTGCAGCCTTGAGTTTCAATGAAGCTGGGAATCCTTCTGTGCTAACTATTTGACTTAATGAAGAATCATCCAATCTTTGAAATTGAGATTCCAGCCAATCAAAAACTTCGGATGATTGGACCTTTAGAACAACGTTAATTGCGATGTTTAGGATACCCGTACGATTGATATTCAATTCAAGTAAATGGTTTGCCGCTTCTTCTTCCTTACCTGCCCCAGCTAATGCAGAAACGATATGCCAACGAAGTCCATCACTACTTGGCCCAGAGTCCTCAAATTCATTCAATAATACTAGGCCAGTTTCCATTTCTGAAAGACTGAGGTCCATCTCATCCATCGGTGCAACTAACCACGCTGCAGTTCTCAACGCAGTAGTCAAGAAATCAGTTCCTTCTTTGGATAATGCTAATTTCCATCCGTCCGGATTGCCTGCTCTTAAATTATACAAAAGGGCCTGATCAGCCATAACTGAAGAAATCTCATCACTAGTTTCTTGTGAAAGAATGTCAATGGTGGAATCATCTCCTGATGCTATTGCAAGTAGTCCAGATATCAAACATGCTGGACCTTCAGAGTTGCGTAAATTACGAGTTAATAATTTGTTCAACTTTCCTTTACCTTTCTTGACTTGAATTATTGCTCTCTTCAAATCAACTTCGACTTCAGGTGAAACAGCGAAAGGTAATTCCATTTCTAAAAATGTGAACAATGAATCATTATCGCGTGGATCTATTCTAGCTGCTTCAGCCCAGGCTCCAACATCTCCATCTTTCTCTCTAGCAATTTCGACTACTGGACAGGCTGCAAATTCTGCAAGCAACGGAGTTTCTTCAGCCATCTTTCCCCATACTTTGTGAACACCTTGGCTACATTCAAGACGCAAACCAACTAATACTGCTTCTTCATCTTCGCTCCAAGATTCCCTATCTCTTGCTTTGTGAATAAGTAATGTTGCAAATTTGAAAGTATGAGACTCATTTTCATCAGAGAGAATATTGTCCTTTGATGGTAATAAATCTTGGTTTGCAGTTCGCCCTCCACGACTTCGATTCATTCGCCGAGAAGAGCCTGTTCTTTTCTTTCGTATTGGAGAAGTAGAGGATTTATCATCTTCCTCGGGTGGTTGCTCTTTTCTCAATGCCACCAAGCACAACCCCTTCCAAGGTTTGGGCAGTAAATCCCAGGCTGCATAGCGAGTTGCATGAAACTGACGACGCTCTGAAGTATCGCCTCCCTTGAGGCCAGCCTCAAGGCTCTCAAGGAGTCTCTGTTCTAACACGGTCAACACTGGTATTCGCCGGCCCATGGTGCCCCCCTTTGAAGCCACCGCTCACAACCTGTTCTGAAGCGGAAGGTCCATTGCCACTATTCGCCCTCTGGTGGTTGAGGTGAAGATGTGGAAGTCGCTCGCACAGCCATTCTGCTTCTACATCCACTTCTAGCCATCATTCTGCTTGGATGGATGTTGAAACAACATTCATGGCGAAAGAGAAGTCGAAATTTGAAAGGTGAAGAAAGAAAACTCTCTAGACAGCAACATGAAGAGTGGGGGAAAAAATTCGTACCCCTCGCCATAGTTGCTGTTGCCATCGCGATTAGTGCTGAAATTATTCGTGCATTGATAGATGGAAAACCTCTATTATCCTATTTTCATCTTAATATTCATGGAATTTTTGGAATTATAGGTATCGGTTTATTGTTATTTATGACTGGATTAGGCAAGAAGGTTGTTGCTGCAAGAGAAAGCGGTGGGAAATGGAATGAGTTGAAATTGAAGCATGGGAGGGCCGCAGATTTGGTGATGATTTTAGCGGTTTTACATGGTTTCATTGGCTTCTTATACATCTTTCAAGTGGTATAAATCTCATTCAGATTCAATAGGTTCTCTAACATGCTGAGAACCTGGCAACCAAGAAGGAGACCACCAATTCCACTTCCCCATCAATCTCATTGTAGCTGGAACTAATAAAGCTCTGACAATTGTTGCATCGATGAGAATTGCCAGTGCCAAACCAAACCCAATCTGCTTTAGAATGAGAACAGAGGAAAAGCCAAAGGAACTGAAAACCACTATCATTATTGCCGCAGCACCTGTAATCAAGCGCCCAGTTCTTTGCAACCCATTTGCCACGGCCAAGGTATTGTCTCCAGTCCGAAGCCATTCTTCATGAATTCTTGAAAGCATCAAAACTTCATAATCCATAGATAATCCAAATACGATGCAAAACATGATAATGGGGTTCATTGAATCGATTGGTTGAGGGGTGAAATTAAGAAGTTCTGAACCCCAACCCCATTGGAAAACAACTACCAGCATTCCAAATGATGCGGAAATCGAAAGTATGTTCATCACAACTGCTTTGATAGGAATAATAATACTTCCAACTTGTAAATAAATCAGAATGGTGGTTGCAATTAAAATAAATGATATTGCAATGAAAATATTATCTGCGATAGCATCTAATGTATCGGCACTATAAGCTGCAAAACCACCGATTAATATTTCAGAATTCGAACCTTGAATCAAACCTTCCTTTAAATCAGAGATTTCTTCACGCAATAATTCAACGTAGAGTCTGCTATCAGTACTAGTTTGAGGGCCATCGAGAGATAGCAACATGAAAGCAACATCGCCTGAAACAAATTTTTCTCTCAAGTACTCTCTGCCTGCTACTTGCTCTGGGCTGAGGTCTTCATCAGGTGTCAACCAGAAATCGACTGCTTGATCTTCGGTCATATTTGGCATTGGCAGAGCGGCACCAAAAACTGCAGTGACTTCTTCATCCGTAAGATGCTCATTTAACCAACGATGTTGTTGCCTAATATTTGGTTCTGAAAGTGGGTCGCCACCATCCATCACCAACATTACGAAAGCATCGTTTTGAGTGCTTTCTAGCCATAATCTATCAATATGATTCGAACCTTGTCGAGTCTCGTCTTCGGGAGGTAAGGCTTCGATTGAGGACATCGATAATTCGGCCTGTAAAAATGGTAGTCCGGCACCAATCAAAAGAATCAGTGTTGGAATCAAGACCGCCCACGGATGGTTCATCACCATCTTTGCAGTTCTACCCCAAAAACCCTCATCACTATCTTCAGAAGGAATGGCGAATGGAACCTTCCCTGCATTCACATTCTCACCCAACATCGCCAACACAGCAGGCAATACAATTACGGAGTAAACCATGGCTATTGAAACTGCCAAAGTGCCACCTAAGCCAAGGCTCGGAAGGCTTGTGTTTTCGAAGAATAGCATTCCCATGAGGCCAATTGCAACAGTTAGTCCAGAATAGAATACTGCCTTTCCTGCGGTTGCAACTGTCATTGCGGTTGCAGTTCTAACATCTCTTTTTTGCTTTAATTCCTCTCTGAAACGATTAACCATAAAAAGCGAATAATCAATTGATACACCAATTCCAATTAAGGAAATGATATTGGTTGCATATTGTGTAACATCAGTAATGTTGGATAACCAAATTGTGACCCCCATTGCGGCAATGACAGTAAATAGGCCAATTCCAATCGGCATCAATGCCGCAACGATTGAGCCGAATACCAGAGCCAGAATAATCAATGAAAGTGGGCCTGAAATAATCTCTGCATCTACTAAGTCTCCTGCAATTCTAGAATCAAATGAATAACTTATTGCTATATCACCAGTTCTCCAATCACTGAAACCTTCTTCAATTTTAATCGAATCATAAACTTCAGCATAGGTGCTCTTGGAATCTTTTCTTTCACCGGCTAGAAAAATGATATTCTTGGCCCAAAAACCATCTTTATCTTCACTAATTCTAGTGTATCTATCCTCTTGAGAAACTGACCAAGAATAGTTGATAGTAATATCATCACGATGCTCTAAATCAGATAGTGCGGACTTTACTGCTTGTTGCCATTCAGATGTTGAATCATTCAATGTAGGGTGGAAAACCAAGTAAGTGAACACATTCCCTCTTTCATCATCGGAAAGAAAATTTTCCCGATAGGCCTTACCGGCTTGTAAAGATTCCAAGTCACCTTCGCCATAAGATTCAGCCCAATCTGCTCCTATTCCCATCAGTGAACCTAAGGCTATGCAGGTCAATACGCCGATGACCAGAATTTTACGACGGTGGTCATGAGTAAATTCGCCCAATCGATAAAATGGCTTTGCTGCCAACAGTTTTGGGTCGGTAACTCCCTCCATGATTAGCCCGCCTTAAATCCACTATTTCAATGAGGGGTGAGGGAGAATACTAATTTATTCACGCCTTGACCATTCTTCTAGCCAACCTTTGAGGTTTCTCTCAACGTCTTCCAATTCAACGGGGCGTTTTTCTTTATGACCAAAATTTGAAAGCGCTTGAACCCTGCAACCGCAAGCATTCTTGTGACCTCCTCCGGTCTCATCATACAAGGTAGCCATTCTAGTCAAATCAAATACTCCACCTTTTGGATGAAGGAAACTATTGCTGTAAAAAGAAGTAGACAGGGCTGGTTTTTCGGGTGTGCTAATGCTACCTTCAACCCATCCATGCACTATGCAACAGGCATCGCAATCCTCCCCGACAAATGCAGTTACTGCATAGCCATTGGTTCTCTGCCCTGTACCATCCATTCTCAATATTGCTAATCTATCTCGAACCTCAATTTTTTTAGAAATTATTTCATCCAATTCTTCTGCAGCTATTCTGGCATTTTGACACCTAAGACTTACATCATCTTCTTGCAATAATTCATCCATACTCATTCCACTTGCAAGTCTTGCAACTACTGAATGCACATATTCTGTATCTCTGAGATTAATAGTTCTTGAAAACCAAAGCAAATCAGACCCTTCTCTCAATTCTTCAAGGCTAATTTGTCCAGAATCGATTCTATCAACAAACTCCATTGTCATTTGAAGACTTGGCAACTCCTCATCGCCATTGAAATGATCCCAAGCAACTCTCGCTGCTGAAGGTTTGTCTTCCCATATACAAATACCACCATTGGAAATGAATTCTTCTTCCTCTTCATTCGACGGGCGATTTGTTTCATGATGATCCAAATATAATCCACACTGTGGATGAAAAGGAAGGTCACAAATTGCAGTATTTCGGTCAATGATATCATCTATGAGACCACCGCGAATCTCAGCAGGGTGACTGAATCGCAATTCTGCGTTAGGGAAATGTTTGCGAAGAATTACAGCAGCAAATAGCCCATCCATGTCACCATCAGCAATAATCCTCTGCAAATTAATATCGTCAGCATCCACTGTTAGAACCCTCCCTATCTTTACATGGGCAAGTCCTTCGCTGATGAATGAATCGACGTTTCAAATACTAATTTAGTGACAAACATATTGCCGGTGAGTTCGGGGCAGACTGTCATGGAGACCTCATGTGGTGTCGTAGTAATCAATCTCGGCAACATTTTATTGTTGGAATACCCGCAAGGGCATTGGGATTTTCCAAAAGGGCATGTGGAGGAATCTGACCCTTCACGAATCGATGCTGCAAAAAGGGAATTACAAGAGGAAACTGGGATTAATGATATCAAAATAATCCAAGGCTTTGAAGAAAAAACCGAGTATGATTTTCGTCATAAAGGAAAAAAGATTGAGAAAGAAGTCTTCTGGTACATCGGTGAAACTGGTATTATAGATGTGAAAATCTCCCATGAGCATAGAGATTATCTATGGCTTGATTGGGAACAAGCGATTGAAATGTTAACCCATGATGAATCAAAAGCGGTGTTGAAATCTGCTCATGAACATATGAAAAAAATTGGCAGAGAGTAATTCAAGTTTGATTTACTACGTCGCCAATATCATCGTGCTCCGACAATAACCTTGTCCGTTCTGCCTCTCCACTTGACCTCTCGCCTATTGGTTGCCATAGAACTTCTTTTCCTCCAAGACGTGTTGTCAACCACCTACTGAGAACAAAACACCAATCTGAAAGGCGATTGATGTATTCGACAGGAAAAGCACGCATGGTTTCATTGTTATCAAGTTCAACCAATCTTCTTTCCAATCTTCTTGCAACTGCTCGAGCTAATTGTAACCAAGCAACTGGACCTTCTCCAGTTGGTAAAATAAAGGAAGTTAAAGGTTCTAAATCTTCTAACCAGGCGTCCATTTCATCAACAAGAGTTTCTGATGCAATATCTCCCAACATAGTAATTCCAGAGGGAATATTTTCAGGTGGACAAGCAAGTTCTGCTCCTAAATCAAATAATTCCTGTTGTACCCTAGAAAGTGCTTCTTCCCCTAAGTGGGCTGCTCTTAGGGCACTAGTTTTTGTTCCTCCATCGGCATGAATTGTAGGGGCTCTTCCTAATTCCATACGTACAACACCAAGAAAAGAGTTCAACTCATCAACTGTCCCAACAACCTCAATTCTTAGGCTACATTTTTTCACTCTAGAACCGTCGACAAGTGAAGTTTCACCTTTATCACCACCACCGGTATGAACTCGGTTTATATTCACCATTACTTCACCTCAAGAGGTGTCCTATCATCAGTCTTCTCCAAAATTAAGGGATTTGAAGAATTGGCTTTTGCTGGCGTGTTAAAAGTATTTTACTGAGGATAATCATCCCTAAAATAGCCCAAACTAATGCTTCAAGGATAATCACAAGTAAGTACCAAGGTCCCAATAAAGCAATCATCAAAGTTGAATCATAGGGTACTCCGTGAAAGCCGATATACAATGCCTGAGACAGAACACTTGCACCGAACCAGATATATATGAATGAATAAATTATCTTTTTTGAATAAAACTTCTTTATTGTATTCTGAATAGATTTTAATGTGTTTTCCATATTCCTCCCTCTTAGTATGAGAGCGTTATTCAACGTATATAGAGTTAAGGTTTGAATGCTCAATATTAGGTGGGATGTCCCACTACTCTTCTTGCTCGGAATCCATTCCAAGTCTCTTTAATGAATCATCTACGGCCTTAATCCATGCTTCATCAACAGCATTTTTACCACCGTTCTCTGCCAATTTCAAGGCCCATTCATCAGCATTAACCAAATCACCTCTTGCATAGAATATCCGCTGTAAGGCAAGGTATGCCATCGGATTGAGATGTTCCTTCTCAACATCCCAGGCTCTTTCAAAACAAGATATCGCACCATTAGGCCCATCAAGAATTCCTCTCTGGAGGTTCCTCAAACCAGCCTGAGACCAAGATTGGGGTAACTTTCCAATTAACAATCCTCGAAATACCAAGTAAACTTCAGCCATACATAGGAAAGAGGCTAACAAAAAGGCTGCTATTTGTTCAAATTCAGACAATACATTCCATTCATTCCACAGTAGTCCAATAACACCAATGCACAGGAGAATCCCCGAAGCAGGTGCAATCAAAACATCCATTCGAGTATAAGTCATATGGCGCATTCCGATGACAACACCAAGGCCACCTAGGCCAGTATAGGTAATCAGCCAAACTCGATCGGTTGTTGGACGGGGCGCAGATTCGCTCAATAGACCCAAAAGACCCAACATCAACAATATTATTCCAAAGCGCCGAGATACTTCAGGAAATGGTTGGTTGCGGCTCATCCACATTAGAACCAGACCCAAAACACAGGCCAAGACAGCGTGCTCCATTCCCATTGAACCAAGGGTAGAGGATTTTGGTTTCAAGGCTACCTATTCCCTTTCCTGACGGTGATAGGGGCTACCTCGATTAATTTCTGAAGCTCTATACAATTGCTCCATTAATACTGCTGCTGCTAATTCATGTGGCATTGTCATTTTTGAAAGTGAAAGAAGGGTGTTGGAATTCTGCCTCATTGCTTCACTAAAGCCGTCTGCAGATGCAACAGCAAATTCAAGGTCGCTGGAAGCAAGAGAAACTTCTGCAATTAATTTTGAAAATTCTATACTATCCATTGAAATTCCAGATTCATCCAGCAAAATCAAATTACCGTTCAGTTTGAGTAACCTGTCCTCAAAATCATCACTGGATTTATCCTCATGACACAATAATTTTATTCCGCGACCAGATAATCTCTTTGCATGTTCCTCAATCACCATTCTTAGAGCCTTGTCTTTAGGACGGCCATGGAGATGAACGGTTATGCGAGCCATGCCTACGGGTTGGGGTTGTAGCCTTCAAATTGCGCAAAGAATCAAGGGCATCCCTTGCCAAGGACTTGTGAGCAACATGGGATGGTGGCCGTTTTCGAGTAAGGCATCTAAAGATGCGGGTGATAACCTCCACATCAAAGGAACAAAGGTTTGGCTTGATGATTTGCGTGAGATATGTGAAACACATTATGACAAACCAGAGGCTGGGAGGATGAGAGTTAGAGAAATAGCGATTGAATGGGCTGATGCACATTCAAAATCTGAGTTAAATGACACCTTGTTTGAGGGTTTGGAAAGACGTGCCTTTCAACTAACTAGAGCCTCAGATAAAGAATGGATTAAGTGGCTGGATGATGATGAATTTTGGAAACCTGGGTGGAGATTAGTAGATGATTCTGATTAAAACCTGAAGAAGGGGAGTCCTCCGGCCTCAACACATGGGAAACAAACCCGAGTTATTCATCCTCCATACTTGCCCTTTCTCATGGAAATTGAGAAGCCTCTTGCAACATATTGGATTAGACTATGAAGAAGTTCAAGTCAACCCATTGAAAATAAAGAAACAATTAGCCTTCTCAGATGGTTGGAATAAAGTCCCAGTTTGGAGAGATACCGATGGTACAGTTTTGGTTGATTCCACTCCAATGATGAAGGAATTGGATGCCAAATATAATTCTGGGAAGTTGATGAAAAGTGGCGATGATGCTCGTCGAGACGAATGGTTAGAATGGGTAGATGAACATTTTAAAAGAGCAACTATTCCCATTCTGTACGGTGGATTATTCTCGGCTTTGAAAACCACGACTAGAGTTTCAAAGTTGGAGAAATTTGGTTTTTTCTCCAAGAGAATATACGCATGGGCAGGTTTTCCAATTATGTGGGGAATTATTGCACGAAGTCGAGTGAAGAAAGATGGACGCAAACCAAAGGAATTGTGGCATGATCTTCTTAGTGAATGGTGCGAAGAAATTGGAGAGGTGGATTTCTTTGGAGGAAATTCTCCAAATATGGTAGATATTGCAGCATTTGGATATATGCGTTCAATTTCACCATTTTCTCAATTCTCTCAATTACAAGACCATGAGAAGGGAATGGCTTGGTATAACAGAGTTGAAGCAACTCTGAAAGTTTGAGACGGGATGGATAATTCTGCTTGATACCGAAATCCCTTTCGGTCTACCAATGACTGTCATACCTTCAGGTCATGTTCTGATTGGCACAGATAAGGGGGGCTTAATACATGGTTCTGAGAGGCCGCGCTACGAAGCAAGTATTCCAGAATTCATGACGATGTATTCATTTTTAACAGTCAAGCAATTCAATCAAATTGTCGATGAAGAAGGTGGAGAAAACTCACCGATTGAAAAACTGAATTGGGAAGATGTAGAAAGACTTCTCAAAGTTATATCTACAGAGCTTCCTATAGGCTTTGAAGTTCGCCTCCCAAGTGAAGCCGAATGGATGAGAGCAAAACAACACCTTGGATTTGAATTACCTCTGGCATGTGAAGAGATGCTATGGGATCATCCTTCGAACAATAACCGTGGAGCTCCAATCGATGGACGTCCAAGGTTGGATGAAAGGATTGGAAGTTTGATGAAGCGCTATCGTGCATCAATAAAATCTCACCCCACAAAAAAAGGTTTGACTTTTCGCTCACAAACCCCCATTTTTTCCCCTCAAGCGGATACTTTCATTCGCCTTGTTATCCGGAAAAAAGTTTCTAGTGAAGCGGTTAGAGTGCCTGAAGAAGCCGATTTGAAAGCAATCTTCAAACAAGAAGTTCTGATTGCGATAATGATTGGAATAATTCCTTCATTCTTGATTCCTATCTTCAGAGGCTTCTCAGATTATGTTTTGGATGGTTGGGCGAATCTGATTTTTGGAGGCCTATGTATTTCATTTGCCAGCGCCGCAATTTGGAGACCAAGAAGACCAACTTGGTATCTTGATGATGATGGAAAGTCCTTGATTGCAAGAAAAACTAGTCTTCAATCCTCGGAATCATCAGAGGATATTGTTGACCAATAAGATTCTTTCCTCAGTACATCCATCACACAAATGGCTGACATATTGACGATATGACGTACACCATCACTGCGTGCTACTACTTGGACAGGTTTGTTCATGCCAGAAAGAATTGGCCCAGTCATTTCTGCTTCTCCTAACTGCTCAAGTAATTTGTAGGCAATATTCGCCGAGGCAAGGTTTGGGCAAATCAAAACATTGGCAGGGCCATCAAATTCCATAAATGGAAATTCCATTTGCACCAATGGGTCTAGTGCTGTATCTACCTGCATAGGCCCATCAATGACCAATTTTGGGTCAAGTTCCTTCGCCATCGCAATCGAATCTTCAATTCGGCCTGTTCGCTGGGCCTTACTACTTCCAAAGTTTGAAAATGATAACATTGCAACTTTCGGTTCAACCCCAAAGCGACGAGCGACCTTTGCAGTTTGAACTGCGATTTCAGCCAAAGTTCTACTATCAGGATAAACATTTACTGTTGCATCAGCCAAGAAGATAACTCTACCTTTGACTGTCATCATGTAACAGCCGATAATGCAGTGAGCGTTATCATCTGCACCAATAACCTCGATTGCAGGTTTCAATACATCGGGATATGCGCGTGTAACTCCACCTACTATTCCATCGGCATCACCACTACTAACCATTTGTGATGCGAAGTATGGGCGGCTTTTGAGTAGACGTTCAGCATCACTGAAAGACAACCCCCTTCGATGCCTCCTATCGAACATGGCCTGAGCGTACATTTCAGTTCTACGCGGGTCATATCTTGGATTGATAATTGTACAATCAAAATCTAGATCTAAGCGATTCATCTTATCTTTAATCTCTTCAATATTTCCAAGTAAAATTGGATGACAAATTTTTTCCAAAACCAATTCCGAGGCTGCCCTCAAGACCTTTTCATTATCTCCTTCGGGGAACACTAAGCGCTTTCCTTTTCCTTTTACTTGGTTGATGACAGTACGCATTACACTCCTTGTTAGTCCTAATCTTGCCTCTAACTCCTCTCGGTATTCTTGATGGTTATAATCCTCAATTGAAAGTTTGGCTATACCTTCTTCAACGGCTGCTTTAGCAACTGCACTCGCCTCCCAAATTAGGACCCTCCTATCGAATGGCTTAGGAATAATATACTCTGGACCATATTGCAAATGCTCTCCTCCATATGCATGAATAACATCATCTGGAACTGGTTCTTTTGCCAAATCTGCGATTGCTCTTGTCGCTGCCATTTTCATGGCTGGTGTAATATCTCTTGCTAAGACATCTAATGCTCCTCTGAAAATATATGGGAAACCAAGGACATTATTGACTTGGTTGGGAAAATCTGAACGCCCAGTTGCAACAATGGCATCAGGTTTAACCGACTTTGCAAGTTCAGGCATTATTTCTGGAGTAGGATTTGCCAAGGCGAAAATAATAGGTTTTTCACCCATTTGTTCTACCATTTCTTTACTAACGATTCCGCCTTTTGAAAGTCCAAGAAATAAGTCTGCACCCTTCAATGCTGAAGCCAAATCTCCCTCTTCGATATCTCTTGCGAATTTGGCTTTGTATTCATTTAATTCACCAGCATTTAGGCGCTTAGTTGTCATTATTCCTTGAGAATCACACATGATAATATTGTCCAAGTTAATTCCAAGTTTGACGTAGTGTGTTGCACAGGCAATTGCGCTTGCACCCGCTCCTGCAATGACAACTTTGATATCTGCTAATTCTTTTCCTTGAATCTCCGCAGCATTTAGCAGTGCAGCACCTGTGATTATTGCGGTTCCGTGTTGGTCATCATGCATCACGGGAATATCTGTTCCTTCTGCAATTCTTCGCTCAATTTCAAAACATTCTGGTGCCTTAATATCTTCAAGATTTATAGCCCCAAATGTGGGTGAAATCGCACAAACGATTTCAATGAATTTTTCAGGGTCTTCTTCATCGACTTCAATGTCAAAAACATCAATCCCGGCAAAAGTCTTCAACAACAACCCCTTACCTTCCATAACAGGTTTGGATGCCAATGCTCCAATGTTGCCTAAACCAAGTACTGCTGTACCATTGCTGATTACTGCGACAAGATTTCCTTTGGCGGTATATCGGTATGCATCATCAGGATTATTCTCAATTTCTAAACAAGGATATGCTACCCCTGGAGAGTATGCCAATGACAATTCCTGCGCAGTTGAATGAGGTTTAGTTGGCTCGACACTAATCTTTCCTCTTGGCTCCATCTCGTGATAGTCCAACGCGTCTTGTTTCATCCGTTTATCAGAGGAATTCATAGCCATCTAATCTTTTCGGGCATGGCTCGACTTCAATTGGTTTTCCTCTTGCGTTCATAAAGTTTCGACAATAATGGATGATTTGAAGGATGCCAAAGCCTCAAGCAACCTTTGATGATGTACAACGCTCAGGCTGTGCCATGGCACGCGCCCGCATCATAGGCACAATTGGTCCCGCAAGTGATAGCCCTGAAATATTAGTTAGGCTGATGAAAGAAGGATTAGATATAACGAGGCTGAACTATAGCCATGGCAACCTTGAAGAAAAAACTGAATTGATTGCAAAAGTTAGGGTTGCTGAAAAAGAAGTTGGGAAATATATCGGAATTCTTGCAGATCTACCCGGCCCAAAACTTCGACTTGGCCGCTTTCCTGGTTCTGTTAAACTAGAAAGGGGACAAGAAATCACCCTCAATTGTGGAGTAGAAGAAGCCGATGAAGTATGTTTTGGAGATGATGTCATTTTACCCGTTGCATATGATGGGCTTTCTCTAAGTTTAAGATTAGATGACCCTATCTTATTAGCAGATGGATTAGTTCGTCTGAAAGTTATCGAAGCTCCGCATGAATCAGCCGCAAAGATACGCTGTGAAGTTATCGATGCTGGGTCATTATCGGCGAGAAAAGGTATCAATGTTCCAGCCACTATCGTAGACTTACCATCGATTGGAGCAAAGGATAAGGAAGCGATTGCCCATGCTTTGGCCCATAATGTTGATTTCATTGCGGTCTCTTATGTCAGAACTGCTGCGGATCTCAAGCCTGCCCGAGATGCTGTTATTGCATCGGGAGTCCATACTCCCTTGATAGCAAAAATAGAGCACCCTGCTGCACTGGAAGATTTGGAAGCGATTGTTGAGGCTGCAGATATTTTGATGGTTGCACGTGGAGACCTTGGGGTGGAAATCCCTCTCGAACGCGTTCCTGCTGCTCAAGAAAGAATTATTGCAGCAGGCCTTGCTAGAGGAAAACCAGTAATTGTTGCAACCCAAATGCTTGAATCGATGTGTGATAATCCACGTCCAACAAGAGCAGAAGTAAGCGATGTTGCAACTGCAATTCGCCAAGGTGCAAGTGGCATCATGCTTTCAGGAGAAACTGCAAGTGGTGACCACCCCCTCGCAGCAGTTGAAACAATGGCTAAAATTGCAAATGCAATGGATGAAGAAATCAAGGACCTCGGTGAGCTCCCTGCTCTTGCAAAATTCACTTCAACAAGAGCGGTTTCAACTGCTGCTATTTCCTTAGCAAGTGGCATGAATGCAGACCATTTATTGATAGCAACTGAACATGGTACTGCTCCTCGATTAACTGCTGCAATGCGCCCCCCTCAAACAATTTTTGCATTGACAAATAGAATACGCGCTTGTAGGAGAGTAACTATCTTACCAGGTGTAATTGGAGTACATGTAGAAGAACGAGAAGATGCTATGGAAACTTTAGAATCAGCCTCAAAGATTTTGCATTCCAAGGGGCTCATCCTAAGCGGCCAAAAAGCCGTAGCAGTCACTGGCTCACCTCTAGCGATGAGTGGACGAACTAGCACCATTCGTATTTTGATGATTGGTGAAGATGGCACATTAAATGACCTTGAGTGAGAATGCCATACCTATGGTATGGCGATTATAATGTTGTCACATCTAAGCATTTGTTTCATATAGTGTTGAACCACCGATTCAGAATATGACACCACTTGGAAGCAGGATAAACAACCGCTCAAAAAGTCTGTTTTTAGCCTTCTTGATGGTAATGTTCTCATTTTCTCCAATATTAACATCACCATTTGTCTCCGCCGAAGAGGCTGGAAGATTTGCCAGTTGGCCATTAACGGGCTCAAATGATACTGGGTGGGTTCAACTCGATGCAACCGGGGCAGATCCGATGACAGGAACTGGAGCATATGTTGACTTTGAATTGCAATTGCCCCCTGGTGCAGAAGTATTCAATGTCAGCGTGGGGCTCATGGCTGATGGGGCAAATGGAATTTCAATTGATGAGCCGATGATGCACAGCATATACAGCAGTGATGTACTCTTTGATTGGAGTGGATACGGGTCTTTGGGAACTGCTGATTTATTTTCTGGAAATAACCCTCATGCCTCAAGAATGGCTCCATTCAGTGATAATGGCGCGGGGTGGCTCCTCCCTACGGGTGCACAAGTTGATGATTTGGTGATTGAAGCATTGGCCCCTGTTGATCCAATCGTTTCATTCACACCTTATTCTTTGGAAATAATGGCTACTGCTATCCACCCAGAAGATGGTAGAATGTACATGGCAATTGGAGACTCGTTATTATTACTCGATGCCAATTCTGATCCTATTGTTATTGACTTACTGGAATTCTCTGCTGCAGATGAAATATTCGACCTCGATGTAGATGTGAGCAATGATAGATTACTAATTACTACAAGAGATGATGGCATTCATTCGATCTCCTTGACCGATGGAAGTGCGTTAAGTGCTCTTCCTCAAAGCCCAGTTCCCGATGATTGGATGGTCCAAATATTTTCAAATGGAAGTGATTTATTTGCCGCTAGTTCAGAAGGAATTTTTTCAATCAACAGTGCGGGTTCTGGCTGGTCAATGGAGAGAGCTTCTGGAACCAGTAATTGGCCAACAGGTGAACCTACTGACATGTATGAAATTGGAGGAGTGCTCTATGTTTCAATTTGGGAAGGAGGGGTTGCACGCTGGGACATGGTAAACAACCAGCCTCTTTCAGTTTGGAATACTGCAAATAATCTGCAGAGCGATGAGATTCACGACATTCAGGATACTGGTAGTCAACTTCTATTCTCTTCATATGATGAAGGGATTTCCCGCTATAATCATCAAGGTGACTTCTGGCAATCAACTTGGTCTGATTCCAACTGGATTTCTTCCAATCAAGTTGTTGGTAGTACACAATCTGGAAACACTCTGGGTATATTAGCAGGTAATAATCTGCACATGTATGATACAACTGTCGGCTCATTTACTACAACCTACTCACTCAACAGTCTTGGCCTTGTTAGAGATGGGATGAACTTAGCATTGTGGCCAGCAGGTGGCTCTCGTGGACCTGCTGCAGACCAGATTCTAGTCAGCGATGGCAGCGGAAGATTAGTTGTCATGGAGCCTACAAGTTCACCACTTCAACAATCTGATATCGTCATCGCAAGCGGCCCAAGTGGCCTTTCAATGCATGATGTTCTTCAAGAAGGAAACATTGTTTGGGTAGCAGTTGACGAATATATCGATAGATTCGATATCGGTGCACAAGAATGGCTTCAACCATTGGACCTTGGCTCTGAGACTTCCGCGCTAACAAGTGATGGGAGTAGCATTTTCGTTGCAACTGAAGATAGAGGAGTGGTGCAGATTAACCTGACATCCGCTATGATAGTTTCAGAATGGAATACAAGTTCTGGATTGGGTGCTGATATTGCAACCTCACTCGCAACCGATGGTGATTGGTTAGTTATTGGCCACCCCAACCACGGAGTGACAATCCTCGATTTGCAATCTGGTTCGGTTGATCAAACTTGGTCAAGTTCTAATGGACTAGACACAAATCGAATAAATGATGTCGCTATTCTCGATGAGATTGCCTACCTTGCTCAAGATGAAGGAGGAATTTCAAGAATTGATATCGTCAACCAAACTGAATTATCCCCTTGGCGCTCAACCGGAGTTGACCAGGTTCAAGAGGCTCCAATCGTAGTCACAGGCAATATCCTTTACATGGGCTTGTATGGTTATGGAGTCATCAGGAAGAACCTTCAGACCGGACAATTCCTTGAGACATGGGGTAGCAGGCAATTACCAAGCCTCAACATCTTTGCTTTGGATGTAGATTCTAGTGGACACATATGGATTGGCACTCAAGGAGGTGCAAGGGTATGGGATGGTCAACATATGAACAATGTTAATTCAGGAAATGGCTGGCCACGTCCTACTCAGTTCTTCGATTTTGATAATCTAAATGGTGTTTCATATGCTGCAACAAATGCTGGAATATGTAAATTCTCTACTAGCACATATTCGCTTGATGAATGCTGGGATGATGATGATGGCCTACCATCAAATTGGATGAAAGAAGTCAAAGTAGATGGAAATAACTTGTTTGCTGGTTCTTGGTATGGTGCTGCATTAATCGACCTAACTACCGAAGAGGTAGTCCAATCATGGGAGGCAGGAGAACAAACTGGTAATGCAGTCACTGAAATTATTGGAGATATTGCCTACATTGGATTATACAATATGGGAGTTGCAAGGTTCAATTTAACCACCTCTGAATGGTTGCCAATGTGGGTAGATGGCTCGGGTGGATTACTAGATACAGATCAGATAACATCTATCGCAGCTGATACCAATCCAAACCGTATTTGGGTAGGTGGTTCTGATGGTTTCCAATGTCTTGATTGGGTAAATGAAACCGAAGAGATTGATATTGAAAAGAGTTCTAATATATTCACAGGAAATGGCGACCCAGTTGAAATTATTATCAACAATGGCATTCTCCACTATATTCCAACTTACTTTAGCGGAGATAACGTTCACAGAATTGATATCACAAACCTGACAAAATTGAACAGCCTAGATGCTGGTCAACAAGCGGGAATTAATGGCTACATACATGGATTTGGAATTGTTGGTGGAAACTTGGCAATAGGTGTTGGACCAGCATGGAATAGTGATGCCCCAGGTGCAGTAGTGTTGTGGAATCTAAGCACTCAATCATGGGAATCTAATTGGAATGCAACAGGTTCTGTTGAGAGAGTGGAAATATACGAATCCTCAAGTGGCGACTTCTGGGTAGCATGGGGAAGTGTCTTCCTTAGACGCTATGACAGCAGTGGTCAGATAACTGGAGAATGGGATGACAACATAATTGATTTCCCTATCAGGGAGATTTTGGAGTATGATGGTGAATTACTATTCGGAACTCAAGATGGGATTGCCCGCTATGATGAGACTAATGGTCAATGGCTTAGCACATGGGTCCCAGGAAGTGGAATGCCTTCTTCGTCAGAAGAAATAGTGATGGACCTGTATGTAGAAGGTAGCAATTTATGGGTCGGAACTGCGGGTTCTAATTGGTGGGGTAATCCTCAGGATCCAATGATCCTTCAATTAGACAGTAATGCAAATTGGCGTACATGGGATGGTGGACAAGGCTCGATTCCAAATGGCTTCCCAATCTCATTCGCTCGTTGTGATGACATCTTACATGTCGTGATGTCGAATAACTTCAATGGAGGAATCGCAAGGTATGACCTAAACAGCCTTTCTTGGACGAACTCTTGGACTCAAAGTGGTGGAGCCCTTTCTGATGATGCTCCTTCTGCAGTAACTTGTGATGACCAAGATGTACTGTACATCGGTTATTACCAAGCTGATGTAGGAGTAGACCGCTATGATTACCAAAGCACCTCCTTTATTTCGCAAATAGACCATGTATCAAATGGAATTTCTTCCGACCGCACATGGTGGGATAGTATCGAGTGGTCAAGTGGAAAGTTAGCCATAGGACACGGCGTAGGAACAACAGGTGGCACTAACGGTGCCACAGAAATTGGCGGTTTCTCAATTCTCTCAGCATCTGGAAATAGTGCAGGCCAAGCAACCGTCATGTCGGTAGGAGCAAGTGTAACCTCTTTCCTCTCGGATTTAGGTGACTTCTGGATAGGTCAGGCAGGTGGTTCAAGTGGATACTCAAAAGTTGATTTCTATAATTCACAACTTGGACTGAATACTGTCATGGACCTACCCGGCTTGGTCAATGGAAATGTTGGTGAATTCATCTCTAATGGTACTCATGTCTGGGTAGTTACTGCCTCACCACAAAGTATTGGTCAAGGCGTACTACAAGGAATAATTTTACCAAATGGGAGTGTTGATTGGGAATTTGGTTGGAGTAATTATGGGGGGGAAATCGAAGAAATTACCCTGCAAGGTGGCTTTGTTTGGGCTACTATCAATGGTAGAGGACTTGTTAAGTTAGACCCACAAACGGGTTTGGCAATGCTAATGCCAAGCGGTTTACATAACATATTAGACGGAATTGAAGTCTATAATGGAAACTTGGTAGTTGGACTACAAGGCTCTTGGTCTTCAAGTGCTGGAATTGGAGTGTTTAATCCAGCAACTCACCAATGGGTTGCAGGAAGGCTACTATCCGGATTACCTAGCAATATTATCAATGATTTTGCAATAATCGATGACATTGCATACTTTGCAACTAATGGAGGCATCGGTCTATGGAATATTACTTCAGAAGAATGGATGGATTCTTTGACCACCATGGATGGTTTGCCAACCAATGGAATCAACAGTCTCTCAGACGTTACCTCAACAAATACGATGGGACAAATCATGAGCAGCACTCTCTACATTGGCACAGGTGCTGGCCTTTCTAGATTGGATGTAGTGAATAATACCTTCCTCAGTACAATGACTACTCAAGATGGGTTGATTGGAAATTCCGTAGTTTCGAGTTTGATATGGGGTTCACAATCATCAGGAGGAAATTTATTCATCGCTCATGATGGTGCTGGCAGTACAAGACCAGGAGTTACTGAAATTGATGTTAGCAGTGACAGCGTAGTTGAAGTTCATCGAATTGACCAAATTCCAAGCAATAATGTTCTCGCCCTCGCAGCTGATTGGTGGGGCTTGCATATTGCCACTGACGAAGAGCCAATGGTACATTGGAATTCGGCAACTCTTGAATTTGAAGATGGTGCGAGTTCTTGGCAGATGAATGGATGGCCTGTCGATAATCTAAAGAGTGATGGAAACCATCTGATTGCAACTACTTATTACGGAATTACCCTACTTGATATTAGTGGAATGGGACATGCTGTGCTCGGAAGACATGCAATTTCTGAAACAACAAATGCCTTCGCAAGTAATGCTGGATATTGGGTCACCAGCGACTCAGGACTCTATGGCTGGGGTCCTGCACCTGCATTCAAAGAATATGACCGATTGATTATGAGAAGAGCAATTCCGCTCTCTGCTAAGTTCATAGGTGCAAACAGCGATGTCTCAACCAAAACCCATCCTGGGATGGGCATTACTCTGATCGATTCTTCAAATCCTCAAACAGTTCCACAAAGTGGGGGCACTCCAGGCCCTAGTGACATTAGTATGATTCAGATGCCACTTATCCTATCTTCACCTGTATCAGGAGGGGCTACTTGGGCTGCAAGTAAATCATTGAATTATAGCGGCACATGGTGGTTGAATGAAAGCGATTCTGATTTAACGATGCGCTTCCAAAATATTGTCGATGGAAGTTTACTACAAAATGGAAGTAGGAATGTTGTGTTGAGACTATTTAGCCCAAATAACGGTTCGTTGCAATTCCGAATTTCATATGATTGGTTGAGAACTGATAGCCCAGTCGATATTCAAGAACTCTATGATAGACCAAATGATGGTGGTGATGCACTAATAGCAAATTGGAGTATGGTCAACGATGTTGACTTCTCTCGCTACTTGATTTTCCTCAATGAGGGTTCATGGTCGTCAATGCCAACGGAAACAGAGTTAAGGGCAAGGAACCCAGATTCCACCGTTAGTATCTATACAAGAACTTCAACTTCGATTAGTTCAGCCGATTCTTCTCCATTACAAGATGGAGTTGATTATTGGGCAGTTATCGTCACAGAGTACATTGATGGACGTTGGGGTCCTATCAGTAACCCATTTGGGCCGGCAAATTCAAGCGACGAAGTTCCAGCCTCTCCAATTTGGGCAGAAGCGGGTCCAAATGAAGGTGGAGAAATTGGCGAATTATTCGTTGAATGGGGACGCTGTGATGCACTTGATTTGATTGGAACAAAGGTTTACCATTCCAGTACCATGATCAACGATGTCATCGGAATGACCTCTTCAATAAATGTACCAAACTCTCAGGGCAATTCTACAATAATTTCACTTGAAGCTGGAAAACCATACTGGATTGGATTAACCTGCTATGATGAGGCCGGACAAGAAGACAAAGCAAATGCTATGATTATCGGTCCAGTTGTACCAACAGGTGGGCTAAACGATGGCATCCCTCCATCGAGGATTGAAGGAGTTTGGGCAGATGATGTACCAGATGATGAAGGAGGTCTCATTGAAGTTGGTTGGACTTTAAGCACTGCTGAGGATTGCGCCTTCTACACGATTTACATTATGGAAGTTAACCTCGATGTTCCTGTGAATGAAGACGGAGTGCCTTTCAATGTAGATGATTTCCTAATTGCTGAGATTATCGCGGACTGTGATACGAATAGTACTATTATTTCCTCTATCGATGGCGATCCTCTCGTTGATGGCCGACCATATTGGTTTGCTGTCGTTGCTTCTGATGACTGGCTAAATGAAGACAGGGGTAATGTTCACATCGTTGAAGCAACACCTTTGCGAAATCTCATTAATGTCAATACGCCTCCCGAGAGAATCCAAGCAATCGATGCATGGGATGTGCCAAACGATGATGGAAATGCAATAGAAGTTCAATGGACTGCTGATGATTCCAATGATTTCGCATATTACATCGTCTGGGTAGCAGACCGAGACGTCAGTGATTTGGTAGAAGTGCATGCAAAATATTCTCCTGACCTCGTGATGTGCGGTTGTATCAAGGTACAAAATCAGAGAAATGGAGATTCTGACAAACCTTTGACATTGACAATCACTGAAGCCCTCTATGGTGGTACAAGCCAAAACCTCCTTACTGCCAGTCAGTCAGGTATCGTTCCCGATGTCGAATTATTCGTCACGATAACTGTCCATGATATCAAAGGAAATGTTCACCTCGATAATTTGGAATCCGTTGATGTTATTCCGATTAATAACAACCTCGATGAAACCGCTCCAGAGCGCATAGAGACAATTCTGCTTGCTGATTATGTAGGAGATTCAGGAGATAAGTTAGTTTTGACATTCGACTTATCTGATGAAAGCGATGTTGTAGAATACAGAGTGTACGCCGCTACTTGGAATTTTGAAGGAGAAGTAGGTCCTGGATTAAGGGGTCCAAATAATGCCATCTTAACTCTTGATAGAAATCCTGCCTTACCGTTGGTTCTCGATGAAATATTCGATGATCCACTCATTCCAGGTTTGATGGTCCACGTTGCTGTGGTAGTTGTTGATAGTAGTGGAAAAGCCCATTATGATGGCTTAACTATGGCTTCTGCTGCACCTGTAGATAATCTTGGAGATGACCCTGGTGCTCACCTACCGACAATTGCAAACCTACAAGTTGAATGGGTATCAGAAGGAAGTAGAATCCTTGTCAGTTGGAGTCCAACTGGAGATACCGCAGTTCAATCATTCAAGGTCTATATCTCGAATGAAGAATTCGACAATGTCGATGATGCT
>Ga0066376_10000641_pt1 | contig 32736 bp, 26 predicted proteins | sample Knorr_S15_td_Bot_FD_77009 | JGI IMG/M metagenome (GOLD analysis project Ga0066376, IMG submission 77009) | Marine microbial communities from Southern Atlantic Ocean transect - Knorr_S15_td_Bottom_ad_5009_LV_A | ecosystem: Environmental > Aquatic > Marine > Oceanic | place: Southern Atlantic... | reverse complement strand
CGGCCAGCAGCGGAATCCAGACACGCCGGTCGTACCAGCGTTCGCCGTCGAAGCAGAGGATGAAGCTGAGGAGGTATAGAGAGAGCGGCAGCACCCACAGGAAGGGTACCACCGCCACGTCCTGGCATACGTGGTTGGTGATGGCGACGAGCATGAGCGACGCGCAGGCCGGCAGGGCGAGCCACAGTAGTCGCACCTGGCCTGAAATAGCGCTCACCGTCTCGGCATCAGGTTGCTTCAGGGCGGGCACGTCAGATCTGTCGCTGCGGTCGCTGAGAAGAAAACGACCGGCCCAGGCGCAGGTGAGAGCGAAGAGCGCATAGCCCCCCGACCAAAGCGCGGTCTGGGTACCCAGACCCAGGTTGGGCTCTACTGCGAAGGGGTAGGTCAACAGACCCAGCAGCGATCCCACATTGGACAGGGCGTAGAGCCGGTAGGGGCTTCGATCGGGGTTGGCGAGGCTGAACCAGCGCTGCAGCAGCGGAGCCGTGGACGAAACCATGATGTAGGGAAACCCGACCGAAAAGGCGAGCAGGAGCAGGATCTGCAGGTTCGGATCCTGAGCGGCAGAGGGCCTCCAGGATACCGAGGGAGTGATGGGGAGACTCGCCAGGGAGAGCGCCAGCAGGGCCACGTGCAGGATGTACTGACGGCGTCGGGACAGGCGGGCGGACAGCAGGTGCGCGTAGGCGTAGCCGCCCAGGAGCGCGACCTGAAAGAAGAGCATGCACGCTGTCCAGACGGCCGGCCCGCCGCCGAACCAGGGCAGGATGTAGCGGGCGATCATGGGCTGCACCTGGAAGAGCAGGTACGAGCTCAGGAAAATCGCTACTGCAAATCGAATCACGGGTACGCGCTCCCCGACGGCAGCCTATCGACCATGCGTGCATGCATCTTGTCGTCCCCCAAGTGGATGAGCTACATTAGAGGGGCTTTGACAGATGAGCCGTCTTCGACTCGTCTGAGTATACCCCAGTAGTGAGCGTGAGTTTTGCATTGTCGCGCTACCCGCGGGCAGGAATGTCCCATCGGCTGTAATCCGCTCCAGAGGATACAAATGAAAAAGCCCACACGCTGGCTCGCCCTGGTTCCCTTCCTGATGTGGAGTAACGGCGCCGCCGCGGCTCCCATCGACCTGCTGGTGCCGGCCTATGCCAATCCGTGCTGCAACGACGGACCCGCCATATGGACTGCTTTGATCGATGCGGCAGGGGACCCCGCCCTCAATCTCAAAGTTAATGTCATATTCAATCCCGCCAGTGGGCCGGGCACGGCCGTCGATCCCAACTACGTCGGTCCTACCGGGAGCAACGTCCTTCCACTCCTGCGCGGGGCTGGGGGCGGGTCGTCGCCTATGTGGCGACCACCTACGGGAGCAAGAGCCTCTTCGACGTCAAGGATGAGATAGACCGCTACTACGACGACCTCTACTCTGGTCTTATCGATGGTGTTTTTCTCGACGAGTTCTCCAACGACCTAGCCAGGGTGGGCTACTATCAAGAAATCCGCGACTATGTGAAGGGTAAAGACGCCAACGCCCTGGTCATCGGCAACCCGGGTACCTCCTTCACCAACAACCCGAGTGGCCAGACCACCTACACCGTCGATGACTATGCCCGCTCGATGGATGTGATCACAACGTTCGAGAACACCGGTTCCGCCTACGCCACCAACTACACGCCCCCTTCCTGGGTTAACGATTTCGGGGCCGACCGCTTCGCCCACATTATCCACAGCCAGTCGGCATGGACCGCGACCTTGCTAGCCACAATCTCAGCGCGCAAGGCGGGCATGGTCTATGTGACGGATCGTGACGGATGACGGATCGCCCAATCCATACGATCAGTTTGCGTCGTACTGGACCACCGAGGTGAAAGCTCTAATCAGACCACAATGACAGTGAGCGCTCGGTCGTCAGCTACACGGCCACTGATGACCTGTTTCCCAATCCCGAGCGCGGGTTCTACCGCCACACCGAAACTCACTCCCCGCTCTACACGCTTCTTGATGGGAGCACTCTTCTCGGCTACCGTCAGACCGAGAATGTCACGCTTATTCTGCGGCTGTTTTATATGGAACGATTTGTCAGCAGCGCCATCACTCAGGCGTATCTGGACAACATGCAGGCTGATTTCAACACCTTGCGAGGTGCCGGTCTGAAGGCTGTGGTTCGGTTCGCCTATACCCAGGACAGCACGGCGCCATTCGGCGATGCCAGCAAGGCTCAGATAATCTCCCACCTGGCGCAGTTGGGACCCGTCCTGCAGGCCAATGGCGATGTAATTGCCGTGGTTCAGGCCGGATTTATCGGCACCTGGGGCGAATGGGCCTTCACCGACCATTTTGGCATCAGCGACCTGAGCGATCCCTCTCTGTTCGCCGACAGACGTGAGGTGCTCGACGGGATTCTCGACGCGCTGCCGGCATCGCGCATGGTTCAACTGCGGACACCTTTTTACAAATACCAGATGTTCTTTCCACTGGCGGGAACGCCGTCTGCCCTTGTTCCCCTGAGTCCTCTTGATGCACATAGCGGCAGCGCGATCGCCCGCACCGGTCACCACAATGACTGCTTTCTGGCCAGCGAAACCGACTTTGGCACGTATGGCGCCGTCGGTTCGATCGGCGCGGACAAGGGCTATCTCGAAGTAGATACGAGATATGTTCCCATGGGCGGCGAGACCTGCTCGCCGAATCCGCCGCGCTCGAGTTGCGCGACCGCATTGCTCGAGCTCGATCGGTTCCACTGGTCCTATCTCAACAATGGCTGGAACCCCTACGTGTTGGGCGGCTGGGACACAGGTGGCTGTATGCCGGAGGTCAAGCAGAGACTTGGATACCGTCTTACGCTCGTCAAGGGGATGTATTCAGACGCGGTGGAGCCGGGCGGATCGTTCACCGGCCACATTCAGTTGCGCAACGATGGCTGGGCGGCGCCATTCAATCCGCGCGATGTCGAACTGGTTTTCCGGTATACCGTAACGGGTGCTGTCCACAGCACGCCGCTGGCCGACGAGGATCCCCGCTTCTGGCTGGCAGGCGAAACGCAAGTGCTGGATCACAGGTTTCCGGCCAATGTGCCGCCTGGTGACTACGATTTGCTGCTGCACCTGCCGGATCCGGAGCCATCGATAGCCGGCCGGCCAGAGTATGCGATTCGATACGCCAATGACGGGGTCTGGGAGGAAGGCACCGGCTACAACGCGCTGGGGCATACCGTCCGGGTACTCGAACCCGCAGGGCAGGCGCCCGTTGCCGATGCAGGACCGGATCAGAATCTCGCCTGCACCAGTGACGCCGGCGCTACCGTGACTCTTGACGGGTCGGGGTCGTCGGGTGCTCCGAGCACTCCATTGACCTATTCGTGGCGCGAGGGCAGCCTCGAAATTGCCACTGGTGTCAGCCCCACCGTCAATCTGGCGCTGGGCGCGCACACCCTTGATCTGGTGGTCGACGACGGCACGGCTGAGTCGGCTCCGGACCAGGTGGTCATCATCGTGGAGGATCTCATCGCTCCGACGATCTCGGCGGCGCTTGAGGAAGTGCGCAAGGAGAGCAAAGCCAAGGGCCGGAAGCGCAGCAAGCCGAAGCCCAGAAAGAAGAAGGGTAGCGACGACGACAGCCAGAGTGATGACAGCCAGAGTGATGACGGCAGCGCTGGGCGCGGCGGCAATCGCTACCGCGTGGTGTTGTCGGCCACAGACCTGTGCGATAGCGACCCGGCCATAAGTGCTCACCTCGCACCACTGGGCGTCGGCGTCGAAGACGAAATCGACGTGCGCTACAAACGCAAACGAACCAACAGCATCAAAGTTCAGGTCAAGCGCCAGGGCATTCGCGTCACCCTGGAAGGACCGGAGCAGGCTGCCCTTGAAGGGCTGTGGCAAGCCGCTGTCGAACGCGGTGGCTTCGCCGTGGAAGACGACCAGGTCATCAAGCTGGACAGAGGTGGCCGGGGCGGCAGCCGTGATGGGGATTCCTCCGGCGGCAAACGCAGGCGCACCCTCAAGTTCAAGTTCGACGCCGATCTGAAGCTGACCGAAGCCCATGTGCCCGCCCCAATCCTGGTCGCTCAGTCGACTGATACTTCGGGCAACCAGTCGTCAGTGGTCGAGGTCGGGCTGCCACCACAGGGCCGGCCGGCGGGAAAGTCGCTGGGTGAACGGCAGTCGCTGCCCGAGGATTTTCTGCTGAGCAACTATCCCAACCCGTTCAACCCGAACACCACCATCGTCTATCAGGTCCCCGAGGCCGGCGAGGTCTCACTGGTGATCTACAACCTCATGGGGCAGCGGGTGCGCGCTTTGGTGCAGGCCCATCGATTGGCCGGTTATCACCAGGTGGTGTGGGACGGTGGCGATGACAGCGGTCAGACGGTCTCCAACGGCATCTATCTGTATCGCTTCGTCAGTCCCGGCGCGCTCGAGACGCGCAGGATGCTGTTGCTCAAGTAACGGGCAGCGGCTGACGACGTCTCGCCTACGCTCACTCTTGCTGACGTCCATGGTCCCCGAGTTGCGCAGTTTCGTCAGGGCGGAAGAACCGCGGCTACGGCGCGAACAGTCGGGATGGAGCGATCAGGCCGAATTGGCCGAGGTTCCGGTCACAGCAGCGCGCTGAGTTGGAGGTTGGGGGGCCATAGAGCGGCTTGCTATCAGTCTGTGTAATTCGTTAAAATTTGCGAATTAAAGCCGTTATAGTACATTAATCGCTATTTATGGCGAATTATATAGTTGTACATTCGACTTTCCAAGATCTCTGATAGATGTGTTTTGACGGTAACTCGCAAGAAGAGGCGCCCAGATGGTGATAGAGCAGCTGCTGACCGATGATGTCATTCTCAGGGAAATCGGTCGGCGACTGGCGAGGCGACGGATGGATCTGGGGTATACCCAGGCCGATCTGGCCGAGGCGTCCGGCGTTGCCAAGCGCACGGTCGAGCGGATCGAGGCCGGTGGCTCCGCCCAGATGAGCAACATGATCCGGATTCTCCGTGTCCTGAACCGGTTGGACGGTATGAATCACCTGCTTCCGGAGACCGGACCCAGTCCTTTGGATCTGCTGAAGCTAGGCGGGAAAGAACGGCAACGGGCCTCGGGGCAGCGTGCCCGGCAGACGAACGAAAAGTGGTCCTGGGGTGACGATCCGTGAGTACGGTCGCCGAAGTAAGGCTCTGGGGAAGCAGTATCGGCGCGGTCGCCTTGGCGGATGACCCCGAAGCGGCCGATTTTCAGTACGATCGCGACTTCGCCCGTAGTGCGATCCAGGTGGCGCCGCTGATGATGCCGCTGTCCCAGCAGGTGTATACTTTCCCCGCTCTCGCTCAGGAGACCTTTCACGGGCTTCCCGGTCTGCTGGCGGATTCTCTCCCGGACAGGTTCGGCAACGTGTTGATTGACGCCTGGTTGGCCACGCAGGGGCGCCGGCCGGAATCCTTCAATGCCGTTGAGCGACTATGCTACACGGGGAACAGGGGCATGGGCGCCCTCGAGTTCGTCCCGTCAACGGGCCCCGGTGCCGGACAGGCCGACGCCATTCAGGTCGATCATCTAGTTGAGCTCGCGTCCGAGATTCTTACGAATCGCAACAATCTGAATGTTTGGTCCGATGACAACCGGGGCAAGGAGGCGCTGGGAGGGATCCTTACTGTGGGTACTTCTGCTGGCGGTGCGAGAGCGAAGGCGGTGATCGCCTGGAATCCTACAAGCGGCGAAGTCCGGTCGGGACAGGTCCAGACTGGCGAAGGATTCGAATACTGGCTGCTCAAATTTGACGGTGTCAGCGCGAACAAGGACAAGGAGCTGGCGGACCCGAAGGGATACGGTCTGATCGAATACGCCTATCATCGGATGGCTACAGATGCCGGTATCGCGATGAGTACGTGCAGATTACTCGAAGAAAATGACCGACACCACTTCATGACGCGGCGTTTCGACCGGGCGGAAAACGGGGAAAAACTGCATATGCAGTCCCTCTGCGCCATGGCGCACTACGATTTCAATATCGCGGGTGCCCATAGCTACGAGCAGGCATTCCTCACCATCCGGCAGCTCGGTCTGCCCATGAGTGCGACCGAGGAACAATTTCGGCGAATGGTCTTCAACGTCATAGCCAGCAATCAGGACGACCACGTCAAGAACATCGCCTTCCTTATGGACAAGGCCGGCGAGTGGTCGCTGTCGCCGGCCTTCGATGTGACCTACAGTTTTCAACCTTCCGGGGACTGGACCTCGAGTCATCAGATGACCATGAACGGCAAGCGGGGCAACTTCGTCCTCGATGATTTCATCGCCTGCGCAAGAACCGCTTCGATGAAACGCGGACGAGCTCAGGCGATCATTGACGGCGTGCGCGAGACCGTATCCCGCTGGCCCGACTATGCCGATGAAGCAGGGATCGATCCGGTCAGGCGCGATCAGATTCAACGAACTCTCAGGCTGGAAACCCTCGGTAGCCTATACCAATGAAAGACGCAGTCGATGACTTCCCCCTAACCGCGGTCATTCTCGCTGCCGGGCGTTCCCGGCGAATGGGGGAGCGGAATAAGTTGCTGCTGGCCTGGAAGGGCGGCAGGGCGCTGGTGCAGGCGGTGGTGGAGACGGTCTTGAGTGTGGGCTTTGAGCGGGTGATTGTCGTGGTTGGATTTGAGCGGGATCTGGTGGAGGAGGCGGTGGCGAAGTATCCCGTGCAGGTCGTGGTCAACGAGGCTTGCGAGGAAGGGCTGTCCACCTCGGTGCGGCGTGGCGTGCTGGCGTGCGGGGAGGAGACCGAGGGGTATCTGTTCGCGCTCGGCGACATGCCGATGGTCAAGGGAGAGGCGCTTACGGCTTTGTGCAAGGCGTTCGTAGAGCCCGCGGATCCGCGGGCTATCACCGTACCGGTGGCCGGCGGGCGGCGGGGGAATCCGGTGCTTTTCGGCGTCGGTCACCGAGAGGCGCTGCTGGCGCTGGAAGGGGATCGAGGCGCTCGGGGGTTGCTGGCCGACAGAGCGAACTGCATCAGGGAGGTGCCGGTGGGAGACGACGCGGGGTTGTTCGCCGATGCGGACACGCCCCAGGACTATCAAAGACTGATCGGCGATACCGACCAAGGGCGCGCTATCTCCCACTCTCCTTCCGCTGTCGAGCCAGAGCCATGAGATTGTCGCCCGACGTGGGTCGCTTCTCCGCGGCGTTGCCATCCTGCGAAGGGGTGGTTTCGGCGAGCGACTGCTCTTGGGCGGTCGGCCTCACAGGTGACAGCGATCCTCGGCGCGAGGGGCGCAGGGAGGCGAGCTTGTTCACCAGGTCCCGCAGGGCGGCGATGTTGTGGGCCGGTGCCATCAGGTCGATGTGGGGGAGGGCGGCCTTCAAGGCGGCTGTCTCCGGACGGAAGTCGGGATTGCCCATCAGCGGGTTCAGCCAAACCAGGGCGCGGGCGCGCCGTCGAATGTCGAACAGGCTGCTCTCCAACAGCTCCACATCTCCGGTATCCCAGCCGTCGCTCAGAAGGAGAACGACGGTGTGCCGGTCCAGCAGCGCGTCGGCGTAGCCGTCGACGAAGGCGTGAAGACTGGCGCCGATACGGGTCCCTCCTGACCAACCGGGCACGCCAAGGGCCAGTTCGGCGAGAGCACCAGGGAGGGAGGCGTTCTTCAAGGCGTCGGAGATTCGCTGCAGCGAGGTGCTGAAGGCGAAGGTCTCGATGTGGCGGTAGCGGTTGTGCAGGGCGTAGATGAACTGGATCAGGAAGCGGCTGTACAGATCCATCGAGCGGCTGACATCGCACAGGAGTACGAGTTTGAGCCGCTGCTGCCGCTTGCGCAGAAAGGCGAGGTCGGCGATGTCGCCACCGCGCCGCAGGTTGTGGCGCAGGGTGCGGCGAAAGTCCAGCCGGCCTCGGCGCCCGGCGGGGCGAAGCCGGCGGCTCAGGCGTTTGGCCAGGGCCCGCGCGATCGAGGAGATGAGCTCTTCGATCTCTTCCAGTTCGTCACTGCCGAAGTCGGCGAAGTCCCGCCGGCTCTCCACCTGCATGGGGCTGTACCCGGCGACGTCCTCCTCCCCTTCGGTCTTGTGACCCTTCGCCAGCCAATCCTTTACCGATAGTGCAGCCACGGTGCCGCCTGGTGACGGTTTGACCTCATCCGGCGCAGCGGACGGCGCTTGCTCGCTTGGTGGCGGCGCTCCGTCGAGCTCAAGGGCTCGGTCCCAGACGCCCCAGTAGGAGTGGAAGCAGTCGTCGAAGATGCGCTGCTCGCGCCGACTTTTGGCCAGGGCGGTGCGAAGGCAGTGGTAGAAGGTGTCACTCCGCGCGAGATCGATCTGGCCGAGGGCGCGCAGGGCGTCGATCTCCTCTCCTGCTCCTACACCTGTGCCCTGGCGTCGCAACAGGCGGCAGAATCCGACCAGGTTGGCAGTGAGCGCGCCGTGGAGGGCGATATCCTCGCGTAGCGGCGTCCGGGTCGGTAGCTCCTCCCCCGCGTCGTCGCTCATGCGGATCCTGATTCCTCCGCGCTCCGAGGAGCCGGCACGATCTTCGAGTGGATGCCGAGACTTTCGAGGAACTCGGCCAGCGAGGCCTTCATGTGCCGCGTGTCGGCCCAGTCCTTGAAGACGACGCCGAGGGTTTCTTCGACGATGTCGGCATCGAGATGGTCGCGGTGAAGGGCTACCAGGGCCTTGGCCCAGTCGAGGGTTTCGGCTACCCCGGGTGGCTTCTCGAGCCGCTGCTGGCGCACCTGGGCCATAAAGCGGCAGATCTGCTCGGCGAGGATCCCATCGATGCCGGTGACCTTGGCCCGAACGATGGCCAGCTCCTTATCGAAGTCGGGATAGTCGATCCACAGATAAAGGCACCGTCTCCGGATGGCGTCTGAGAGCTCGCGGGTGCGATTGCTGGTGATGACGACGTGGGGTATGGAGGTCGCTTTGATGGTGCCGATCTCGGGGATGCTGATCTGCCAGTCCGACAGGACTTCCAGGAGGAAGCTCTCGAACTCCTCGTCGGCGCGGTCGAGCTCGTCGATGAGGAGCACCGGCGGGCGCTCGCGCGTGATCGCTTCGAGCAGCGGGCGCTTGAGGAGAAAGGCCTCGCTGAAGATGGCGGCCTCGCGCTCTGCCAACGAGCGCTGGTCGGCTTCCTCCAGCCGGATCTGCAACAGCTGGCGCTGGTAGTTCCACTCGTAGAGGGCGGTGCTGGTGTCGAGGCCTTCGTAACACTGAAGTCGGATGAGGTCCGTTGCCAGGACGCGAGCCATGACCTTGGCGATCTCGGTTTTGCCGACGCCGGCTGGGCCTTCGATCAGGAGGGGCTTGTTGAGGACGCGGGCGAGGTGAATCGCCGTGGCGATGGCCGGGTCGGCGATGTAGTCAAACTCAGCGAGCTTGCTCTGTATCCAGGATCTGTCGGGTACAGTCACTAGTGTGTCCAGTTCGCGGTCGGTTGTGTGTATGTGTGTACATGCAAGAAGGCAGACTAATATGCCCTTCGGCAGGTTGGCGGGCAAGCGAGGGCGGAGCGTGCGGCGATTGCCGACACCGGGTCCGTCCGTATATTATCTGGTTCACTGTACGAATGCACAGGAGCGGAACTTCGTCTCGCCGAACCAGCGTTTTCCGCGTCTCCCGCAGTCTCTTATCACCCTACCATCAGCTGACCAGATGGCGATAGAATTACCTGCTCGACAGCTCACCGTGGATCGCTGCGATCGGCCTCTGGGCAGTCTACGCATATCCGTCATAGACCGCTGCGATCTGCGTTGCGCCTACTGCATGCCGGAGGAGGACTACACCTGGTTGCCCAGGCAAGATATCCTCACCTTCGACGAGATAGAACGGGCTGTCGAGGCCTTTTCGGCTGCCGGCGCGCGCCGGGTCCGGTTGACCGGTGGCGAGCCTCTGCTGCGCACCGGACTGGTGGACCTGGTCGGGCGGCTGGCGGCAAATGAGGGCGTCGACGACTTGGCCATCACCACCAACGCGACGCAGCTGGCGCAGTGGGCGGTGCCTCTGAAGGATGCCGGGTTGCAGCGGATCACAGTGAGTCTGGATACTCTGAACCCCGCCCGTTTTGAGACCCTGACCAGGCGCGCGGTGCTGGACCGCGTCATCGGGGGCATCCGGGAGGCGAGCAGGGTGGGGTTCTCTTCCCTCAAGATCAACGCCGTAGTTATGAGGGGATTCAACGACGACGAGATCGTCGATCTACTCGAATTCGGCCGGGATGTCGGCGCCGAAGTGCGCTTCATCGAGTATATGGACGTGGGTGGCGCAACCTTGTGGTCGATGGAACGCGTCATGTCCAAGGAGCAGATACTGGAGCAGATCCGCGCTCACTACGGCGCCGACGTAGAGGCGCTAGGAGGACGTAGTTCGGCCCCTGCCGAACGTTTTCGCCTGCCGGACGGCACCGTCTTCGGCATCGTTACTTCCACGACCGAGCCCTTCTGCGGCAGCTGCGACCGCAGCCGGCTCACCGCCGACGGCATGTGGTACCTCTGTTTGTACGCGCGGGACGGGGTGGATCTGGGAGAGATGCTGCGCGCCGGTGCGTCGCCGACCGAGCTGACCGCGAAAATTCGCCGTGTGTGGCAAGCGCGAGAGGATCGAGGCGCCGAAGATCGCCTCGCCGATCCGACGCGAGGGGTCCTCTACCAGCTGGAAGAGCTCAAGCAGAATCCCCACCGAGAGATGCACACCCGGGGCGGGTGAGCGGGCGCTCGTTCTGGGCATTCCACCGTAAGATGGACTACTTCCACGGCACACGATTCCTCGACACGCTGGCGGACTGGGAGCGGGGTCGCCCCCCTCCACACTCCGTCCCTAGCCATTACCTGCCGCGCACGGCGGCCCTGCTGCGGCGCCTGGGCGATCCTCAACTCAGCTTCAAGAGCGTCATCGTAGGGGGCACCAACGGCAAGGGCACAGTGAGCAGCCTCCTGGCCGATCTGCTGGAAGAGGCGGGGTGCCGCACCGGGCTGTACACCTCACCGCACCTGCACTCCCAACGCGAGCGCATCCAGGTTTCCCGTAGGCTGCTGAGCAAGGACGACTGGGCGGACGGGATGACCCGCCTTTACGACGCCACCCGGGGTTTCGAGAGCGAGGCTGTGGGGGAATTCACCAAGTTCGAGGCTCTCACCGTACTGGCCGCTCTCCTGTTTGCCGACGCCGGCGTCGAGTTCGGCGTCTTTGAAGTCGGTCTTGGCGGCCGCTACGACGCCACCAATGCCTGGGACTCTCAGCTGGTGGTCCTGACCCCCATCGGCCTGGATCACACGGGGATACTCGGCTCGGATGTGGAAGCGATCGCCACCGACAAGCTGCACATCACTCGCCGTGGTCAGCCCTTGTTGACCACGGCCGAACAACCGCTTGAGGCGATGGCCACCATTCGCCGGTTCTGCTCTGACAGGGGAGTGCCCTTGTACGTGGCCGGTCCCCTCTCAGTAGAGACAGTCGATGGCGGCGAAGCTGCCGGCATGCCGTCTGCAGAGGCCAGCTACGCCTGGAATCCTTCGCCGAGTCCCGAGCGGTCCTGCACTTTTGTCGAGAACGCGCGGCTGGCCGTGGCCGCGGCTGGACACCTGGTGGGCGCGCGTCTGACCGCGGCCCAGACCCGGCGCGCGGTGGGGGCACACTGGTGGCCAGGTCGCTTCGAACGGGCGTCGACTCAGCCGCTGGTGCTGCTGGATGGGGCCCACAATCCCGCCGCGGCGGTGGCCCTGGTCGATGACCTGGGCTCGCTGGCGCCACGGTGGGTCTTCGTGGTCGGAATCAGCAGCGGTCACGACGGAGCCGCCGTCCTCCAGGCGCTGCGCCCCCTCGCCCAGGAGATGATCCTGACCAGCTCCGCTCACCCCAGGGCGATCGACCCGGAAGAGCTGCCATTGGCCGGTGTCGCACCCGGTCGCCGCATCGCCGCCTGCAACCAGGCCTTCGAGGCCGCGGTGAAATCGGCTGGCACGGGAGGACACGTGTGCGTCACCGGTTCTCTCGCCCTCGTGGCCAGAGCTCGGGAGTACTTCCAGCTCCCCTTCGAACGGGAGGGGATCAGCGAGGAGGTGGCCCTGGAGAGTCTGGCCTGTCTGGCGATGGCCTGCGAACGGCTGGGACTCGAGCACCAGCGTGTCTCCGCCAACGGCAACGTCCTGCGCGTCTTCGCCGATGGCAAGCCGGTGTATTTTCTGCGCAACAAGCATCCTTTCAACGATTACGTGGCCGCGAGGCTGGCGGAGGACAAGGGGTACCAATACGAGCTCTTCGCCGACGCCGACCTGCCGGTGCCTTTCACCCTGCAGGTGTTCAACCCCTACGCCGATGACCGCTTCGATCGCTACAAAACGCACGGCTCGGTGGGGGAGATGGTGAAGGAGGTGGAGGGGCAGCTCTCCTATCCCGTGCTCATCAAGAAATACCGCAGCTCCGTCTCTCAAGGAGTATACGTGGAGTCCGACGGTGCGGCCGTGGCGAGACGGCTGCAGGATCTGTTCGAGAACAGTGGCTTCCTCGACAACACCATTCTGATTCAGTCGTTCGTAGAGGGGCCGGAGTACCGCCTGGTGGCCAGCGAGGAAGAGCTGCTGCTGGTTTACGAGAAGCGCAGCGACGCCCCCGAAGGAACGGTCAGCGAGGACCCCAATCCACTCCATCACGCCAGTGGTCAGGCGGTCAAAGTGGATGACGTCGAGCTGCTCCGCTCCCTCGGCGAGCTCACCGCTCAGGTGGCCGCCATAATCCGCCTGGGCTTTTTCGCCATCGACGTCATTCACGGGAAGGAGGGTTTCGCTATCCTGGAGCTGAATCCCAACCCCTTCTGCTATTTCTACAACCGCTGCAACGGCAGAGAGGATTTCACGGTGATCTACCAGGGACTGCTGGAGAAATACCTTCTATGACGGGAAACAGGCGCAACATCCAGACCGAGCTCGTTCACGCGGGCGATCCGACCGAGAGGGTGGAGGGCGCCGTCGTCCTGCCGATCTTCCAGAGCGCCACCTATGCCAGCGGGGACGAATCCCTGTACGACGAGATTCGCTATCTCCGTCTCAACAACAGTCCCAATCACCGGGCGCTGCACCGCAAGCTGGCTGCGGTCGCCGGCGGCCAGGACGCCGTCGTCACAAGCTCGGGCATGGCGGCGATTACGACGACCCTGTTCGCGCTGCTGGAGTCGGGTGACCACTTCCTGGCTCAGGACTGTCTGTACGGTGGGACTCACAGCTTCGCCAGCGAAGACCTGCCCAAGCTGGGGATCGGCTGCGACTTTGTCTCCGGCAACCGGCCTGAGACCTGGGCCGCGCAGCTGACGGCGTCGACACGGGTATTCTACGTGGAGGCGATGACCAACCCGCTGCTGGAGGTGGCCGACCTGGAAGCGGTCGTCGAGTTCTCGCGTCACCACGGACTGGTGTCCGTTATCGACAACACCTTTGCCTCGCCGGTGAACTTCCGCCCGCTCGAGCTCGGCTTCGATGTCGAGGTGCACAGCGCCACCAAGTACCTGAATGGCCACGCCGACATCGTCGCCGGCTGTGTCATCGGCACGGCTGAGACGGTCGCCCGCATCGTGCACAAACTCAACCATCTGGGCGGGACGCTCGATCCGCACGCCTGCTTTCTGTTGAACCGCGGTTTGATGACGCTGGCGTTGCGGGTGCGGCAGCAGAACGCCAACGGCCTGGGGTTGGCCGAATTTCTGCACGCGCACCCGTCGGTACAGCAGGTCAACTATCCCGGCCTGTCCGACCACCCGCAGCACGAGCGCGCCAGCCGACTGTTCGACGGGTGCAGTGGAGTTCTAAGTTTCGAGTTGGTCGGAGGGGGGGCGGCGGCAGAGAAACTTCTGCGAGGTCTGGAGCTCGCCATCGTCGCTCCCAGCCTCGGCGGCGTCGAGACCCTGGTCAGTCGTCCGGCGCTCACTTCGCATGCCGGCGTTCCCCCCGAAACCCGAGCCGCCCTAGGGATCACCGACGGGTTGGTCAGGGTGGCGGTCGGGATCGAGGCCATTGAGGATCTACGCGCGGATTTCGATGGCGCGTTGGCGGCAGTTTCGCAAGTACTCTGATTTCCGTCTGCGTAAGGAGTTGTTAAATAATAGACTTAAGAGGTTGTGTTTTAATTTCCTCAACATTGGCCAGACCGTGCCGATCTCAATGAATGGTTGCCCGAAACGGATCGGCCGGTCCGCCGGGCCAAGCCTCCTAATCCTCCTTAGGGCCAAACCCCCCGTCAAATTGGCGGGGTGGACAGTCGGATCCGTCGCGTCTCTGCCGGTTGCGCGGACGCCAAACCCCAACCTGTCGTCATCGGAGGGATGCCCAACACATGCTGTCGAAGCTCCTCGTCGTCCTATCCATTATGGTCATTGTCGCCCCTTTTGGCGCCCCCGCGTACGCCCAAACCGTCCTGGTCGATCACTTTGCTGGGGTGACTTTGGACGCCTCCCTCCAGGGGGGACTCAACACGGGTGATCCCGTTCTGCTCAGCGGGACAGTCAGCGATGCGGCCATCACACAGATTCTCTTCCGTTTCACGCCCGATTCAGAGGGCGATCCCGTGCCTTTCTTCCTGGACGTGTCGATGGGCCGCTTCGACCGGAGCGTTCTCTTCGATCACTCGCAGGCAGACGTGTACACGCTCGACGTCTTCGCGGGACAGCGGGGCGGGTCACTGCCCTTTGTCGGCAGCTCCTCTGATTTCGTCGTCAACCAGGGGAGCGGCGCGATCTGGCTACCGGAGAAATACTTTGCCAGCCTTACGCTGGACGATCGTCTCGCGACCGAACTCACCAGCGGTCAGGGACTGACCGTGGCCGGCAGTCTCGATGTCGACGTGACGCTGATTCTCTTCAGCTTTGTACCAGGATCAGCAGACAGCGTGCCAGTCGAATTCTTTTTCGCCGTCACGGACGGGCGTTTCGAACGCGTTCTCCTTTTCGACCACTCGCAGAGCGGCGCTTATCTCCTGGAGGTTTTCGCCGGCCAGCAGGGAGGGTCGCTCTCCTTCCTGGGCAGCTTCGCCCCGATCCAGATCGACCAGGGCGAAGGGGTGATTGTCATACCGGAGGAGTTCTTTGGCGGTTTCACGCTCGAACAGGGATTTCCCAATGAACTGCAGACTGACGGGGTGTTCCCCTTCGCGGGCACGGTCGATGCGGATGTCGTCGGTCTGCGTATCGATATCCTCTCACTGACTGATGGGGTGACCCGCAGCGTCGACGTGGGCATAGAAGCCGATGGGAGCTTTCGCCTGCCGCTGCGCCTGCTGCCGCGGGAGCTGGGCGATTTGAGTTTCATTGCGATCGTGGAGCTGGCGAACGGGGAGCTCAGGCGCAGCGGCGAGTTCGCCATCAGGGGAGTCGATCCACCGGGACCGGATCTGGAGGTGGGAGCGCTGGCCCTGAGTCTGCTGCCGGGGGGCACCGGGACAGTCCCCCTGGCCAACCGGGGAGAGCTCCCGCTCGAACTGGGCACGGTGCAAGTGGTGGGGCCCTTTGAGGTGATGGTGCAGCCCACCGCCATTCCGCCGGGAGAGCGGGGGGAGCTGGTGGTCGCCTACGGGGGCGGAGGCGGCGATGACGGCACGCTGACGATATTCAGCGACGATCCCGTCCGTCCTCGGGTGAGAGTGGCCCTCGAAGGGTTAGCGGACGATGGCGTAGGAAGAGAAGAAGGAGCCTTGCAGCGACTCCGGACCGACAGCGACGGCTTCCTGTCGATCTCCTGGGATTTCTCGGACCGCGATCTGGTCCTGGCGCTCTATTCGGCGAGGGTGGTCGGCGCGGACCCCGATGCCGTGTATTCGTACTCGGTCGGCGCTTCCGAGTCTCTGGGAAAGCCGAGTGGCGTAGGTGGGTCCGCTTTTGTGGGGAAGCTGGCCGCCTCTGCGGATGATGACGGCGAGCCCAGCACCGCCAGGCGATTTCGGCTCGAGGGCATGCTGCGACAACGGGAGGGTGAGTTGGCCAGGGGCATCAGGGAACTCGGGTGGCGGGCCGCCAAACCAGCTCAGGTCAGGTACCAGGAAGGCGATCAGACGAGCCTGCTCTTCCCGGAGTGGCCCACGGTTCCCGGCCAGGCGATCGCCGCGACCGTCGTTGCGGTCAATGATCGAGTGGTGGCGTTCGCGCAGGACGATCTGAGGGCGTCTGGCACCAATATCAACGGCACTCAAATACAGATGATCATCGATCAGTTCGGCGAGGACTACGACGAGGTGGTGAGGCTCTTCGGCACGCCGTCCGACGTGGACGGCGATGGAAAAATCGCCTTTCTCTTCACCCACTTGGTGGACGATGTAGGACTGGGGGGCTTCTACAACGCGGAATCGGTGTTGCCCGTCGAAGACGGAGGGGGTGGAGATCTGACCGACCTGGTGTTTCTGTCACCCACCCAAGGGCTGAGTACCTACCGGTCGCTGCTGGTTCACGAGTTCCAGCATCTGGTCAGTTTCAACCAGCACGTCCTGGTGCGGTCGGGAGAGGCCGAGGTCAGCTGGCTCAACGAGGGGCTGTCGCACCTGAGTGAAGACCTGGTGGACGACGGGTTCGTCACCGGGGGTGTCGCCCGCCTGGTCGACGCCTTTCTGGCCGAGCCCTGGGCCACGGGTCTGGGGGGAGATGCGGGATTCGACAGCCGCAAACGCGGCGCCTCCTACCTCTTCGTCCGCAGCCTCGTCGATCGACTGGGCGAGGGTGTCGTGCGGCGTCTGGTGCAGACGGGACTGGCGGACAGGGACAACGTGGAGGAGGCCGCCGGCGAGAGATTCGAGGACCTGCTGGCCTCCTGGGCGGCACAGCTGTTCGCCAGTGGCAACGGCCTCGTCGGCCACCGGCGTTTGAATTACGAGTTCGAGTTTCTGAGCACGAAGGGGGGACGGGGTTTTCGCCAGCCCGCCACGCTCGCCTATCGATTGGACGATCCCAGGCTGGTTGGAAGTTTGAGACCTCGCGGAGTCAGCTTCGTCAGGGTGACAGGTGAGGGAGAGGGTCGCGTCGATATTCAGACCGATCCCGAGGCTCAGGTCGGTCTGGTGGCCCTGCCGGTTCCCAGGGATTTCGCGGCTCCCATACGCCTGCCGGTGAGGCTGTTTGCGGGGATGACGCTGGGATACCCGATGCCGGCGCTGGCGAGAGTGGCGGATGAGTTGACGGTGGCCGGCTCTCTCGACAATACGAGCTCAACCCAGGTCCTGTTCCGCCTGGCACGCGAGCTGGCACACGAGTCTGGTGTCGACACGCTGCGCTTCTTCTCCGACGTCGAGAGCGGGCGGTTCGAGCTCACTCTGTCCTTTGCCGCGGCTGCCGTGGGAAGCTATACGCTGGAGGTGTTCGCCGGCGAAAGCGGGCAGGGCCTCTCCTTTCTCGGACGATACGAGCCGTTCGAGGTGCTGGCGGCGGACGCGTCCCTGCCAAGCCGGATCACCGCGGTTTCAGAGTCGAGTAGCGTTCCGGCGCGGTTTGACCTGGGCCAGAACTATCCCAACCCGTTCAATGCCGCGACCATCATCGACTTCGAGATGCCACGGCCCGGCGTAGTGCGGCTGGAAGTTCGCAGCGTCTCCGGACAGCTTGTCGAGGTGCTGGCGGACGGATGGCGCGCCTCGGGGAGGCACTCGGTGGCCTGGCGGGCGAGGGGTCGCGGAACTGGGGTGTACTTCTACCGCTTGCTCGGCGAGGAGTTCCGGGAGACGCGCAAGATGGTGCTGGTGCAATAGCCTCTCATTGAAAGTCGCTTGCCGGCCGATCGTAGCGTGAATGGGCTCTCGACGGATCGCTGGGCCGCGAGCGCACCCCGCATGAAAGCGCGCGAGGGGACCGGCAAGGGGCAATTGGTCTACCGACCGCAGGGGGCCCCTCACGGGACGCTCAATGCGGCTCGTAGGTCTCCGAGGCTTCCAGGGGCAACTCGACGATCCAGATGTTGCGGTAAGCGACTAGGTCGCGGTGGTCCTGCACCAGCAGCGGCCCGGGCTCGAGGATCTCTTCATCGATCGCCGCTCCGGTCGTGCCCGGCAGCTGGACGTTGTTGTGGATGACCTGGCCATTGTGAACCACGGTCAGGCTCGGCCCTGAGTCGCCCGCGCGTGGGGCGCGGAAGGTGACGTCATAGGTCTGCCATTCAAGCGCCGCTCTACAGGCGTTGACGAGGGGAGCGAACTGGTTGTAGATGGCGCCGCAGTCGCCCATGCCGGGTCGCTCCCAGCCATGCGAATCGAGCACCTGGATTTCATAGCGGCCCTGCAGAAAGACGCCACTGTTGCCTTTGGCCTGGCCGGTGGCGTCGGGCATATCCGGGCAGCGGAACTCCAGGTGCAGATAGAAGTCGGTCATCCGCTGGGTGGTCATGATGTCGCCGGTGCCGGGAACGACCTGCAGGATGCCGTCTTCCACCTTCCAGCCGGCCGGCTTGCCGTCCCGCGTTGTCCAGTTGCTCACGTCCTGGCCGGCGAACAGCGCAACGGCATTCTCCGGTGGTGGGGTGTTTCGCGAGTCCATAGTGAGATGATCTCCCTGTTGTTGAGCTGGTTGTCATGTCAACGCCCTGCGATGCCTCAGATCAGCGTGTCGAGCTGTCCGACGTCCCTTCCGTCGTTCCATCCGTCATTCCATCCGGCGCCAGCACTTCGACCTCGCTTCCCTTTTCCGCCGCCTGACTCTCGAAGAGACTCAACGCCTCCTGGAGCAGCGCGTTGGCCTCCTCCTCGCCCTGGGCCCAGGCAACTATGTCCACCGGTAGACGCTGGCCGTCGGAGGTGCGCTCCGACAAGGCGACGAAGGCCTTGAGATAGGTATTCGGACATTCCTCCATAACACTGTGGAGAATCGGTCCACATTGAGACTCGGGCAAGTTGACAACGACCCGCAGTCCGACCCGTGCGCCGCTGTACAGCTTGCCAATCGGCCCCTCCACCGACTGTCCGAAGAGGGCCTTAACCTCCCGGGGCGGCCCGGGAAGAGCAAAGATCGTGGTCTCCCCAATTTGGGCTTCGACACAGGGAGCTACGCCCGCCGGATTGGGGTGGGCTATCGCTCCCTCTGGCACAGTCGCCATCTTGAGCAGGCCGGCGCTGACGTCTTCTCGATTGGCGATGTCGCGGCTCTCCATATATCTGGCCACCAGGCCTTCGTCCACCGCCGTGCCGACTCCCATGATCCGGGCTAGCGCGGCAGTCGTCATGTCATCAGGCGTTGGTCCCAATCCCCCCGTGGTGATGAGGACGCGCGAATTCCGGTCGCAGGCATTCTGGAGCACGCTGGTCAGCTCCTGCATGTCGTCGTCGAGAATACATATGCGGCGGACGTAACCGCCCAATGCGGTGATCTGTTGCGCCAACCAGAAGGAGTTGGTGTCCTGGATCTGGCCATTGAGCAATTCAGTGCCGATGGAGTAGATTTCTACGGCGGGATGATCGTCTAGAGAGCGCATGCTATTCCTGACCCTTTCCTTCGCGAGGCTCGTCTGGCGTTCGAAATGCCTTATCAACGGACTGTCACGGCAAACTCCAGTAGGTGCCGGTGATTCCCGTCGTACCGCGGGCGTTCTTGGCGTAGCTGGTGGTGAAGATGCGGCCACCCTCCAGTTCGATGGAGGAGGTGTATCCCTGATCGCCGTCGGGTGTTTTTCGCAGCAGCCAGGAGGTTTTGCTCCACGTCCGTCCGTCGTCTTCGCTGAGAGAGGCGTAAAGGCCATAGGGCTCGAAGCGCCGTCCGTAGGTCAGGAGGAGCCGGCCGTCGGCTAACTTCAGGAGCCGCGGGCAGGCGCCGGATTGAATGCCCGTCGGCTTGGGAGTGGTCCAGGAGATGCCATGGTCGAGCGATTCGTTCTGCCAGAAGAGTCCGGGCAGCGCGCTCCCGGCGTCGTTGCCGACGCGCAACATGCACAGGAGGTGTCCTGGTGTCAACTCCATCAATACGGGTTCAGCGTAGCTTCGCGTTTTCGGCTTTCCTCGCGCGATGACGGTCAGGCCGGACCAGCTCACGCCGCCGTTATCGGAACGGTAAAGAACGGCCGAACTGACCCTCGAGCGGCCGATGGCGCAGTAGGCGGGGATTATCAGTGTTCCATCGGCGAGCCTCACCGGCGGCGCACACGCCTGCATGCGATTGCCGACGAGGATGGCATTTTCCAGTCGCCAGGTGAGGCCGAAATTGTCGCTCCAACACCACAGAGCGCCGACGCTTCGGAAGGGGTATTCACGCTCGTGAACCTGGGGGAATCCGCCGCGCTCCGCTTCGTCCACGGGAACGACTTCATGTGCGGCGAGCGCTCCGCCTACTTTGCCTTTGCCCAGATAGATCAGTCCGAGCTCCTGTCCGCCGCCAGCCGCCATCTGAGTCGCGCTCTCAGTTTTCCAGGACAAGCCGCAGTCGTTGGAGCGCATCACGGTGATGACCGAGCGCGGGTGGGTGTGTCTGACGCTCGCCTCTTTGGGCGCCTGCCGGAAAGCGATAAGCAATTCGTCGCCCTCGAGCCGGATCACGTGTGGAAAGGCCGAATAGGACGCGGGGTCGTAGAATATCCGGGTCTGGCGCGCGTCTGGGGCAGGTCCGGAAGAAAAAATCGGTAGCGTTGCCATGCGTTCTGTACCTATGATCTGATGCGGGTTTAATACGGGAAGCTAACACAACTCGACCCAGACATACAAACGATCGATCCTGATGCAGGCGAGGCCGGCAGCGACAGGAACAGGTAGGAACATCGCAGATTACCTTCTGGGGAGGATAATTGATGGATAGGGTCAGGAAGTTGCTCGAGTCCGACAGCCCGACAAAGTGGATTTTCTACGGCGACAGTATTACGCACGGGGCGCTGCACACGTTCGGTCAGCGAGATTACGCGGAACTCTTTGCCGAGCGCATTCGCTTCGAACTGGGCCGCACAATGGATGTTGTGATTACGACGGCAATCAGTGGCGACAACACCCGCGGTCTGCTGTCAGGCTTCGACTGGCGCGTTGCTCAGTTCGATCCGGATGTCGTGTTCGTGATGATCGGTATGAATGACTGCAACGAAGCGAACGACATTTCGTTAGAGGAATTCGAGAGTAACCTCACCAAGCTCACCCGGAAGATGGCCGAGGTCGACGCCACCCCTGTTCTGCAGACTACATGTCCCATTCTCCCCGGGCAGGCACCGGAAAGATCCCCGTTCATCGACCGATACATGGACGTCATCCGCAAGCTGGCTCGAAACCTCAGCCTTCCCCTGATCGATCACACGCTATTCTGGGCCGACCGCGCCGATAGCTTCTCATACTGGATGAGCAACGCCTTTCATCCAAATGAGTTTGGCCACCGCGCCTTCGCAGCGTGTCTGTATCGCGAGCTGGGGATATTTGACGAGTCGAGTCAGTCCTGTCGACTTCACATTCCGTAATCTCTGGCGCCGCCGTAGACAGTCGCTGCGACGCTTATCTTTTTGTTCAATATCTGTGATTTTTCTCACAGCGCTATTTCGCGGCTAGGTCGATACTTTGATCAGCGTTATACTTGATGCCCCACATCGCCTGCGTGGTCCGCCCGGCGATAGATCGTATCGCCCGTGTGGCTCACTATCACCTTCACAAGAGGGAGCCCCAATGACGAGATTCATCCTCGCTTTGAGCCTGATAGGCATGGCCACGGCTACCGCGATTGCCCAGCCGATGCCGCCTCCTCCGGAATTGATACTGGCACCTCCACCGGGGACAGAAATGCCGCCGCCGCCGGAGCCCCCACCCGAGGATCCCGAAGAAGCCAAGATGATGCTCTTTGCCGATCTCTTCGCCCTGATGGACACCGATGGGGATGGGAAAATCAGTAGGGAAGAGATGATGGCGTGGGTGATGGGCATCCACTTTCCCGGTGACGGCGAACCGGGCCAACTTCAGCTGATTGGGACTTTCAGCTGATTGGCGACCCCTCCCTTTCGAGCGACTCCGCCCAGGCGCGCAACGGCACGTCATCCGAATTCTTGGTCAGCCAGTACTGCGATGAGGGCGCCACCTCCGGGTCTTCGCCCAGCGGATCGGCGCCGCTGGGCAGGGCGCCCAGAAGCTGCTGGCGAATCGGCGAGCAGCGCTTGAGCAATTCGGCGTCTTGCTGGATGTAATCTGTCGGGCGCAACCAGCGGTAGTGGTAACCCACGTGGATGATCTTGCGCGTCTTGTCTGACAGGTTGGGTCCGACGCAGTGCCAGACCGCAGTGCGCCAGAGGACCGCGGATCCCGCCCGCAATTTCAACTCCAGCGTCTGCTCCTCCGGAACCCTACGCCCCATTTCAGTGAGTTCCCGGGGGGTTCGTTTATGGCTGCCCGGCGCCAGCCAGAGGTTGCCGCAGTCTGATTCCGTCATGTCAAACAAGGGATAGAAAACCTTGATCTCCATGAACGGCAAGCGCCCATCCAGCGAAGGCGCCTGGAATAGCTCGGGGCTCGCCAGGTCCGGATGCCAGGCGACGTTGCGGTACCCTGCTTCCTGGTCGGCGCCCTTCCCCACACCCACCTCCCCCTCCCGCAGGTCCTCCGGATAGGGAGGCCGATAATCGAGGTGGGTCGTGCGAATCTGGATATTCCACCCGATCGCATCCACCACCAGTGGCAGGATGCGCGGGTGGTCGACGAGGTCGAGAAACGCATCGTGGTGAGCGAGCGCGTTGCGCACCTGGAAGTGACTCTCCGCCCCTAACCCCTTCTCCCGTTGAATCCGCCCGACGACCTCGTCCGCCGCGGCCGACAGCCGCGCCAACTCTCCCGGCGTCAGGAAATCTTCGAGGACGACGAACCCTCTTTCGTCGAAGTCGCGTTCCTGGTCTGGTGTCATGGCCAGCGCCATATCAGGCTCCCCAGTTCAAGCGTGGATCAGCTTAGACTCTTTAGCGATTTCAGATCTTTTTCAGATCCGCGTAGCTGACGAACACCGTCTCCTCCACGCCATCCTCGTTCGCTTTGGCGACGGTCGTCCCGTCGTCGGCCACGACAATGGAGCCACCTGCCTGAAAGTGGTGGTAGGAGAAGCCCACCCGGTTGTTGGCCACCATCGGCGCACCGAGTTCCCTGGCCCGCCGGGACACCTGTTCGTCCTTGGCGAGGTTGCCCCGGTTATTCTGCCAGAAAACGAGGTCGGGCCGGTTTTCTTTGAAGGTATCCCAGGCTTCTTCTCTGGACCCGTCCGCGCAGATGATGCAGCCGATGCGCAGGTCGCCAACCTGCATGATCGCGGTCCCGTCCCCAGGTGAAATGATCCCTCTCTCCTGACGGTAACCCGCTTCGACCGGATGATAGGTCGCCACCCAATCGCTGAAATCGCCGGGGCCGTATTGGCTCTGGTTGGGCCACAGATAGCTCTTGCGATAGACCCCGATGACTCCGTCCGGGCCTACCCACACCATGGAGATATAGGGACGGCTCTGGTAGACTTCGTTCAGACCGAGTGCGACATAGCCGCTGAACTGCTTGGCGAGGTGGCAGAAACCGTAAACTTCCGGGCCGTCAACGGAGCGTCCATAGCGCAAGGGCTCCGGTGTGTAATCGGCGGTCAGTCCTTCGTGAAGGAAGACGTACTTCGCGCCATCGAGAAAGGCGCGACGGGTCCAGACCATCGCTTTGTGAACGTTGTGATTCACTTCACAAGCAATGGTATCCAGCTGAATGACGGCGAGTTTCATCTCCATATCCAGATCCGCTGTGGCTCTTCAAGCTGCCCCCGGTCTTGCCATGGCAGCCGATGTCGTTCAGGTTCGTTGCAGTGCCGATGTGGGAGGGAGGCAATGCCTCGTTCAGTTGGAGCAATGTAGACGTGACGAGCGGCGCAGGCAATCAACTTTTTACGACAGTATCAATAGTGCGATAGAATCATGATTCCCTTCTCCATTCTCGATCTCGCGCCGATCCGGCAGGGTGGCGATGCGGCGCAGGCGTTCGCGCTGATGCGCGACCAGGCCCGACACGCGGAAAAATTGGGCTACCACCGTTACTGGGTGGCCGAGCATCACAACAGCGCCAGCATCGGCAGTGCCGCAACCAGCGTTCTTATCGGTCATGTTGCCGGCGTCACGCAGACTATCCGCGTGGGGGCGGGGGGCATCATGCTGCCCAACCACTCACCCCTCGTCATCGCCGAACAATTTGGCACACTGGAGTCGCTGTATCCAGGCCGTATCGATCTCGGTCTCGGCCGCGCGCCGGGAACCGATCCTCGGACCGCACACGCTCTGCGCCGGCAACGCACGGGCGGGGACCACGATTTCCCGCAGGATGTGGTTGAGCTGCAGTCCTACTTCAGCGTCGCCGAGCCTCAGCAGGCTGTGCGCGCTGTTCCGGGGGCGGGATTACGCGTGCCTATCTGGCTGTTGGGCTCCAGTCTTTTCAGCGCGCAGCTGGCGGCGATGCTCGGACTGCCCTACGCCTTTGCCTCCCATTTCGCCCCCGACCAACTGCTGGATGCGCTGTATGCCTACCGCACCGGGTTCCGTCCCTCCGAGTATCTGGATCGACCCCATGTGATGGTGGGGGTAAACGTGGTCACTGCGGAGACCGATGAGGAGGCTCGCCGCCTGTTCACGTCGCAGCAGATGCAGTCCACCGACATGATGCGAGGCAGGCGCGACCCGCTGGAACCGCCCATCGACGACATCGATCAGTATTGGACGGCAATGGAGAGACCCGCCGTCGACCACAAACTGCACTTTTCCTTTGTCGGCTCAGCCGCGACGGTGGGTCGTGGATTGACCGCTCTCATCGACCAGACCGAGGCCGACGAAGTGATCACAACGGTGAGGATCTTCGATCCGGCAGCGTGTCTGCGGTCTCTCGAGATTCTGGCCGATGTGCGAGAGCTCGCCGGCGTGGATAAGGCGTCGGATTCCGACCCGCAACAGTGACTGTCCGCCTCCCGCCTGCTGGTCGCGTACGGCGTCAGCGTGATCAGCATGAATCTCCACGGAAGACCCTGGTCACATTTCGTCGCGAATGCGGCCCAGCACCGGCAGCAGGATGTCCACCTGGCGTTCGAGCTCCAGCCACGCGTCTTCGGCCTCGTCGAGCTGCTGGTCGCGCGCAATGCTCTCCAGGTGATAGGCCGCTTTCACCGTCGGCGCGGCGGCAAACAGGTCAGCCGATCCCTTCAGGGTGTGGGCCTCGCGGCGCAGATCATCGGCGTTGCCGGCGTCGAGGGCGGCGCGGATCTGCGCCATCAATCGCGGGCATTCCTCCAGGAATAGGTCAGAAAGCTCCTTCATGATGTCGCTCTTGCCGCCTACCCGCTGGACCGCCTCTGGCCAGTCCAGGACGCCATCCGCCGCGGCAACGAGATCCACCTCAGTCCTATCCGCAGTCGACTGAAGCGGCGGCTCCGAGCGGTGACTCGAATCCGGGGCCGACTCGACCGGCGGCTCGGGGCGGTGACTCGAATCCGGGGCTGACTCGACCGGCGGCTCCGAGCGGAGCTGAGGGCGTCGCGGGTGGCGCGGGTAGATCTCGATGGCCGCATACAGGTCCTTGGGCCTCACCGGTTTTGGCACATAGCCGTCCATGCCGGCCTCCAGGCAGCGATCCCGGTCTCCCTTCATGGCGTGCGCGGTCATGGCGACGATGGGCTGATGATCCCCAGTGGTTTTCTCATTTCGCCGGATGACCTCCGTAGCTTCGAAGCCATCCATCTCCGGCATCTGCACATCCATCAACACGACGTCGAAAACCTCTTCAGCCAGCTTCTCCAGCACCTTGCGACCACTGTCAACCAGAACCACCGAGTGGCCGCGTCGCTCCAGCATGCCAATCGCCACCCTCTGGTTGATAACGCCATCATCGGCTAGAAGAATGTGGAGTTGCCGGTCGGTATCCACGGCCTCATTGCCAATGCCAGATCCAGGTCGGAAGGGTCGCGCGGCGGCGGTGGTGGCGAAGGCGGCCGTAATCGCGTCGAGCAGGTCGGACGGTTTGACGGGCTTGATGAGGCTGCGCGAAATCGCCAGCTCCCGCAATCGGGAGGCGTCGTCGGCTCCCCCGGCCGAAGACAGCAGTATGACCGTCACTTCCCGAAGAGCCGGGTCGGCACGCATGTGCTCGACCAGCTCTAGGCCATCCATTCCCGGCATCATCACATCCGAGAGTACGAGGCGGTACGGCTGGTCGCTGTCGGCCGCCTGGCGAAGCTCGTCCAGGGCTTCGGAACCGCTGGCCACGCTTGTCGGCTGCATCCGCCAACTGCCCAGCATCTCCACCAGGATGTGCCGGTTGGTGGCGTGGTCGTCGACCACCACTACGGGTAACGCGTGCAGCGTAACCGGCTCCTTCTCGACCCCCGTGTGCTCCCCATCGCCGATGCCGAAGGTGGCGGTGAAGTGGAAGGTGCTGCCCACGCCTGGCTCGCTGTCTACCCAGATGCGGCCCCCCATCATGGTCGTCAGCTGTGACGATATCGCCAACCCCAGCCCGGTGCCGCCGAAACGCCGCGAAGTCGAGCTGTCTACCTGGCTGAACAAGTTGAAGACGATCTCCTGTTTGTCGGTGGGAGTCCCGATGCCGGTATCGCGCACGGAGAAGTGCAGGCCGATCTCATCGCGACGCGACTCTTCGACGTTGACGACGACGACGACTTCGCCCGCGTCGGTGAACTTGATCGCATTGCCGACGAGGTTGACGACGATCTGACGCAATCGGATCGGATCACCCGTCAGCGCGTCGGGGACATCGGGGGGGATGTGACAGGCCAGCTCGAGGCCTTTCTCAGAGGCCCGGAGAGACAGCGTCTGCAGGGTGTCGCCGAGGGTGTCGCGCAGTCCGAAGCTGATGCGCTCCAGCTCCGCCATGCCGATAACGCCATTCATCGGCGTGCGGATCTCGTGGCTCATATTCGCCAGGAACTCGCTTTTGGCGCGATTGGCGCGTTCGGCCGCCTCCCTGGCTTGTTCGCGCGCCTGATCGCGCTCGCGGCGGCGGTGATAGGCGGAGCGGCTCGCGCCCGCCAGCGCCACGAGTGCCACCGCCAGACCGATCATCAGCGCCAGCTGTCCGTAGGCCGGATGGATGGATATCCGCACCGTCAATGGCTCAGGCGTGTAGTTGAGATCCTGGTCGACCGCCCGCAGCTCGAAGACGTAGTCCCCCAGGGGGAGGTCGTCGTAGGTGACTTCGAGGTCGCGGGTCTGCTGCCAGTCTTCGTGTCCCGACAGGCGGTATAGATAGACCATGCGTTCGGGGCGCGTGTGCATGCTGGCGCCTTCGAACTGGAAGCGCAGGAAATCCTGGGATGACGGCAGCTCCAGATCCAACGACGGATCGTAGCTGCGGTCGGCGATGATGCCGACAAGGCGCACTTGTGGCGCCGTGCTTCGGGGCCGATAGCGAGTCACGCCGCCCTCGGTAGCGATCCAGAAATCGCCGTTGACGTCCTCGATGATCTGCTGCACGGCGTTGCTGGCCAGACCGTCTGATTTCTGGAGGGTCTGGAACACGGTGCCGTCGTAGCGGCCGACGCCGCCACCCCACGTAGCAAACCAGAGATGGCCCGAACTGTCCTCCATCATGGATAGAACGATGTCGTGAGGCAGGCCCTGGTCGGTGGTGAATACCGTCCACTCTTCTCCGTCGTAACGGCTCACACCGTTGCCCATGGTGCCGAACCAGAGATCTCCACGCCGATCCGCCAGGATGGAGCTGACGCGGTTGCTCGGTTTACCTTCCTCGGCTCTGGAGAGGGTGGTCCAGGTGGAGCCGTCAAAGCGACCGACGCCGCGGTCGGTGCCGAACCACAGGTTGCCGTCGCCGTCCTCGATGATGGCGTGTACTATGCTGTCCGGCAGACCGTCGGCCGTGGACACGGTGCTCCAGTGGTCGCCATCGAAACGACTGACGCCGCCCCCTCTGGTGCCGACCCACAGAACACCCGATCGATCCTCGGTCAGGGCGCGGAATTCCACGTCGTCGTCCGACAGCCCCTTTCGCGTATCAAAGGTGGTCCAGCGCTTTCCGTCAAAGCGGCTGACACCGCCGCCCAGGGTGCCGAACCACATGCTTCCGTCGCTGCTTGCGAAGGCGGTGCTGACGTGGCTGTGGGCAAGTCCGTCCCCAGTGTTGTAGGTGATCCACCGGTTACCGTCGTAGCGGCTCACGCCATTGGCGGTAGCCAGCCAGATGTCGCCGCTGTCGTCTTCGGCCAGGGAGAGGCACCAGATTGTGCGACAGCCCGTCGCCGGTGGTAAAGGTGGTCATGTGGTGCTCGTCGTAGCGACTGACACCACCGGCCAGGGTGCCGAACCACAGACTGCCGCTGTCGTCTTGCAGGATGGCGGTGATCTGATCGTTGGCGAGGCCGTCTTCGGTCGTGATCGTCGTCCATCTGGTGCCGTCGAAGCGGCTCAGACCCGCTGCTCTAGTACCAAACCACAGGTTGCCCTCGCTATCCTCGAAGATGGCCTTGAGGTCGTCGTTGGCGAGCCCGTCGGCGGAGCTGATCGACGTCCATTGGCTGCCGTCGTAACGGCTGGCGCCAGCGCGGGTGGCGAACCACAGGTTGCCCTGGGCATCTTCGGAGATGGCGGTTACATCGCCGTTGACGAGTCCGTCATCGACGGTGAACGAGCGCCAATGTTCGCCGTCGTAGCGACTGACGCCCGCGGATGTGGCGAACCACAGATCGCCGGCGCGGTCGCGGTGGATGTCGCGCACAGCGGTCCCGGCGAGACCATCCTCGACGGCATAGTTGACAAAGCGCGCCTCGTCGTAGCGACTGACACCGGCAGCCGTGGCGAACCAGAGGTCACCGCGTTCGTCTTCCACGACCGCGGCCACGTCGTTGTTCAGCAGGCCGTCGTCGGTGGTCAGCGATAGCCACTGAATACCGTCGTAACGGCTGACGCCAGCAGCGGTGGCGAACCACAGGTTACCGGCGTTGTCCTCGAGGATGTCGCGCACGGCGTAGTCCGGTAAACCGTCTGCCCCGGAAAAGGTGACCAGCCGCGAGCCGTCGTAGCTGCTGACGCCCTGCTCCTGGGTGGCGAACCAGAGCCGACCGCGGCGATCCTGGAGGAGAGCGGCGACGTGACCGGAGACCAATCCATCGGAAATGTCGAAGGTCAGCCACGGACCTCGGCGCGAGCCCGGCCCAGCGGCGACGGCCGTACCTGGTCCGGCCGGCACGAGGTGGCCAGCACCCGCAGTGGTGCTGTAGATGGTCAGGTTGAAGCGCAGTGAGGCGGGCGGAGTGGATGGTCGGGATTCCGCCAGGGAGGCGCGGATGACTGACAGGGCACTCCGCCAGGCCGCATGTGTTCGCAGCGCAGAGTCGGTGCGGGCGACTTCGGCCGCCGGTATTTCGAAGAGTCGGCTGAAGGCACTGTCCACAGGGGCCGGGCCGAGTCGAGTCGATTCGATCAGGCTGGGGCTCAGTCTGGGGCTCAGTCTGGGGCTCAGTCTGGGGCTCAGTCTGGGGCCCAGCCCAAGACGCTGAAGAATTGGCACGAGCTGGTCTTCGTAGGCCGCTTCGAAGTCGCTCATGTGAGCGGGAGATAGCCAGAAGGTGAGGCGTGCCAGCGCCTGCTCCTCAGCCTTCAGGGGGGCCGCCAGCAGCAGCAGCAGAGCCACACCTGCACACAGGGCTTGTCGACAGCGGGAGTCGATGGCGCACAAGCCATCAGCACTGCCGCCGGTGATCACGGGAACAGGCCTCGCATCAACTTGGCTTTGACGACGCGATCGATCCCCTCGATGAGAGCGGCAGTGCGCAAGTCGGTGGCCTCCTGCTGTGAGCGCCGCAAGGTGCGTTCGAAAGCGTCGGACATCATGCTGTGCAGGCGGCCGTTGATCTCCTCAAGCGACCACATCAGGTTCTGAGTATCCTGCACCCATTCGAAATACGACACCGTGACGCCGCCGGCATTTCCCAGTACATCGGGTAGCACCAGGACGCCGCGCTCGTTCAGGATGTCATCCGCCTCCAGCGTCGTCGGGCCATTGGCCCCTTCGGCGAGCAGCTTGCAGCTGATGCGGTCGGCGTTTTCAATGGTGATCTGATTCTGCAGGGCGCACGGCGCCAGGATATCACAGCCGAGTTCGAGCAGTCCGGCGTTGGTGATTTCCTCCCCCTGCCCGCAGCCCTCGAGGAAGCGGTTGTCGGCCACGTGCTCCAGCAAGGCGTTGATGTCCAGTCCGCCGTCGTTGTAAACCGCGCCCCTGGCGTCGCTGACGGCGACCACGCGGACGCCATCGGCGGCCAGAAAACGCGCCGCATTGCTGCCGACATTGCCAAACCCCTGGACGACGGCCGTGGCCGTACTGAGGTCGAGGCCGATGTGCTGAGCCGCCGACTCCACCGAGTAGACGAGGCCGCGACCGGTGGCCTCGCGGCGTCCGAGGGACCCGCCGAGCACGACCGGTTTGCCCGTGACCACTGCCGGGACGGTGTAGCCGACCTGCTGGCTGTAGGTGTCCATGATCCACGCCATGACCTGCTCGTCGGTCCCCATATCGGGGGCGGGGATATCCTTGTCGGGCCCAAGCATACCGATGAATTCCGACGTGTAGCGACGCGTCAGACGCTGCAGCTCGCTACGCGAAAAGTCGGTCGGGTCGATGCGGACACCCCCTTGGCGCCGCCGAAGGGCAGCTGCATCAAGGCGCACTTCCAGGTCATCCACATGGCCAGAGCCGAAACCTCACCCAGGCCGACGTCCTGATGATAGCGGATGCCGCCCTTGGTCGGCCCCATGGTGAGGACGTGCTGGACCCGGTATCCGAAAACGGTCTCCACCTGCTCCTGGTCATCGCGACGGAACGGGAAGGAGACCACCTGACTGCGCTGGGGGAACAGCAGGCGCTGACGCACATTGTCGTCCAGGTCCATGAGCTGAGTCGCCTTGAGGAACTGCTGCTGCGCCAGGCGAAACATCGGCGAGTCCCATTCCTTAGAGCGGGCTCGGGCCAGATCGAGGGCATAGCGAATAGCGCGCGCCAGCTTGACGCCATCGGTGCGGGTTTTTACCAGGTAGTTCTGAGCTCCGATTTCTACCGCCCGAGCAGCGAGCTTGACGTCGGAGAGGCCGGTGAGAATGACGATAGGAATATCGGGTCGGCTGCCCGCACGCGCTCGACCGTCTCCAACTCGCGGCTGTCGGGCAGCACGAGGTCCAGCAGCAGCACGTCGATACCGCCGCGTTCGAGTCGCTCCATCCCCGCTGCCAGGGTGTCGGCCGTTTCCAGCTTAAAAGAGGGGTGCTCGACGTCGGCGAGGAGCTTCTCGAACAGGCGGGCGTGGATCGGGTTGTCTTCGATCAGCAGAACGGAAATGGAGTCGTCGGCCATGGCCTTACCCCAAGAGCTGCAGGTTTTTACCGGGAGGAGAGGGAGTTGTCCCTCAACTCTTTGTTTTCGCGTTCCAGCTCATCCACCCGTCGCTGTAGTTCTTCGTTCTGCGCGCTCACCTTGTCATAGCGGTGACGGGCGTTGTCCAGGGAGGACATGAGGAGATTGACAATCTGGATGCGGTCGGCGTCGACGTTGTGCTCGCGGCGGCCCATGATGACCGTCACGCCTCTCCTGGTGACCTTACTGGCGGGCTAGTTCCCGATTGGCGAGGACCTGCTGGACGCGGGCGTACAGCAGTTCATCGTCCCACGGTTTAGTCAGGTAATTGTCGGCTTTGACCTCGAGTCCTTTGAGGATGTCCTCCGGATCGCCCAGCGCGGTGAGCAGGATGACGGGGGTGTCCTTGAGACGTGGATTAGCCTTGATAGCGGCGCGCAGCTCGTAGCCGTTCATCTCGGGCATCTCGACATCGCTGATGACGACGTCGGGCCGCTGCTCCTTCATCATCGCCAGACCCTCGGCGCCGTTTTCGGCGATGCGTACGACGAACTCCTTCTGAAGCAAGCTCAGCCGGACAGCGGCAGCCTGTACACGGCTGTCCTCAACGACGAGGACGTCGATGCCCTTGCCGGCGTCGTCAGCGAGTGGCATGGCGCGGGCTCCTTCCGGATAGGCGACTGGTCAGCGAGGTCAAGCGCGAAACGGCGTAAACAACGCAGATTTGCCTGCGGTCGTCGATCGCGCCGTCAAACTGGCCTGGTCAAACTGGCCTGGTCAAACTGGTCTGGGAAAGTGCGGCGACTGAGGCGATGTGAAGGCGGTCTGATGGTCCCCGAAGGGACTTGCAATCGGGGAGGATAGCGGTGAAGTCGATCCCAATCCCGCGAGTTGACATGGCGTGACCTCCGGCCGTGCGATGGACCGCGCTGGGGCAAATGCGATTGACTGCCGCTGTTTCATCTACAGTGGCAGCTATCACTGGCGCGCGCTTCGCCGCGGTAAGAGGAACGGCGAGGGCGGCTCGGCAGTCTCGAAGAGGGCCCTGGAAGTGTCCACATTGAGCCAGTCGGCATACCTGCGTTATATTCAGTGCGTTCGCAACGCCCTGCCATCGCCTCCAGATGAGAGGCTAACCTGTGTCGATCAGGTAACAACAATGCGCCATAACTCACTTACATCTATTCCACTCAGGGTCTGGCCACTCAGGGTTTGGGCCGCTGCTAGCTGGCGGCCGGCCGCACTCTTTCTGCTCATGGCCCTGTACGGCGCGGGTTGCGCAGCGAAGCAGCAGCACCAGCCCCCACCGCCCCCGCCCGAGCCAGAGACAAGAGCGAGTACTCCGCCAGTCGCGCCAGAGAAGCCCGCGCCTCAACCCGAATCGGCATCAGAGTCGGCGTCGCAGTCCGAGTCAGCGTCGGCATCGGAGTCGGCGGAGTCGGCGTCGCAGTCCGAGTCAGCGTCGGCATCAGAGTCGGCG
>Ga0066376_10000639_pt1 | contig 32792 bp, 37 predicted proteins | sample Knorr_S15_td_Bot_FD_77009 | JGI IMG/M metagenome (GOLD analysis project Ga0066376, IMG submission 77009) | Marine microbial communities from Southern Atlantic Ocean transect - Knorr_S15_td_Bottom_ad_5009_LV_A | ecosystem: Environmental > Aquatic > Marine > Oceanic | place: Southern Atlantic... | reverse complement strand
TTTGTCCGCTAAGAGCCACAAGCGGACATTAGTGGCATTTCAAACAGCTACCACATTGCCGCACATCGCGACGCCAGTGACGGGAGTCTTCCATCGCATCATGAACGCACTCTTTAGTGTCGCACATTAGGGACCGAATTCGTGGTGGGGCTCCCATTGTGCTACCATGTTCGGCGGATGGGAGAAGCCATCTGGGGAATCCTAGTTTAAACGCGGAGGCCAGACCATGATCGTTCTCGTCGTCGGATCGCACGGCACCACGGGGCAACTTCTGATAACGCTGCTCGCTCAAGGCGGTCACACCGTCAGGGCCATGGTACGCGACCCGGCCCAGGCGCCGGCCGTCGCGGCGCTGGGCGGCGAACCACTGATCGCCGACCTCGAGGCCGATTGCGCCCACGCGGCCAAGGGCTGCGACGCCATCATATTTTCCGCCGGCGCCGGTGCGGGTAGCGGAACGGCGCGCAAGGAAACCGTCGATTACGCCGGCGCCGTCAAGCTGATCGACGCGGCCAAGGCTCATGGGGCGCGGCGTTACGTCATGCTGAGCGCGATCAGCGCCGAGAACCCGGAGTCCTACGACGGCGGCTCGGACTCGATGCGAGCCTATCTTTTCGCCAAAGCGAAGGCCGACGAGGTGTTGCGGGCGAGCGGGCTGGACTACACCATCGTCCGGCCCGGCACCCTGACCGACGAGCCCCCGACGGGCAGAGTCGAAATCGCCCCGATCATGGACCATCGCGGCACCATCACCCGGGCCGATGTCGCCGCGGTCATGGCGACCACCCTCGAACTCGGCAATACGGTCGGCAATACCTTCGACCTGCTTGCCGGCGAGACACCCATTCGCGAGGCGCTGCTCGCCCTGTAAAACCAAGCATCGACGATCCCCGGCCCAAGATCATCACTCGTCCCAGACCCACACGTCGAGGCCGGTGCTGGCGTCCTGACCGGGCGTGTGTGGGACCCGGGCGGTGCCGACCCTGTGACCGTGTCCCAGGTGTCGGCCATGTTTCGTGTAGCCCAGGAGACGACGAATGGTCTTGTCGTACCGGACGGCAATCTCTGGCGGCACGGCGAGATACTGGTTCACCTCCTGGCGCAGCCAGCCCAACGCATAAGTGTTGATCACGCCCATGCGCGGGGCGTTCGAGCGGTTGGCGCCGCCGCCATGCCAGAGGGATCCCATGTAGAACAGCACCGACCCCTTGGGCATGACCGCCTGGACAGGCTCACCGAGCATCTCATCGTCGAGGGTCGACAACGCATGGCTTCCAAGCACCACGCGGGTGCCGCCGTTCTCCTCGGTGAAGTCGTTTAGCGCCCACATCACGCCGATCTGGAATTCGACACCAGGGATGCGCAGGGGATAGATCGAGTCGTCCAGATGCAGGACCTGGTGATCCTCGCCTGGCAGAATTTCGATCCCGGTTGTGCTGCCGATACGGTAGGCCATGCAATGGGGCTTCAGGATTTCGTCGGCGACGGCCAGTACTAGTGAGTGGCCGATCATCTGGGCCGTGGTCGGTGCATAGCCAAGCACGCTGGAGATTCGCAGGGTGCGATAGCCGTTGAAGTCGTTCTCCTGAAGCCTGCCGCGCGCGTCGAACTCCGTCCTCATCTCAGCAGCGCAGGCGTCGACGATGTCGGCGTCAAGGACATTCTTGACCACGGCTGCGCCGGTTCGGCGCAGCGCACCAACCACGGTATCGCTGTCGGCATCATTCTCGAAGACAGGCAGTTGCATGCTCATCCTTACCCCTCCCAAACTCGGGCATCGCCGGCTAAGCGGCGGCGGCCCAGGTTGCGACTATGCTTAGTGTAGCCCAGCAGGCGGCGGACTGTCTCGTCGTCCTCCGCAATGCCAAAGCCGTCCGATTGGTAGCGTCTAAATGTCCGCTTTTCGGGGGCAAAGCGGGCGTAATCGGGCGCGAAAACTGACACCAACACCAGCGCCGGCTTCCTGAGGCTTGTGGTGAAGCTAATGGGGAAGCATCAATCTGCTTAGAGGTTGATATAGCGCCGTTATTTAGATTTAGCCCGCATCTTCTGATGAGACCGTGACTTACGCCTCCTGCAGCGCCTCCAGTGACTCCGGAATGATCTGGCCGCCGTCGACGACGATGGTCGTGCCGGTGATGAAGCCGGCTTCCTTGGAGGCCAGGAACAGCGCCGCATAGCCGATGTCCTCGACTTGGCCGAGCTTGCCTAGGGGGATCGAGGCGGCCATGCCGTCTTTGTAGTCCTGACCCAGTTCGGCCAGGCCCTCGGTCTCGATATTGCCGGGCAGGACAGCATTGATGGTAATGCCGTATTTGGCGACCTCCATGGCGGCGGTGCGCATGAAGCCCAACTGGCCGGCCTTGCTGGCGCCGTAATGGGTCCAGCCTGGAAAACCGGTAATCGGTCCGGTGATCGAGGAGGTCAGCACGATACGGCCGCATTCCGAACCTTTGAGCAGCGGCAGGCAGGCTTTCACCGAAATGAAAGCGCCCTTGAGGTTGGTCGCCATGAGCCCGTCCCATTCCGCCACATCCATGTCCTCGATCTTGGCGCTGGGAAAGATGCCGGCGTTGGCGCAGAGCATATCCAGGCCGCCATGGCGCTCACCGGCGGCGGCAGCGGCGGCTTCCATGGAGGCGAGATCGCTGACATCGGCGGAAAATCCGCTCGCCACGCCCCCGGCTGCGCGCATCTCCTCGGCCGCTGCCTCGGCCTCATCGCCGTTGCGCGACACCACCAGCACCTTGCCGCCGGCTTTAGCAAATACCCGGGCGATGCCCTTGCCGATGCCTTTGCTGGCGCCGGTAACCAAAACCGATTTACCTTCGATGGATGTCAACATGGCGATTACTCCTTAAGCGTTCGACGTCGAATGACGGAATAGACCAGATAGGCCAGCACCAGCATGATCACCGCGCTGCCCACGGTCAACGAGCCCAGGGTCGGCACCATCGGCGTATAGCCCGACACCATCTTGGCATAAAGCCATTCGGGCACGGTCTGATCGGCGCCGGTGGTGAACAGCGATAGGGGGAAATTACCCCACGACAGCAGAAATGCGAAGATCGTCCCCGACAGGATGCCCGGCGACAGGATCGGCAGGGTGATCTCGCGCAGCACCTGCCAGCGTGTCGCCCCGAGGTCGTAAGCGGCTTCCTCGAGGGACGGATCGAAACTATAGACCTGGATCGACATGATCAGAGTGACGATGGGCACAATCCACACCATGTGGGCGAATACCGCAGTATGCCAACTGGTGGTCACCCCAATGGCCGAGAACCACAGCAGCAGGGCCAGGCCGAGCACGGCTTGGGGAAAGAAGATCGGCAGCAGAATGATCTTCTGATAGAACTTGCGCCCCTTCCAGTCATAGCGCGCAAAGGCCAGGGCGCCGAAGAAAGCGAGCACCACGGAGAAAATGGTGACCAGCACGGCGACCTCGAGCGAGGTCTCGATCAGATCGCGCACGGACAGGGACGCCATGGCCTTCTCGTACCATTTGGTGGTCCATTTGGTGACCGGGAAACTGAAGTAGCGCTTGTGCGAAAACGAGGCGACCACCACCGAGACGATGGGGATATAGAGAAAAACCACGATTGCCGCGGTCCACAGAACAATCAGGGTGCGGCTGACACTGAAGCGCCTGGATTTCATCACCGCCCCCCGAGCAGCCGGTCGAGGTCGATGCGGCGAAACAGGAAGAAGATCAACCCGCCGGAGAAGACGATCATCAGTACCGACAGCACCGAGCCCCGCGGCCAGTTCTGGGCGAAGGTGAAGGCCGATTCGATATCGTCGGCCAGCATGATGACTGCCTGGCCGCCGAGTATTTTCGCTTCAGCCAATGATCCCAAGGCCAGGATGAAGGTCAGCATGGCGCCGATCAGCACCCCCGGCATGGCGAGCGGCAATTCGACTTCGCGGAAGATCTGCCAGCGTGAGGCGCCCAGGTCGGACGCCGCCTCTTTCAGGGTGTCGGACACCATGGAAATGCCGATCACCAGGGGAAACAGCATGAACGGCAGATAGACATAAACCAGCCCGAGGACGATCACCGGCACGCCGTAGAGCAGGCTCGGCATCTCGATGCCGAAAAACGCCTGCATGGTGCCGTCGAGGATGCCCTTCTTGAGCAGGAACAGAACCCAGCCGAACAGGCGGATATTCTCTGAGATGAGCAGCGGCACGGCGACCAGAATGGTCACCAGATTGGCCCATTTGCCGAACAGCTTGGCCATGCCGTAGGCGATCGGATAGCAGATCAGCAACAGCAGCGCGACGGTCAGGGAAGCGAGCCACACAGACCACAGAAACGAGATGTAATAGCTCTCGTGAATCACCGCGAAATAATTATCCAGGGTCGGCGCCTGGGCCAGGGAGAAGGTTCTGGGCGGCATAAAGCTATAGGCGAACACCATGACCAGAGGCCCAATGAAACCGACGGTCAGGAACAGGGTCGCCGGCATTGCCGACAACACGCCCGGTTGGCGCAACCAGGTAAAAAAACGCCGGCGGCGCATCAGTCCATGACCAGGATCGAGTCTTTGGGTTGCCAGCCGATGGTCACGCTGTCGCCGAGGGTGCCATCGAAGGGATTATCCTGGAGCTTTTCGACAAGCCAGGTACTGTCATCCGCGCCGCGCACCTGATACTGGATGCGCGAGCCCAGGGCATAGTCGTTGAATAGCGTGCCGGCAAGTCGATTTGGCAGGGCCTCCGCGGCTGGCCCAATCTTCATCACCTCGGGCCGGATGACCAAAAAGCCCTTCTCGAAACGATCGAAGCTATCGCCGGCCACCGTATAAACCATGTCGCCGGACAGGGATTTGACCGTATTGTCTCCGGCGCGCGTCACCTCGATGGTGTTGACCTCGCCCATGAACTGAGCGACGAATTTATTGACCGGCCGGTTGTAGATTTCCGCCGGCGTGCCGACCTGCACCATGTGACCGTCCCGCATGATGCCGATACGGTCGCTCATCACCATGGCTTCCTCGAGAGAATGGGTGATGTAGACGAAGGTCTTGCCGGTCTCGCGATGGACGTCCTTAAGCTCTTTTTCAAGCGTCTTGCGAAGCCGGAAATCAAGCGACGCCAGAGGCTCGTCGAAGAACAGGATTTCAGGATCGTAGGCTAACGCCCGCGCCAGGGCGACGCGCTGGCGCTCGCCGCCGGAACATTGATTGACCCCTTTGTCGTAGTAGGACAAGGGCAGGCGCAATTGTTCGAGTAAAAGATCGGCCCGCCGCCGTCGCTCTGCGGGGGCGACCTTGGCGATCTTCATGGGAAATTCGATGTTCTCGCCGACGGTCTTGTGGGGAAACAGCGCGAGCGACTGAAATACCATACAGGTCGGGCGGCGATTGGCCGGCACGTCGTTGAGCCGTCTACCTTTCAGCATGATATCGCCGCTGTCCGGGCTATCCATGCCGACCAGCATACGAATCATCGTCGTCTTGCCGCTTCCGGAAGGCCCGACGATGGTGAAGAACTCGCTTTCCGTTATGTCCAGGCTGATCCCATCGACCGCGGTAAAATCACCGAATGTCTTGACGAGATCACGTATCTGGAGGAACGGCGTCTCCCCCTCACCTTTCATCGGGCCTCCAAAAGCAACGTATTAACGTAGTCTCATTCAGCTTTCGCGTTCGCGCTTGGCGGCCGAATAGAGATCATACATGGCCGCGTAATCCGGATTGATGTCGTAATCGACCGAATTGTCCATTTCCTGTTCCAGGGTATCCCACTGAATGGCGTCGAGTTCTTCCGCGTCAAACCTTGCCATCACATTGTCGGATCCCATCTGGGTAACCGGATTGTACGTGCCTTCGGCAAACGCCACCTTCTTGGAGATGTCGGGGCGTTGGACATACTCCAGGAATTCCTCGGCCAGCGGAGATACTTCCGGGTTGTTGACCACCGAGGTCAGCTCGATCCAGACAATGCCGCCCTTACCGCCCTTCATGGGACCGGAATTCGGCGTGATGCCGCGCACCTGATTGGCGCCGTCGTAGCGCGCTGGTGACGAGGTGTAGGTACCGCCGGTGAAATAGGCGTCGATCTCGCCATTGATCAAGGCCAGGTTCATGGCTACCAGATCGTCGGTCAGAATCTTGGCGCCGTTGAAGATTTTCTTGGCGACCGCGGCGAAAGCGTCGAACTCGGCCTTGGTATGGGATTTGAACGGGTCCACATCGGCAGCGATGCACATGTGGAAGATGTTCCAGTTATCGTAGGTCAGCACGCCGTATTTACCTTTCATGGCGGGATCGAGGAACAGCTTGAAGCCCTGATCCTCACCCATGCTGCGGCTGATCTTGTTGGTGTTGACGACGAAGTTGAACGGCCCGAAGCGCTGGGTCATGCCGAGCAGATGCTCGCCGGTCTTGTCCATGGCCCATTTATAGGGCGGCTTGAAGGCGGGCATCATGTTGTCGAAGAAGGGCTCGAAACGTTCCCGCGAAATTGATTTGATTAGACCTTCAGGCCACATCATCTCGCGCGCCCAGGGGTTGTTGAGGTTGATGATATCCCAGATTTTGGTCTCGCCGGCGCGCAAACGATTCACCGCGTCCGGATCCGAGGTCAGGCCCTCGGCGCGGACCTTGGCGTCGAATTCCTTGCGGAAGGGATCGAGCACGTCATCGGAGTTGTAGCCCTCCCAGACATAGATATTGAGTTCTTTTTCCCGCGCGGCATAGGCCGGCTTGAGAAGGCTGCTCCCCCCCGCTATGGCGGCGGCAAAAACACCTGTCTGTTGCAGGAAATTGCGTCTTGTCACTTTATTGAATGTCATGTCGCTCTCCCTAATTCTTGGCTAAACTTTATATGGCATCTCTGGGCAATGGCTGCCCGGCTATCCAGAATCGTTCCCGGTAATTATACATATCCGATAACCCCCTGACCGTCTTGACAGCGGGGAACATTATATTGACATCGAGAACAACTATACCAGAACAACATCTTGCGGATATCAAGCGGCCTTATTTTTTGCGCCACGGCTTAACTAACCACAGAGTCCGATCCGACTGTGAGTCTTGACTCACCCGAGGCTCTGGAACACCATGGTTTCAGGGATTTTCTGCAATAACAGGATGAGGGGGCGTCCGTGAGTCTTGGCGTGAATTTAGGGCCGCGCGTACTGGCGCCCGCCGCGACCGGCGCTGCCGAGTTTTTCAGCAGCAACGGCGGCGACCCCGACCGGGTGTTCGGCGAAACCGGCATCGACCCGGACTCGACGGTCGACCCGACCCTCGATCTCGGCCTGATCAATTATTGCAGATTGTTCGAGCAAGCGGCGCGCTGGACCCAGAACGACAATATCGGGTTGTGGTTCGGCCAGCAGTTCAAGCCTCGTCAGTTGGGTATGCTGGGCTATGTGGCGATCCATTCGCCGACCCTGAAGAGCGGCCTTCGCAACCTTGTAGACATGTTCCCCTACCATCAGCAGGCGACGCTCATGCAGCTTTCCGATGTCGACGCCAGTAAAAATTCCGACGGTTTGTTGAAACTCGAATACCAGATCAACGACGGCCGCATCGTCGCCCAGCGCCAGGACGCGGAGCTTTCCCTCGGCATGTTCGTCAATATCTTCCGCCATTGCCTGGGGTACGGCTGGGCGCCCGAGGAAATCCACTTCGAGCATCCCACGCCTGAGAGCCCAAAGGAGCATGAGCGGGCGTTCAACGCGCCGGTGTATTTCAGCCAGCCGACGAATGCCATCGTCTTCAAGCGCGACGTCCTGGACAGCCCCATGCCTGGGCACGATCTTCGCCTGCTCGGCATTTTGCTTAGCTGTCTGACCCAACTTGGTTCGGGCGATATCGCCGAGCCCGGCATCGTTGACCGGGTTCGCGGATTGCTGCGCTCGCAACTCGCCGACGGCTATCAGACTCTCGATGAAATCGCCGACGAGTTACAGCTGCCGGTCTGGACCATACAGCGCCGGCTCGCCGACGATGGGCTGACCTACAAGGAACTGGTTGAATCGACCCGGCGGGACCTTGCCTTCATGTATCTGCGTCAGAGCCATATCCCCATATCGGAGATCGCATTTCTGCTCGGATACTCTGAGCTCAGCGCCTTCAGCCGCGCCTTCCACCGCTGGACCGGCGCCGCACCCATGACCTGGCGTCGCCAAGCCCTTATGCAAACACGAAATTGACCAACAGCCCGGGCGCGTCGGGCAGCGGTTTGTAATCTATCTTTTGTTCGTGGTGACTGCCCTTCCAGGCGAGGGCGATGCAGCGCGCTGTCACCTCGGGATGAAACTGTACTGATAGCCAACCGCCGCCATAATCGAGGGCGCAATAAGGCATGCGGTCGCCTGTCGCCAGCAGCCGCGCACCCGGGGGCGGCTTCGTCACATGCTCTTCGTTGGCGAAGTGAAAGACCGGCGCCCCATCGAAGCCGGTGAACAGGCCATGGGCCTTGCCCGCCTCGGAAAGGGCCAGCGGTAGGCTGGCGCAGAGCGGGCCGCCATCGACCATGCCGACGGTGCCGCCGAGTACCGTCGCCATCATCTGATGGCCGCCGCAGATACCGAGCAGGGGGCGCTTGGATTGACGCATGCGGGTGAGCCAATCGTACACCGCGTCCTGCCAGGGAAGGCCGTCATGCACTGAATGATAGCTGCCGCCGAGCATAAAGACATCGGCGGCGTCCGGCTCCGGCAACGGCTCGCCCAAGGCTCCATGGACACCGGATAATTCCACCTTCTCATCAAGCCCCATGCGGGCCAGCAGATCGGCGATCCAGACCAGCTCGTCGTCACCACCGTGCTCGCCGTCGTAGCGGGCCGGATCATACCGTCCCGGCGCACCCAGTATGGAGATATAGCAAAGCCTCAGCTTATCCGTCATCGCTCCAGGTTACTTAAGCCGCGTCGCTTGTAAACTGCCGCGAGGTCGCCTTGCCGCTCTTGATGTTGTGGCGGGCCTGGGCGACGGCGCTGTCCATGCGGTTGAGCACCTCATCGCAATCGTCCCGATCGAGCAGGATGCCGGGCTTGAACTGCAGCACCTGAGGGTCGAGGGTCGAAAAAATTGCCCAGACACCGTTCTGATACAGCATCTCCATGACATGCATGGCGCCTTCCGGATGATTGAATTCAAGACCCATGACAACGCCGCGCTGGCGTATGCCGATGAAAAAGTCTTCGTAGCTCGCCATGATCGACTGCAGGCCGTCGCGCATATGCCGCGCGATATGGCCGACGATGGTCTTGGTCTCGGGCCTGAGGCAGATTTCCAACACCTTGGCGGCGGCGATGCAGCCCAGCTCGGCGCCACCGAAGGACGACATATGGCCAAAGCCGTCTTCCTTGAGCCAGACCGCGGCGCGCTCGCTGGCGACCACGGCGGCGATGGGATAGATGCCGCCCGACAAACCCTTGCCGGTGACCAGGATGTCGGGGATGACATCGTAGGTCTCGATGCCCCACATGACGCCGCAGCGCATGAGTCCGGTCTGCACCTCGTCGGCTATATAGAGACTGCCGTATTTTTCGCACAGCGCCTTGATCGCCTTGAGGTAGCCTTCTTGGGGCATGGGAAAGCCGTAGGTCGCCGGGATAGTCTCCATGATCACGCTGGACGCGTCACCGACGGAAATCGCCGCCTCCATGGCGGCCAGATCGTTGAACGGCACCTGGACAATGTCTTCCGGATGGCCCTCGCTGAGGAACAGCTTGGAAAAGCGTGGATCGCCGACCTGCACGGCAAGGCCCGTATGGCCGTGATAACAGCTTTCGATAGAGATAATCTTGCGCCGCTGGGTGGCGTGTCGCGCGGTCTTCAGGGCGATGTCGATGGCCTCGGCGCCGCCCGAGGCGAAGATGGTGTATTGCAGCCCCTCCGGCGTACAGTTGGCCAGCATCTCGGCCACATGGGTGCGCATGAGCGAGGGGAAATGGTGATTTCCGATGTCGAAATGCTTCATGCCTTCTTCGACGGCGGCAACGACCTCGGGATTACGGTGGCCCAGGCTGTAGACGCCGCCGTTGAGATGGCAGTCGATCAACCGGCGGCCGTCCATGTCGTAGAGATAATAGCCTTCGCGCCGGTCGATCACCATATCGACGCCGAAACGCTGCCAGTCGGACGTCTTGCCCGGATTCCAGAACTGTTTCGAACGGTCGAGAAATTCTTCCTTGGCTTTGCTCATAATCCCAGCCTAAGCCCGCTCCCGGCAACCACCCTTGACCGCTAAACGCAATTATTTGACCGGCAGCAGCCTGCCGTAGAGGGGCTTTAGGAGCGCGGGGAGGATATAGATGGGGAATTGCGCCAGGGCAAAATAAAGCGCGATGTCCGGATGCAGGCCCGCGGGCAAAACAACGAGCAACAGTCCCATATTGCGGTTGCCGGCGAGAAAGCCCAGCGTGAATGCTATCCGCCGGCCGAGCCAAAGGAAGCCAAGCGCCGTCAGCCCCTGTAGCAGCACCTGGACGACAAAGGAGAGCGCCAACAGGGTGGCAACAAAGAGCGGATCGGCCAGCAACCGCGCGGTGACGCCATCCATGACGGCAATGGCAAACACCAGCATCAGGATCACCACCAGGCCGTTGGCGTTGCGGGTCACCGCCGCGATTGGCGAATACTGCTTCAGCCGCCGCATGGCGAGTGCTGCCAGCAGTGCCGAGCCGACGACGAAAATCAGCCGGCCCGCGAATTCCCAGAGCGACAATTCAATCTCCAGGCCGAGCAGCCCCAGGGTCATCACGGGCAGAATCAGGGGCGCCAAGAACATAGCGGCGAGCATCACCACCAGCGCCAGGGCGGAATCCAGCCCGATAATCAGCGCCAGCGCCGGCGTCGACATCAGCGGCGGCGCCGTCACCATCAGGACCAGGGCGCCACCGACGCCGTCCAAATCCACGGCGAGCGCACGGATGACCAGCCAGAGCGCCAAGGGGCAGAGCAAAAGCAGCCAGACCAGGGAAATGACGATGCGATGGGGGTTCTTCAAATGGCCGCTAAAGACATGCCAATCCGTGCGCAGCATGGCGAGCACCAGGATACCCCACACCGATGGAACCAGCAGCGGCCGCAGAATAGAGGCCAGGTCCGGCAGGGCCAGAGCTAGAAATACGCTGGCGGCAAGGAATTTGGTCGCGTGACGGTCGAGAACGCTCAGCCAGTTCATCAGGCCAATCTACCCATCACCCATTCTACCCATCACGAGGTCATGCGGTTGGGCAGATAGGTGACGATTTCCGGGAAGGCGACGATCAGGCCGACAGCGACCAGTAACAGCAGGAAGAAAGGAAAGGCCGCCCGCGCAACAACCAGAATGTTCTTTCCCGTCAGCCCCTGCAAAACAAATAGATTGAAGCCGACCGGCGGCGTGATTTGCGCCATCTCGACAACGATGACGATGAAGATACCGAACCAGACCCGGTCGATTCCCGCCTGCTCGACCATGGGTTGGATTATCGAAGTGGTCAGCACTACGACGGAAATACCGTCCAGGAAGCAACCCAGCAGGATGAAGAACAGGGTCAGGGCGAACAGCAGCATGGCCGGCGACAGATCGAAACCGCCGATCCAGGCGGCGAGCAGGCGCGGGATGCCGGTGAAGCCCATGGCGACGGTGAGGAAGGCGGCGCCGGCCAGGATAAAGGCGATCATGCAGGAGGTGCGCATCGCCCCCATGAGCGATGCGATGAAAGTATCCCAGCTGAGCGACCCCGACAGCCAGGAAAACAACAAGGCCAGGGCGACGCCCACCGGGGCCGCATCGGTCGGCGACGCCCAGCCGGCGAAGATGCTGCCGATGATGCCGAAGGTGATCAGCGCCACCGGCAGCAGGTTGCGGGCAAGTTTTATGCGCTCCCACAAGGCGACCGAAGGTTCTCTGGGTGGCATCTTGTCGCGGTTGAAGAGCGACCAGACCGCCACATAGCCCATGAACAGCCCGACCAGGAGCAGGCCCGGCAATATGCCGGCGATGAACAGCCGGGCGATGGATTCCTCAATCGCCACGCCATAGACGATGAGGATGATCGACGGCGGTATGAGCAGCCCCAATGTGCCCGACCCGGCGAGAGTTCCGATGGTCATGGTCTCGTCGTAGCCGCGCTTGGAGAGTTCCGGTATGGACATCTTGCCGATGGTCGCCGCCGTCGCCGCCGAGGAGCCCGATACGGCAGCGAAGATTCCGCAGCCCAGTACATTGACATGAAGCAAGCGCCCCGGAAGCCAGTTTATCCAGGGCGCCAGCCCGGTGAACATGTCGCGCGACAGACGCGAGCGGAACAGAATTTCCCCCATCCAGATGAACAGCGGCAGGGCAGCCAGGGCCCAGCTATTGCTCGCCCCCCAGACAGTGGTCGCCAGCACCAGACCGACCGGCGCCGAGGTGAACAATCCCATGGCCACCATGCCCGCCGCCAAGAGTGACAAGGCAACCCACAAGCCGCTGCCCAGAAGCGCGAAAAAAACCACCAGCATCAGGATGATGAGCGGAAGCTGTTCCATGATCTAGATATCGTCCGGAACAGGGCCGGACAGATCGCCATGTTCACCCTGCTCATAATGGGGTGTGCCGCCGCGCAACAGGGTGACGAATTCATCTGCCAGAGCGATGGTAAAGATCACCAGCCCCAGGGCCATGGACGACTGAGGAATCCAGATGGGAACCGCCACAATGCCGGCCGAGACATCATTGAAACGGTACGCATCGATAACCATGTCGACCGCGTACCAGGCGAAATATCCGCTCATCGCCGTACCGACCGCCGTACACCATAGCTCAACCCAGCGGCGCGGGCCCGGCGCGAGCCCCCTGATGATCAACGTCACCCGTATATGGCTACCGGAACGCAGTGCATTTGCCATGGCCAGGAACGACGCCGCCACCAGGAAGAAGCCGGTGAATTCGCTATAGGACGGAACCACCAGCCCAATCGGCTCCCCTATCACCAGGGTGGCGGCGGAGTCGATCATGTTGGCGCCGACCTGAAGCAGGACGATCCCGCAGATTGCCAGCAGGAAGGCGGCGGCGGCGGCACCGCTCAAGCGGTAAAGACTATCGAGTACGCGACGCATGACTCAGGGAAGGTGGCGGCCGGCAACCACACCGGCCGCCGGGCACCTCACATGCCGTAGCTGTTCAGCAATGCCTGGCCTTCGTCGCCGGCTTTTGCCGCCCATTCGGCGCTCATGGTCTCGCCGATATCCTTGAGCGACTCCATCAGGGTGCTGCTCGGCGTGACGATGATCACGCCGTTTTGCTTGAGGGTGGCGATCTTTGTGTCGGTCTCGGCCCGGCTCATATCCCAGCCCCGTGCCTCGGCCTTGGCCGCGGCGTCCAACACCGCCTTCTGGTTGGCCGAACTCAAGCCGTCAAAAGCCGCCTTGTTGACGACCACCACGTTCTTAGGAATCCACGCCTGGGTATGATGGAAATGGGACAGGTAATCCCATGCCTTGTTGCTGACCCCGGTCGACGGCGAGGTGATCATCGCCTCGATGCGGCCGGTGGCGAAGGCCTGGGCCAGGTCGGCCACCTCGATCTGTGTCGGCACCGCGCCGGCCAGCTCGGCAAGACGCGTGGTCGAGGCATTAACCGAGCGGAACTTGAGGCCCTTCATATCGGAGGCCGCATCGATTTCTTTCTTGGCATAGAGCCCCTGGGGCGGCCAGGGCACCGAGAACAACACCATGAGCCCCTGCTCCTGAAACAGCTCGGTAATGCGCGGCTTGGTCACCGACCACAGCTTCTCCGCATCGGCATAATCGGTAGCGAGGAACGGCAGTGTGTCCATGGCGTAAACCGGATTCTCGTTGGCCAGCAGGCCCATGAAGAACTCGCCGATGGGCACCTGGCCTGACCGCACGGCCTTCTTGATTTCTTTGTGCTTGAACAGGGAGCCGGCGGAATGGACGTTGATCGTCAAATCACCGTTGGTGGCGGCTTTCACATCATCGGCAAACTGGCTGATGTTGATGGTGTGAAACGTCGCATCCGGATAAGGCGTCGGCATGTCCCAGGTCTGAGCCAGCGCTCCGCCGGCGCCAATAAAGGCAGCCAATACAAGCGCCAGGCCGGCGCGGTAGAATATTTTCATAGGACTCTTCACGATACGTCTCCCTTTATTTCGATGATTTATAGCTTCGTTTGTAACATTAAATCGCCGTGAGTCGTCTGGTTATTCGATACCGTGAAAACGAATTATGCCGGCTCCCTGGAAATCGCAGCGTAATTACAATAGCATCACCGGCCAGAGGGTAACTTCGGCCCAGCAGCTGGGAACAGGGATACGGCACTATGGAAATTGAAGAACTCTTCAATCCCAAAAATATTGTTGATATGAGTTTTTTTAATTTCAACAATGCAATAACCGCGGTTTTTTTCGCCGACAAAGACCTCAAAATTAAAAAGGTCAACGCGAACTTCGAAGCCTTTTTCCCCATATTGGGAAATGTTTCAAACATCTATTTTCCCGATGTTTTGAGTCAGCTCGGCGTCGATAAAGAGCAGATCGAATCATTTTCAAAGGAACTTGAGGAGAATGGGCATGTGCTCATTCCCAAAATTCTCATCAAGATAGACGGCAAGGAAAAAATCCATTCTCTGCTCTCCGCTAGAACTCAAAGTGATGATTTTTCCTACCTGAACGGCGTACAGGGGGAATTTGTCGATCGAACGGAAGAGTTCGAGTTGCGCCGGGAACGCGAAGAATTGCTGGAAGAAAATCCGCAATCGGGAAATCATCGAAGAGAAATCCAGGAAACTGGAGGCGCTGGCTAACCGCCTGTCGAAATATCTCTCGCCACAGATCTACGAGACCATTTTCACCGGCGACAACACTGTTCAGCAGAGTTTCACACGAAAAAACCTGACGATCTTCTTCTCGGATATCGTGAGTTTTACCGACATCACCAACGGCATGGAACCCGAACGTCTTGCTGCGGTGATCAACACTTATTTCAGCGAAATGTCGGCGATAGCGTTGGAGTACGGCGGCACGCTCGATAAATTTATCGGCGACGCTATGTTGGTGTTCTTCGGCGATCCGGAAACCCATGGCGAAAAGGAAGACGCCTCCAGATGCGCGCAAATGGCGTTGCGCATGCAGCAGCGCATTGAGGAGCTACAGGGAATCTGGAAATCTCAAGGCGTCTCCTAACCAATCAAGGTCCGCAGGGGCATCAGCACCGGCTATTGCACGGTGGGTAATTTTGGCTCCGATCAGAGGCTCGAATATACCGTTATCGGCAGTCCCGTGAATTTAGCAGCCCGCCTCGAAGACAGCGCCCTGGGGGGCGCTATTCTAATCAGCGAATCGACCTATTTATTGATCGAGGATATCTCCGTCTGTGAGCCTATGGGCGAGGTGATCCCGAAAGGATTCGTCCGGCCCGTTGCCACCTACCGGTTGGAAGGCATAAAAGACGAAAACAAAACAATAGCCGATGGCATGCCTTTGACCCGCACCGGTAAGCATGTGGAGGTCAACCTTCTGCAAGGCAGCGATATCAGGCAGGCGATTATTGAGTTGAAGGAAATTCGCGACGAATTCAAAAAAATTCGCTCTTTATCATACAAGAGCAAGGCCGAGTAAGGCGCGCCTGAAATAACCGCCGTTAGCTTGGCAACCGCGACAGATAGATGTTTATTTCGTCGTTTGCGGTGGGTGCGTGGGCGACCAGGAAATTCACATCTTCGGCGGCAAAATAGATCGTCGTGCCGATTTCGGCCCGCTCGCCCGAAATGATCTCCTCCCAGGTCTTATCACCGAGAATTGCCTGGGCGCAATCGATGTCGTGCTTATCAAAAAAATTCTGCGTTGCGGCGCCGACCTCGACCAATTTGCCGTTCTGTGTGGCGCGAAACACGGGATCGGGCTTCCGTTCGGGAAAATCCGCGATGGATTCAACCCGGCGGTTCTTATAGCGCGTCGCCACCGACGAATAGATACCGACGCAAAACGGGAAGACATAGGCGAGAAATACAGAAAATATGGTGAGAGATGGCTGTTTGTAAAATTCCAGATAGAAGATGAAGAAGGGATCACCGTACTCTCTGAACCAGGGAACCAGAAGCTGGCCGTACACATTAATCAGAGTGCCGACAAAGAGGGCCAGCACATAGGTAGTTCGGTCTTGAAGCTTGTCACCTATGAGACGAAAAATGAGTATCAAAGGGCTAGTGGGCGACTGATTCATGTGTTTACTTCTAACGATGTTAGACTATCCCTAAACATCTATAATTTCTGCACAACCCCCAAAGAGCCCAGGTAATTGCGGGTCATATATATGAGTTTTACCGCCAAAGTCCACCGTACATTACGATAGATTGCTCACCTTCACCCATGTGAGGACAGATAGGCTTCGGCCAGCGGCATAGTATCTACGATGTAGGGGCCGCCGAGTTCTTTGGCGAGATCGGTCTCTGCGTGCGAGCCCATCCAGGCCAAAATCAACATGCGGCGCAGCATCAGGAAGGTCCGGATTTCGGCTTCCTCGTCAGCATCTATGGGCTGAATACGGCGATAGCCTTCGCACCAGGCGGCGATCAGCTCGGGAAGATCGGTGCGCTCCTCCATGAAACTGAGCGCGCTGGCCAGGTCATAGAGATACCAGCCGATGCCGCAATCATCAAAATCGATCACTCGGGTTTCGCCGTTATGAACCAAAAGATTGGCAAGGCGGAAATCGGCATGGATCAGCCCGAAGCGCGCGGGCGCTTGGCCAAAGGCAGTAAGGCGGGCGCCAATCAGCTGAGCGCAGCGTTCCAACAGGGCGTGATCCCCGCCATCGAGACCGGGCGCCGCCTCCCAGCGGCCCCAGTTGGGATTGCCGCCCAGGGTGGCCTCGAAATCCCACCGCAACCGCTCAAAATCAGCGGGCAGAAGCCATGATTTTGAATGAACATGGGTGCGGGCGGTAACCTCGCCGAGCTGGATAAACGGCGCAATCAGGTCTTTGTTTTCGTCCGGCGCTTCGCCGTCGATCCAGGCGAACCGCACGGCATAACGTTCACGTGGCAGGCCGTGGCCGGCAACGGTCTGGATCACCTCGCCGTCGAGGCCGGGAATTGGGCGCGGCGTCGGCACCCCGGCCTGGTCGTTGAGCGCCTGCATCCAGGCCAGTTCGCATTCGATGCCCCGGCGGCTGTGATAATCCTCGCGGTGGACGCGGATCACGCAGGGCTCGGCCCCAGGGTTTTCAGTTCGACCTGAGTTTTCAATTCGACCAGGGCTTTCTATACGATAGGTGGTGTTTTCCGAGTGATTGATCATCTGGATTTGGCAATCGCTCTCCAGGCCGAAGCGATCAAGGCCGGCGACCAACGCCGCCTCGACACGGATCAATTGCTCGTCCTGGCTCAACTTGTCGAAATCCACCATCATTCCTTATGGCCGACGGCTCCTCCCCTTTGCTTGACCGGGCATTACAGGATTTTGACATCAAGCCCGCCGCCATGAAAGGATAGCAACAGCAGAATCAATCCTTCAATGTTGGACATCGCCGTCATGAGCCAAGGTCCGAATTACACAATCCATAAGGATCACCATCACCACGGCTGGGACAATTCCAACGCACCCGTGCTCACCGTGGCGCCGGGCGATGTGGTCGAGGTTGGGGTGTTCGACGCCTCGGGCGGGCAACTGAACGAGACCTCGACCGCCGCCGATGTAGACGCCTTCGTCTTCGAGACCATCAATCCGGTGACCGGCCCGATCTATGTGGATGGCGCCGAGCCGGGCGACGCCCTGAAAGTCACCCTGCTCTCCTTCCGCCCGTCGGGCTGGGGCTGGACCGCGATCATCCCCGGCTTCGGGCTGCTGGCCGAGGACTTCACAACGTCGGCCCTGACCCATTGGCGCTACGACGCCGACAGTTTGGCCCCTGCCCTGTTCGGTGAAATCGCGAAGGTGCCGCTCAAGCCCTTCACCGGCACCATCGGCGTCGCCCCGGCGGAAGCCGGCACCCACAGCATCGTTCCGCCGCGCCGGGTCGGCGGCAATATGGATATTCGCGACATATCCGTCGGCACGGAGCTTTATCTTCCCATCGAGGTCGCGGGCGCCCTGTTCTCGGTCGGCGATACCCATGCGACGCAGGGCGACGGCGAGGTTTGCGGCACCGCTATCGAGAGCCCCATGGAAGTCACCCTGCAATTCGATCTGGTCAAAGGCGCCAACCTGGCCATGCCGCGCTTCACCACGCCGGGCCCGGTGAGCCGCCATTTCGACGGGTCGGGCTACGAGGTGACCACCGGCATCGGCCCCGACCTGTTCGAAGGCGCCAAGATGGCCGTGCGCGGCATGATCGAGCTGCTCACCGCCGAACACGGCATGACCCCGGAGCAGGCCTATATGCTGTGCAGCGTCTGCGCCGATCTGCGGGTCAGCGAAATCGTCGACACGCCAAACTGGCTGATGTCGCTCTACTTCCCCAAGTTGGTTCTGGAATGAGAAAAGGCTTCGCTGTTCTTGCCGGCGCCGTTCTGCTGGGCGCCTGCGCCACCATTGACGTCGATCAAAGCGCTGAGAATTTCGACGCGGCAACCTATGCCGACGACCTCAACGAATGCCGTGGCGGCCCGGCCGCGCTGTTTGCCCTGAACCGCCTTGAGTCCGCCATGGTCGGCTCGGTCTACGGCCTGGCCTATGGCGCCTACTACGGCGCCGTCGCCGGAAACACCGAGAAAGGCGTCATCATCGGCACCATCGTCGTCGGCGTCCTGGGCCTGGGTCACGGCGCGCACCGCTCCATGGACCGCCACGACGAAGCCCTGACCCGCTGCCTCAGGGAAAAGGGCTATGCGGCGGGAGCCGTGTGACTGGCGGGGGTTTGAACGCCGCTCTAGCTTTATTTTAAACCTGTACTATTTTAAAGGCCCGCCATGGCCGTGGAAATCTACATCGATGCGGACGCCTGCCCGGTCAAGGACGAGACCATCCGGGTCGCTGCGCGCCATCGCCTGAAGGTCTACATGGTCAGCGACGGCGGCATCCGCCCGAGCCGAAACCCCCTGGTCGAGCTGGTCATCGTCGCCCCGGGCGCGGACGCCGCCGACGACTGGATCGCCGCTCATATCCAGAAAGCCGACATCTGCATCACCAGCGACATCCCCCTCGCCGCCCGATGCCTGGAACAAGGCGCACAAGCCCTCAAACCCAACGGCGAGCCCTTCACAGAAGACGCCATCGGCATGGCCCTGGCCAATCGCGAACTGATGCAGGACTTGCGCGATAACGGCGAAATAACCGGCGGCCCCAGACCCTTCAGTAAAGCCGACCGGTCTGAATTTCTAAATCGTCTGGAAACGACTGTGCGGGAGGCGCGACGGCGGGGATCATGTTGATGACCCGCTGTTTCAGCTGGGTGAACACGCTCCCTTCCAGAGCGGCAATGATCGAATCCTTGCCTCTCGCGAGTTGATGCATCATTCTCAATTTTAGAGGCGGGGGCCATGGTTGATCTGATACATCCGATTTTTCTGAACATCTATGATGTCTTGCGACACGGCGTCGTGGTCCTGCTCATCGTCGGGGTGTTGGTGGTGATCGTGCTCTTCGTGATCGACGTTTCACAGACCCAGAACGCGGTCCGTCGCAACTATCCGGTGCTTGGCCGGTTTCGCCGTTTCTTCGAGCATATGGGCGAGTTCTTCCGTCAGTATTTCTTCGCCATGGACCGCGAGGAAAAACCCTTCAACCGGGCCGAGCGAGCAGCGACGAACGTCGACAACACCGTGGCCTTCGGCTCGACCCGCGACCTGACGCCGCCGGGCACGGTGTTGTTTGTCAACGATCCGTTCCCGCACCTGGATTCGGATGCCGTCGAGCCGGCACCGGTGACGATCGGTCCGAATTGCCCGAACCCCTATACCACTGCCTCGCTGGTCAACATCTCAGCGATGAGCTACGGCGCTTTGTCGAACCCGGCGGCCAGGGCGCTGTCAGCCGGCGCCAAGGTGGTCGGCTGCTGGCTGAACACCGGCGAGGGCGGCCTCGCGCCGGCGCATCTCTTGGGCGGCGCCGACATCGTCTACCAGATCGGCACCGCCAAATACGGCGTTCGCGACGGCGATGGCAATCTGTCGGACGAGAAGCTGCGCGAAGTCGCCGCCCACGAGCAGATTCGGATGTTCGAGATCAAACTGTCACAGGGCGCCAAACAGGGCAAAGGCGGGATCCTGCCCGCCATCAAGGTGACGGCAGAGATCGCAGCGATCCGCGGCATTCCGGAAGGCCAGGACAGCCTGAGCCCGAACCGCCATCCGGAGATCGCCTCGGTCAGCGATATTCTCGACATGGTGGAGCGCGTGCGCCAGGCGACGGGCAAGCCGGTCGGCTTCAAGACGGTGGTCGGCAGCTTCGGCTGTCCTCAACACCGCTCACTAGAATGGCACCTTTACCCTCTCCGTACATCGACGCGACCATATCGTAGGTGTTAGCCATGGTCAGGACACCCGGCAATCATACCATGGGGTGCTGGCATGGTTAACCTGTACTCGAAACCTGTACTCAATAATTTTACGAGCACAGTATAAATTATTGATATTGTTGATAAATTGGTGCCCGCTGAGGGACTTGAACCCCCACCCCCTTGCGGGGAACAGATTTTAAGTCTGTCGTGTCTACCAGTTCCACCAAGCGGGCCCAGGCACCAGTCGTGGAGGCTTATAGCACGGCTGATTACGCCGTGGCTTCTTCGATCCTCGGGTTGCCGCCGAGGTCTTGCAGGGCGGCGATGACCTCCTCGGCGGCGGTGTCCAGCTCGGCGTCGTCGGTGCCGCGCAGCACCAGCTTCACACCGAAAGCGCCGCCTCTGTAATAGGGGTAGCTGCCGATGGAGAGGTTCGGGTGGCGATCCTGGATGTCACTCAGGGCGGACGCCAGGGTGCCCTCGCCGATATCGACCACGATGGAGCGCTCGCGCAGGGGCTCGCCGCCGGTCAGCCGGTGGGTCATGCTCTCGAACATGGCCTGCATGATCTTCGGCACCCCGGCGAAGACGAAGACGTTTTCGATCTGCCAGCCGGGCGCCCCGGACACCGGATTGTCGATCAGGGTGGCGCCTTCGGGGGTGTCGGCCATGGAGAGCCGCGCCTCGTTGAGCTCCATGTCGGAGCCCCGATAGGCGTTCTCCAGGATGGCGACGATTTCCGGGTGGCGAATCAGCGGCCGGTCGAAGGCGGCGGCCACGGCGGCGGCGGTAATATCGTCGTGGGTCGGGCCGATGCCGCCGGTGGTCAGGACATAGTCGTAGCGCGCCCGGCATTCGTTGAGGGCGGCGACGATGGCGTCCTGCTTGTCGGCCACCACCCGCGCCTCGGCGAGACGCACGCCGAGCGAATTGAGGCGCCCGGCGATATAGCGCAGATTCACATCCGCCGTGCGCCCGGAAAGAATCTCGTCGCCGATGATGATCAGGGCGGCGGTGACAATTTTCGTCATGGCGTCACGGTGCGCCGGCGACGCGGAACAGGCTGTAGATGGCGCGCCGCTTTTCGTCGATCTCGCGGTTATAGAGCTTGTTGATGGTGCTGTCGGAGAGCAGCGCCCATTCCTCGCTGCCCTCGACCAGGGCGTCATCGAGCAACCAGCGGTGGGTGAAGATCCTGCCTGATAACCGGATGACCGCCGCATATTGATCCGGGGTGAGGTAATCCTCGCCAAGGTCGGCGAGACGATCGGGGTGAAAATCGAAATTATCGATTTCGGCCAGATCGACGATGCGGCTTATCTCCTCGTCATCATAGGCCAGGCGATCGAGTTCGTCGGCTAGCACCACGGATTTGAAAAAGCGCCGCCCATTGAGCGACTTCACGCCGCCGATGTCGATCGACTCGTCGGCCAGGCGGGTGAGCACCGGATTGGTGAATTCGTAAACAACGAGCCGCGATACCTGCTGATTGAACACATTTTGCAGGAAAAACAAGGCGACGAAACAGAGCACGCCGGCGATCAGCGGGGTCACCGCCCAGCCGGCGGCGATACTGCCCAGCACCCGGCCGCGAATGCCCCGCCCGCCCTTGAGCAGACCGATGCCGACCACCGCGCCGATCACCGCCTGTGAGCTCGACACCGGCACCAGGGGAATGGTGGGCAGGCCGAGATTGGCCAGGAAATGTTCCAACCCCTGGCTGGCGAACAGGAACAGCACGATCGAATGGGACACCACGACCACGAAGGCGGCGATCGGCGACAGCGACATCAGTGAGCTGCCGACGGTCATCATCACTTTCTTGGAATAGGTGAAGACGCCGACGGCGATGGCGACGGAACCCAGCAGGAAGAGCTGTTGCGCCGAGGATACCGTGAACAGATCGCCGATGCTGAATGCCGTGAACGGCGACACCGGCACAAACACGCCCATGACATTGGCAATGTTGTTGGCGCCCAGACTGTAGGCGCCGAACGCGCCGGCCAGGATCAAGCCGGTCCGGGTATAGGCGTCGAGCCGAAAGATATTGATCTCCGCCCGCCGCAGCCAGAGGGATATGGCTTTGAACAGGGCGGCGGCGATGACGGCTGCGAGCACCGGGCAAATTATCCAGGTCGCCACGAGTGTCACCAGGGTCGAGCCGCCGGTCAGCGATCCGGTGAACAGGTTCCAGCCGACGATCGAGCCGACGATGGCCTGGGTGGTCGAGACCGGAAGCCCGGCCTTGGTCATGGCATAGACGGTCAAGGCGGCGGCGAAGGCCACCATGAAGGCGCCCGGTATGGCGTTCACCGCACCCAGCTTGCCCAGGGTATGGGCGGCGCCGGCGCCGCTGATCACCGCACCGAGGATGACGAAGACGCTGCAGATGATCGCCGCCGTGGCGAACCGGACCATGCCGCTGCCGACCGCCGTGCCGAACACATTGGTTGTTTTTTTGGCGCCGCGCGGCCCCCCGAGAAAAAGCCCGCTCGACAAGAATACGAGCCCCGCGACTTCCATTACCTAATCCTTGAATTCGTCGTTAAATGGAACGTTTGATGCTGTAGATGGCGAGCCTGTCGGCAACATCCTCAGCCGTATCGGCGATATCGTCGATATGCTCGACGAAGTTGCGAAGCTGGGCCTTGTGGGCAAGATCGAGACCGTCCGCGAAGATCGCCATCTTCAGGCGGGTGCTGATCTTGTCGCCTTCCTTTTCGTAGAACAACACCTTGTGCATGTGATCGGAAACCGTCTCGGCGCCGCGGAAGAAGGCGCGCGACGCGGCGACCAGAGAATCGACCGCACTGACGGAAGCGTCGGTAAGATTGATGTAATCCGTGTGAAACTCTTCTGGAATATGAGGCTTCTCGATGGCGAACTGCCACATGGCGCCTTCGCAGCTGTTGAGGATGGTGTCCATGTTCTCCAGCAGGCCGAGAACGTCGCCGCGGGATTCGGGGATCAAAGTCTGCTCGTAGAGGCGGCGTTCTATATTGCGCCGTAAGGTATCGCCCTGGCTCTCCAGCTGGTTGACTTGTTTTAGTTTTTCCTCAAAGGCGGCAAAATCGTCATTGATGTAGCTGTTGATGCCGATCTTGAACGTCATGGCGCCCTGATCGACCTTTTCGCAGAATTCGTCGATCTGAGATTCGAGCTCCCTAGTCTTATTAAATAGTTTAACGCGTTTCACGCTGCTTCCTTTATGGTTTTATTTTGAATAGTCCAGCCTATGCTTCGCGCCGACTGTCGTCAACGGCGCGCGGTGCAATCGCTGATCACTTCATCGAGAATATTGAGGGCGGCGTCCATTTCGGGCTCAGTCACGGTAAGCGGCGGCGTCAGGGTGATCACGTTGCCCATGGAGAGTTTGAAGTTGAGGCCCGCCGCGAGCGCCCCATAGAGCACCGCTTCGCCACCATCCAGCGCCGGGGTTTTTGTCTCGCGGTCGTCTACCAGATCAATCCCCAACAGCAGGCCCTTGCCGCGCACGTCGCCGATCATCGGGTGGCGTTGCTTCATCTCATGCAGGCGGGCCAGGGCATGGGCGCCGACGGTGCGGGCGTTCTCCACCAGGCCCTCGTCTTCTATGATCTCGATGGTGGTCAGGGCAGCACGGCAGATCAGCGGGTTTTTCTCGTGGGTGTAATGACCGAACGCCACATCGCCGGCGACATCGAGCTCGGGCTTGGCGATCACCGCGGCGATGGGTAGGGCCGCCCCGCCGAGCGCCTTGCCGAGCACCGCGATATCGGGAACCACGTCGAAATGCTCCGAGGCGAAAAGCCGCCCGGTCTTGCCCAGACCGCTGGGAATTTCGTCGAAGATCAACAGGGCGCCATGATCGTCGCAGGCATCCCGCACGGCACGCCAAAAACCGGGTGGCGGCACATAGGGCACGGCGCGCACCGGCTCGGCGATCACCGCGGCGACGTCGCCTTCCTTCTCCAATACGTAGCGAACCATCTGCGCACAAGCCATGCCGCAGGCGTCGAGGTCGTTATTCTTATGACCATAGGGGCAGCGATAGCAGGTGAAGGGCGCCACATGTTCCGAGCCGGGCAGTAACGGGCCGATGGCGCCGGACCGGAAGGTCGCCTCGCCGCCAACGCTGGCCCCGCCGAACCCGGCGCCGTGGAAGCTATCCCAGAAGGACAGAGTCTTGAAACGCCCGGTCTTGGCGCGTGCCAGCTTGAGGGCGATCTCGATGGCGTCCGAGCCGGACGGCGCGAACAGGACCTTGGCAAGCGTACCCGGCGCGATCTCGCCCAGCTTGGCGGCCAGGGCAATGGCCGGCTCCGAGGTGAAGCGGCGCGGCGCGAAAGGCAGGGCGTCGAGCTGGTCCTTCAAGGCCGCGATCAGCCGGGGATGGCCATAGCCGATGTGGTGGGCGGAATTCCCGTGAAAATCCATATAGCGCCGCCCTGCCCGATCCTCGATCCAGATGCCCTCGGCCTTGGCGACCACATCGAGACAAGGCGACGACAGGGACTGATGGAGGAAATGGCGGCTGTCCGCCTCGAGCATGGCCATGGTTTCGGGGTCATGGCGCTCAGCGGTCCAGGCGCGTCGGCGCGGCGACAAGTTGCTGTCGCCCTCGAGGCGGTCCGGCGTGGGTCTTTGTGAGGTTATGGAATCCATGGGAGCGAGAGAGTCGTCGAGTTCGCAGCCATAATCAAATTAGTAATCCGCAAAGGGTTGATAAGTTTTCGTTATGTGAAAATAACAGGGGCCCGACGACTTACAGAGCGGCGACCATGAGAAATACCTCTCCCGTGTAGCGCAACAGCGGGTGTTCGATGATCGGCTCGCGGCCCACCACCTTGAATCCCATTTTCTCATACAAGGCGAACGCCCCGACATTGTCGGCGAAGACGTAAAGACTTATTTCAGTGAACGCCGCCTCCTTGGCTTGGTCGCAAGCCCGCGACAGGAGAGACTTGGCGATTCCCCTCCTGCAATACTCGGGATAGGTCGAGAGCGCGTTCACGTGAAAGGTGCCGTACGCCGGAAGATTGTCAAAGGGTTGGACAATCGCATAGCGTTCTTTCGGTATTCGAGGATCGGGCGGGTCATTCGCCCAATTGTCGAAGGGGAAGGCGTGCATATAGATGGTTCACCCTGGCCGCCCGCCAGGGCGACGAGTTCGCCGCCGACGAACTCATAAGCCTCGCCAGGCGCATGACAGCGGCGCAAATGTCGGAGGCCGAGGCCGGGCTCAATAGCGATTAGGATATTTCACACGCAAGCGGTCGGATCGTTCGCCGCCTGTTGTTTTATCCATCTTACAAATGCCCGCAAGGGCGGACGCAATACACCGGGGCGGGTGGCAAGGTAATACCCTTTGGGGTACCTTTCCGTGAACAGTTCGACCAGTTGCCCCGAGCGGATTTCCTCGTCCACAAAGGAGCGGGCGGTATAGGTCACCCCGTCGCCCCGTCGTACCGCTTCCATGATCAGGTTGCCCGGCATGTGGGTAATCATGAGCGGCTTGTTCAAGGTGACACCGTGGCGTGCCATCCACTCCGCGACTTCGTTGGTGCCTAGTTCCTGCAACCACGGCAGATCGATCAGCATGGCGGGGTCCGTGATCTTTTGTGGGCCGATCAGCCCCGGGGTGCCGACGATGACGAAGTCGGGCAACAGAAGCGGCGTGAGATCCAGGCCGGGATAGTGGCCGGCGCAATAGCGGATCGCCACATCCATCCCGCCCGGAGTCAATTCCACCACATTCGCCGTCGGGTTCAGCATGAGCGTGACCTCGGGATGCTGGAGCTGGAACTCAATGATCCGCGGCATTAACCAGCTCACGGCAAAAGCCGGCGACATGGTGAACTGGACCGGGCGCGTGGCATCGACGCCCGTCAGGACCTCAACGCCTTTGCGGATCGTATCGAACCCGGTGGACAAATCGCGGGCCAGAGACACGCCTTCCGCGGTGAGGATTATTCCGCGCCCCTGCCGGGTAACCAGTGTCATCCCCAACCGGGCCTCCAGTGCCTTGACCTGCTGGCTGACCGCTGCATGGCTCACATTCAGGGCCGCACCGGCCTGGGTATAACTCCCCGCCTCCGCCAAGGTGGCGAACGCCCGAAGGCCGTTTAGGGACGGCAGGTCAGACCAAGTCATATGTAATATTTTCTTACGTGTTAATTATTTTTATGATTCGCATCAGAACAATTTTTAATTAAATATGTCAATCGTTACGGGGGCAAAACTTTTCTGGTACCGTAACGGCACCAGCATGAGAACTTTAGTGTTTTCCGTCGTCATGAACATAAGCTCTAACCGGAGAATGAGATATGACCGACAGCTCTCAAGACCATCAGGGCGGCTGCCTGTGTGGCGCGGTACGCTACGTACTTCACGGTGAGCCGCTGTTTTCAGCGAACTGCCATTGCCGATCCTGCCAGCGAGCAATCGGGGCTGGTTTTGTCACCTGGGTGGCCGTCAAGACGGAAAACTTAGAGGTGACCAAGGGAGAGATTACCTACTGTGAGACGTCTCCCGGAATGCACCGCGGTTTCTGTGGCCGATGCGGCAGTTCGCTAGAGGGTCATGGCGACGGTTGGGATGATGCTTACGTAACGGCCGCCACGCTCGACGACCCCGCGATCGCGAAACCCGCGACAAATATTTACCTCGATCACCAGCAGCCCTGGGTGATTATTGACAAGACCCTGAGATGCTTCGCGCAATTTTCCTGACTGACAGACTTTAAAGGAATAGGAGAAAACAAATGGCCACGACCTACGCATATGCCTGTAAGGAATTTCCGGGAATGGAAGCCTGCCCGGCGCATTTTCATGCGGAAACCGAAGACGAGTTATGGAAAGTCATCGAACTCCATGCCTTGCTGGCTCACGGAGAAACCGCCTCCGAATGGCCGGCGGAAGACATCGCCCAGCTCAAGGCCCTCATTAAGACCGAATAGGCAGGCTAATGATTGTCAAGAGACTGGAAGATATTGTCGGCACCAAGGGCGACGTGCATGGCGACAAGTGGCACAGCCTCCGCCTCCTGCATGCAGAAGACGGCATGGGCGTCACCTTGACCGACAGCATACTTGAGGCCGGTTTCGAAATGGTCCTTTGGCAGAAAAACCACTTTGAAGCCTGCTACTGCCTGGAAGGCGAAGGCACGGTGGAGGAGCTGAATCACGGCACGGTTCACGAGCTGGCCGCCGGAACCCTGTATGCCATGAACGACCATGACCGCCACCGTATTCGAGCCAAAACCCGGATGCGCATCGTTTGCACTTTTTACCCTGCCCTTACCGGCGAAGAAAAGCACGATGCGGACGGCTCACTCTGAGATACAGCGACTCAATACTCTTACAATGCTGAGCCCATGACGGTGACTCTGCGGAAGGCAAATTCGCCGCCCCGGTTGATCAGGGTGAAGCCATCGAACGGCGCAGCCTGCAATGCAGGATCAGTGCCCGAAAGCACGGCCACATCGTCGATCAACCCCTCCATGATGCCTCCCTGGCCGCGCCTGAGGGTGATGCGGTGATAGGCGCCGTCTTCAAGCCCTTTCGCAAGCGGTACACTGGCGATGGTGGAAATCCCGGCCGGAGATAGCCGCTGCATGGTCAGACTTGGCGCCCTCCCCTGGCTGTAGAGCAGCCGATAGCCGGTATCGCGGCCAGCCCCCCGGTAGACACCGAATGACAGGCCGCCGCCCTCAACGGCTTTGGAGATAACGCCGAATTCCAGGGTTGCCGAAAACGCCTCGCTGATCGCCAGGCCGGTGTGGATCTCGGCCCGGGACGCCGGTTCCTGCCCGCCGCCGGATTGTTGTTTGGCGATGCCGCCAAGCAGGGCGCCGAACAGCTGTAAGGCCGCCTGCCCTTCATTCTGTCCACCCGAGCCGAAGTCGATCCGAGTTTGTACGATCACGCGATTGCGCAGGCCGTAGCGGGAATCGACGTTGAAATTGCCGCTCGCCACGGCCCAGGCCGGGTTGGCGGTGAAGTCGCCGTCGGCGAAACTATCCTCCAGCAGGGTGATCCGCCAGGGCTGGTCATAGCGCCCCGCCAAATCGCCGAGCTGCTGGAGCAGGCGAAAATCGGCGCTGCGGTCGCGCTTGGCCTGTTCGGTAATAGCTCGCAATTGATCGACCATGGACTGCAGTTCGCTGTCCCCCTCTTCCGTCGGCAGCAGGGGCAGGGTGGCGGATTGACCGTAAGCTGTCAGAGGCATGGCAAGCATCCACAGCAACCCGATTGCTAGACTCGTGATTCGCATTCTGCTCATCGGCGCCGTCTCCAACCCGTTTCAATCGTCACCCTAGAGCCGGAATGCAGCCCTGTCACCCGCCGGCGTCAGGCGTTGAACAAAGCCTGATGATAAGCAGACGGATAGAGTTGGGTGCCATCAATATGCAAACTTCCGTCGGCCAGGCCGTTGATAAGTGGCAACCCGATGGCTAACAGCAATTGCTAAAGCCATTGTTAATCATGATGATGCCCATCATGGAGAAAAATACGGACAAACTCAGACAAATGATCGACGAGGCGAGGCGATTGGTCGCCTTTACCGGCGCCGGAATCAGCACCGAATCGGGCATCCCCGACTTCCGCAGCCCCGGTGGAATCTGGGATCAGTACAAACCGGTGCCGTTCGATGACTTTCTGCGCTCAGACGAGGCGCGGCGCGAGGCCTGGCGGCGTAAGTTCGCCACCCGCGAAGCCATCGACCAGGCCACGCCCAACCAAGGCCATCGCGCCATCGCCGCCCTTGCCGCCGAGAATAAACTGATCAGCGTGATCACCCAGAATATCGACGGCCTGCATCAGCGCTCGGGCCTGGCCGACGATCTGGTCATCGAACTCCATGGCAACACCACCTACGCGGTTTGCCTGGATTGTGATACGCGCCACGAACTCGACGCCATCTGGCAAGCCTTCGCCCATGACGAAACCCCGCCCCTCTGCGACGCTTGCGGCGGCCTGGTGAAGACCGCGACCATATCGTTCGGCCAGCCCATGCCCGAGGTCGAAATGCGGCGCGCCGAGGCGGCGACCCTGGATTGTGACCTGTTTCTCGCCATCGGTTCGTCGCTGACGGTTCAGCCGGCGGCGATGTTTCCGCTTCTCGCCAAACAAAATGGCGCTAAGCTGGTTATTCTCAACCGAGAACCCACCGCACTCGACGGCTATGCCGATCTCGTGCTCAACTGTGAAATCGGCCCGACCTTGGGGGAGGCGGCTACTGTAGAATAGGAGACGATTATGGAAGCCGACGAACTGCGCGCCCTGCAAGCGCCCTTCAAGGAACAATACAAACAAGACCCGGACGCCGCCGTGATCACCTTGAAGGCGGTTGGCACCTTGGGTGAGGAAGGCGTCACCTGTTCGGTCGAGACCGGCAAGGCTCTAGTCGAGGCGGGGCTACATCCGGCCACCGGCGGCGACGGCCTCTCCGCCTGTTCGGGCGACATGCTGCTCCAGGCTCTGGCGGCCTGCGCCGGCGTCACCTTGCGGGCGGTCGCCACGGCCCTCGACATACCTGTCAACGGCGGCGCGGTCCATGCCGAGGGCGATCTCGATTTCCGCGGCACCCTGGGGGTCGATCGGGAGGCCGCCGTCGGCTTCACCGATATCCGTCTGCGCTTCGATCTCGACAGCTCGGCCAGCGAAGAACAGCTCGCCACCCTGTTCAAGCTAACCGAACGCTACTGCGTGGTCTATCAGACCCTGACCAACAATCCCGCCGTCACCCTGACCAACCGCTAATCAACGCGCCGGCCAGGCCACAGGCGATCACCACCAGCCAGGGCGGTAGCTTCGCCCAGGCGAGCGCGACATAGGCCACGACCGCCAGGGCAAAATCCTGGGGCGCATGGATAGCGCCGGTCCACACCGGATCGTAGAGCGCCGCCAGGAGCAATCCGACCACGGCGGCGTTGATGCCCGCCATGGCCGCCTGGGCAGCGCCAAACCGGCGCAGGGAATCCCAAAACGGCAGCATGCCGATAACCAGCAGGAAGGACGGCGCGAATGCCGCCGCCAGGCACAGCAGGGCGACGGGCAGACCGGCCCATCGCGGATCGATCATCGCGCCGAGATAAGCCGAGAAGGAGAGCAACGGTCCGGGCAGCGCCTGGGCAGCGCCATAGCCGGCGAGAAAGGCGTCGCGGTCGACCCAGCCGGGCGGCACCACCTCGGCCTGCAGCAGGGGTAGGATGACATGGCCGCCGCCGAACACCAGCGCACCCGAGCGATAGAAACTGTCAACCAGCGCCAGAGGTTGAGCGGCGGTCATGGCCGCCCCCAAAGGAAGAAAGGCCAACAGCAGAGCGAACAGCACCAGACAGATCACCGCCAGTCGCCGGCTCACGCCATGGCTCAGAGCCTGCGGCGCCGCCCCCTCGTCCTTGTCGAGAACCAGCCAGCCGATCGCGCCGCCAAGCGCAATCGCCGCGATCTGCCCGAGCGGTCCCGGCCAGGCGAAGACGGCGGCGGCGGCGCCCGCGGCAAATCCGGCGCGCGGCCAATCCGGGCAAAGCTGCCGCCCCATGGACCAGACGGCGCGGGCGACCACGGCAACGGCGACGATCTTGAGGCCGTCGAGCCAGCCGGCGTTCAAGTCGAACCAGGAAACCCCCAGGGCAAACAAAATCATGATCAATGCCGACGGCAGGGTGAAGCCCAACCATGCAGCCAGAGCGCCCTTGACTCCGGCGCGTACAGCCCCCAGGGCCATGCCGACCTGGGAACTCGACGGTCCCGGTAAAAACTGGCTCAAGGCAACCAGGTCGCCATAGGCGCGGTCATCGACCCAGCCGCGCCGCTCGACGATCTCATGGCGGAAATAACCGAGATGGGCGACCGGTCCGCCGAACGAGGTTAGGCCGAGCTTGAGAAACGCCAAGAAGACTTCGCGTGCGGAGGCTTGCTTGTCGCTGTGCATTAAAAAATTGCCATCGCCTATCCGACCACGCCGCGCTACGCTGTTGAATTAACCTAGTTTATACAAAGGATAACGGCCCATGGTATTATTTGAACGGCAGTGAAGTTTGAGTATGATTGCCATGGAAGCCAATGAAAACCAATGATGAAATATCTCCCGAGGCCGAGCGCGCCAGGAATCGCGTGGCGGCGGCGGAAGCGTTGTACGGCGAGGTCCTGGAACAGTTTCCGGATCATGTCTACGCGCTCAGGGGGTTGGCCGATACGTATGTGCTCAAAGGATTGGTCGAGGCCGTCGAGCGCCAAGGCATAAATACGGAGGAATGGTCAACCATCGAGGCCGCCAACAAGGCGCACGCAGGAAATTTCATCGAGGCCGCCAAGAGTTATCTCGCGGACGGCTTCTCCGGCAAAGCCCAGCAAATGCTGGACTGCGCCCTTGAATTTGATCCCGGCAACAGCGACCTGCTTTGGCAACGCGGCGAAATGTATCGCGCATTGGGACATTTCACAGAAGCCCTCGACGCCTACAATCGTATCCTCGCGATCGATCCGGAAAACGAGGCGGCCGTCTTTGCAAAAAACATGATCGCGGGCAAATCGGCATCGCTCGACAGCGCCGGCGCGCTCTGGGCGCGGGCCGAAGCGTATCGCGCCGAGGGCAATCTCGACGCCGCCATTGAGACCTACAGACAACTCCTGGGTGAGAACCCGGAAAACGCCGCTGCCGGCTATGTTTGCGCTGTATTGGCCGGCGCGGCGCCTGTTGCGGCGCTTCCCGACTATATGCCGCGGCCCGCCCCGTTTGCCATGATCAAAAATTTCCTGTCGGCCGAGGAACATGACGAGCTATTGCAGATCACGGAAGGTCTTCGCGAGAACTTCGGGCCCTCGACCGTTGGCTTCGGAGAAACGCAGTCACAGAACCCGGACATACGCAAATCTCGATTGGTTAGTAAAATTGAGAACGAGAAATATACTAACTGGTTTGAACAACGAATCACGGGCGCTTTGGCTGAGATTCGCTCAGGGCTCTATATGGATGCGTTCGATATCGGTGTTATCGAACTCCAGATCACAACGCATCACGACGGCGAATACTACGGGGAGCACGACGACGTGGGAGAAAAGGGGAGCGGCGCCGAGCGACGCAAGGTTAGTTTTAGCTACTATTACCATTGGCAACCGAAAGCATTCGAAGGGGGAGATCTTCTCCTGCATGATTCGAACCGGCATACGGAACGGGAAGTTACGCGCATCGCACCGGTCGACAACTGCATTGTATTCTTTCCCAGCGAATATTTACACGAAGTTACGCCGGTCCACTTGGTCAGCCCCCCTTGAGAGGTCCAGTTTGAATGTTAGGCCGTAGACTCATTATACCGCAGCCAGATGCGAATGGACGCGAGCTTGATCATGGCCATGTAGTTCGCCGCCAGCTTGTCGTAGCGGGTGGCGATACGACGAAAGTGTTTGATCTTATT
>Ga0066376_10000636_pt1 | contig 32834 bp, 28 predicted proteins | sample Knorr_S15_td_Bot_FD_77009 | JGI IMG/M metagenome (GOLD analysis project Ga0066376, IMG submission 77009) | Marine microbial communities from Southern Atlantic Ocean transect - Knorr_S15_td_Bottom_ad_5009_LV_A | ecosystem: Environmental > Aquatic > Marine > Oceanic | place: Southern Atlantic... | reverse complement strand
GAGATGCGACGCTACAAGTACCATCCGCGCCTGGCCACCGGCGCGCTCGCCGCCTCCGGCACGCTCGGGATCCTGATTCCCCCTAGCCTGATCTTCATCTTCTACGGCGTCATGACCGAGACGTCGATCGGCGCCCTGTTCATCGCCGGGATCGTGCCGGGCATCCTGACCGCCGCGATGTTCGCCGCCATTATCCTGGTCCGGTGCATCATCACGCCGTCGCTGGGGCCTCCGGGGCCGGGGGCGACCTGGGCCGAGCGATGGACCTCGACCGCCGGCCTCCTGCCGATCCTCGCGCTGTTCTTTCTGGTGATCGGCGGCATCTACGGCGGCATCTTCACGCCGACCGAGGCCGCAGGTGTCGGGTGTGTCGGGGTCCTGGTGATGGCGTCGCTGCGGCGGCGGCTGACCCGGCTCGCCATGAGTCAGGCGCTGGAAGAGACCGCGTTGATCAGCGCGATGATCTTCGCGATCATCGTTGGTGGCTATCTCGTCGCTCGGTTCCTGGCGGTCACCGGCATTACGGAGAACATGGTGGCGGCGTTGGTGGCGATGGACCTGGGCCGGATCCCCTTCCTGCTCCTGTTGGTCCTCCTGTATCTCGTCCTCGGCGCCATGGTCGATGTGTTCGGCATGCTGGTGCTGACCATCCCGTTCATCATGCCGGTCGTCGGCCAGTTGGGCATCGACCCGATCTGGTTCGGCGTCTTCGCGGTGATGATGGCCGAGCTGGCTCTGGTGACCCCGCCGGTCGGCGCCAACGTCTTTGTCATGCGACGCACCGCGCCGGAGGTGCCGATGAGCGACATCTTCATGGGCGTACTGCCCTTTGTGGTGGGCGAGCTGGTCATCATCGCCCTGGTCATCGCGTTTCCGGAGATCGCCCTCTGGTTGCCGCGACAGATGAACTAGTACTTAGACGGGGCTGCGCCCCGAACCCCACGCGACGGCTCTGCGGGGACCCCGAGTGCCCCAGTCCGCCGCCGCGGGGCGCGCATTGTCGCGCGCCCGCCTGGGAAGCCGATGATCACCGTACCGCACGGTCCGCTCCCCGTGCGATTCGGAGCATATTTTCGACGCTATAGTTGCCCTCGTGACAGGCGTACTCGAACAGCGGATCGTCGGTCTGTCTCAAGGGGACCCGCGCGGTCCAGGTCGTGCTCCACATGTTGGGGTCGTCGACGGTGAACTCGTATTGAATCGTGTCGCCGAGGCGCGAAAAGCGTTCGACGAGCCGCTCTGGCTCGGTGCCGATCATGGTCAGTTCGCCGTTGAAGTTCGTGGACTCGACGACGAGGGTGTCGCCCTCCCAGTAACCACGCCCGTCACCACTGAACTGCCGGAGTGGAGTGCGATCGATGGCCGGACGACGCGGCATGCGGGCTATCACGTCAGTCAGCGCAAACGGAAGCTCGTCGAACAGGTCTTTGGGTGGCTGAAGACCGTCGGCGGGTTGCGCAAGCTCCGGCATCGCGGTATCCAGCGCGTGGACGTTGTACACGAAGATGTTGAGAGTGACCGAACCCGCCTGGTGCGGAGTGTGCTCTTCGGCTTGGAGCCAGGCGACCCGGTCACGCTCGTGGGCGCATCCACTGTCGTGGTGAGTGTGGCGTTGCTGGCGGCCTATATCCCCGCGCGACGGGCTTCACAGGTCGACCCTCTGATCGCCATCCGAGCGGAGTAACCGGCGGCCAGCCGACGCTTCTGTCACAGTCCCGGCAGAAGGCGCTGAAGGTGAGGGCGCGGTGATCAGCGAGGGTGCGGGGGGCGACGGCGGCGACACCCCAAACCCGAGGCGTCGTCAGGGGCACGTCGCGAAAGCGGAGGTGTCCTGAATCGCGGGTGGCGGGCCACCCAAGGGATTCAAGTACTGTCTGCTCGCATTGGTCTGGGTGTCGGTCACCGTCACCGTGAACTCCACGTTGGTGGTCGCGGCGAAGAACACCCAGGAATTGTCATTGGTACTACACCCATCGAGCACCTTGACCAACAGCTCCCAGTTTTCAGGGTCGACGAAATAGAACAACCCTGATTGCTCTGCCATCGGGCCATCGGGGCCGGCATCGACGATCGTCTGCCCGGACACGCCCTCGACGACGCCCGGCCCCGAGTTGCCGGCGAAATCTCGCCAGTCGACACTGGCCTTGAAGCGGTTGTTGAGAAGAGACGCCACGTTCTGCCGCTCGGTGACCGCCGTGCCGATGATCAGATTGTTGTTCGGGGGTCCGAAGCGCTGCAGAAAGTTGTAGCCGGTATCGGTGCGTTGTAGCACGAGGTCGCTATCTTCGAGATCGCCGTTGATGATGGCGGCACACAGACCCATGTCGTCGCAGGTGTAGGTGCCCGAGTCATTCTGCGCAACACTCTGGTTGATGATAGTGGTGCCGGTGACATTGGTGCCGTCGTACCGGTTGTACCCTGTCGTCACCACTTGGTTCTCTCGGTTCGTGCCGACATGGCGACAGTTGCCGGTCAGATCCCCGTGGAGGCCCTTGCGATTCTTTACCCCCTCCCAGACCTGGAGTGCATTCGGATTCCGCTGGACGATCTGCCACGAGGCGATCTCGAAGGTGTTCGGGTCGAAACCCAACGCAAAGCCCTGGTACTGCTGATTGCCGACGTTCAGCAGGAAGCTCAAGTCGGTGTTCACGAAGTAGGTGCATACAAAGCCGAAATCGGCGAAACCGCCCTGATTGGTGAACTGTTTGCCGCTCATCTGGCAATTCCCGTCGCCATCGAAAAAGAGCCAGCCGAGGGCGGCAAACGGATCAATCTGGTTGGCCTTGGGGGTGAAGCTTTCGTTGATGAGATCGTATGCGTGCCGGCGAGGTTTTGATTGTTCCCCTGAGCCTGCACCTGGGTCGCGCCACACACAAGCGCCAGCGTGAGGCAAGCACCTGTGGCCGCGGGGCCGAACAGGCATCGGCGAAGTGCTCTCGTATTCTGACCGTTCATCGACGACTCCATTAGCGTTCCCGGTCGTACGCCGGGAGTTCCCTGTTGCGCTGTGCTGAATAGTCCCGTCATTTGTATCCTGATCGATGCCCAGGCTACGGACCCAGATGTCGCCAACAGGCAGTCTGTGACCGAGGGCCCAACGCCCGACGGGATGCCCCGCCCGGAAACCTACCGATTCGAGGTGCGGGCCTTCTGGTCCTTGTATTTGGGCCAGGCAATCCAACCGGACGGCGTCTTGAACCCCCACGCGCGGACCCGAGTCCCCCTCAGCACGATCGTCACCGGTTTGCGGTCCGGATCGATCTCGACACGATGCAGCCACCGGGCCGGGCGAACGCGGATCGACAACGGCCGGTGCCATCGCTTGACGATGGTGTCGTCGGCTCCCGGCGTGTATTCCCAGTAACCTCCTCGCAAGATGACGGTGAGAAACGGCCATGGGTGGTCGTGGAGCGAGTCGTCGTCGCTAGCGTGGAACCAGTGCACATAGAGACCGAACCACGGGCACGACACGACGCGCAGCCGCTCGAGATAGAGCTCTCCCTCGTGCCGATAGATCGGCTCCCAACGCCAGAGGTGAAATCGCGGCTCGGTCATAACTTAGACGGGGCTGCGCCCCCGAACCCTACGCGGCCGCTCCGTGGGGACCCCGGAGGGCCCTGGTCAAGACAGCCGTGCCACTCTGGGTGTCGAGGTGCCCACCCATGAGGTGACTCCACGCGTGCTTCATCTCGTGTCCGCTCATCGACGTGTCCCCGCGACATCGGTCCTGAAGCTGAAGAGGGTCTTGCCGGCGGTGACGTAGAGCGTCCGCAGGTCAGGACCACCGAACGCGGCGTTTGTGATGGTGTCTTCGGGAATCGGGATGTGTTCGAGCAACTCGCCCCCAGGCGAGAAGACATGGACGCCCGCTACCGTGTCGAGGGTCTCGCTCGTGCCACGCAGACGGTTGAGACCCGCCGCGACGTAGAGGTTGCCCTCGCTGTCGATCGTCATGCCATCGCCGCTCCGCCCCGGATGGAAGTCGTGAAAGACCCGCATGTTGCTGACGGTGCCGTCCTCGCTGAGGTCATAGGCACGGATCAGCCGCGGACCGGCCGCGCTCTGCTCCGTCTCGAGCAGATACAGCGTCGTGTCGTCTGGTGAGATCACGATTCCGTTCGGGCGTATCACCTCGGGCTCGGTCAGAATACGCGTCACCGACCCGTCGGGGTCCACACGGTAGACTCCGTGCACGCCGGTCTGGTCCGGACGCGAGTTGGGCTCCGGCCGATCGGTGAAGTAGATGCGCCCCTGTCCGTCGAACGTCAGGTCATTCGGCCGATGGAGTTCCTTTCCTTCATAGTGGTCGACCAGCACCTCGACCGCACCCGTGTCCATATCGGTGCGCGTGACCCGCGGCAGGGCGGTTTCACCGTCGCCACCTTCGCAGGCCAGCAGACGCCACTCGCTGTCGAAGATCAATCCGTTCGCCGCATTGCTGGGTTGCCGAAACGTGGACACCTCGCCGGCGGGCGACATCCGCAGGATACGGTTGTTGTCGATGTCGGTGAAGAAGACGGTCCCGTCCTCGGCCACCGTCGGTCCCTCGGTGAACGCGACCGTGGCAGCGACCGACACCTCGCGGGACAAGACCAACGGCTCGGCGACCGCGCCACCGTCGGGCGCCTGCACGGTGGTGGGCGCCGTGTCGCACGCCACCGCGAGCAGACCGCCCGCAACCAACACGCAGCACGCCTGCGCGACCTGACCGGGAGAACGCATATACCCTCCTTGTACTACGGCAGCCTGAACGCGATCATCGCGGGCGGACGGCCGCCAACCGCCACCGCGATGTACTGCTGCCCATCGACCATGTAGGTCATCGGCGTGCCTATCGCACCGGTCGGCAAGTCCACCGACCCGAGCTCTTCGCCGGTCTCTTTCGAGCGAGCGACCAGACGCGGTCCGCCATTGCTGCTGCCGGCCGTCAGGGCGCTGATCACCAGGGTCTTCGTCAACACCGGCCCGCCCACGCCGTCGCCCCCAACGGGGGGCAAGTTCAGGTCACGGAGCAGCGGGTGGTTCCGCACCCGATCGCCGTTCCCCAGCGGCACCATCCACTCGTGCTCCCCGGTGTTCATGTTGATGGCCGTCATCCGCGTATACGGCGGTTTGAGCAGTGGAAGCCCCTGGGGCATCAGGGCGCCGGTCCGTGACGGCCTTCTTCCCCGGCCCGCCAACTGGTCGTCCTCCGACGCCCCGTGCGTGTATTCGACGGTAGCCCCGATCGAGGGATCGGGCTGGTACATGCTGATGACAACCGCCTGATTTCGAGACGGCACATACAACCAGCCCGAATCAGGATCGACGGCGGCCCCGCCCCACGTTGCCGCCCCGCCGTCTGGCGGGCGCATCAGCGTGCCCTGCCAGCCTCCCTCGACAGGTCGGGAGATCGGCGTGAACAGCGGTCCCAGTCGAAACGGCCGAACCGCCTCGATGGCCATCTGACGAATCTCTGGCGTGAAATCCACGAGATCGTCGATCGTCACCCCCTGGTATTCGAACGGGGCCGGCTTGGTTGGAAACGGCTGAGTGGGCGAGACATACTCGCCCGGCATGTTCGTCTCGGTCGGCACCGGCCGTTCTTCGATCGGCCAGACCGGGTCGCCAGTCACGCGGTCGAACGTGTAGACAAACCCTTGTTTGCTGACCTGGACCAACGCCTTGATGTCACGGCCGTCGACCGTGATGTCGACCAGGTTGGGTGAGGTCGGGAAGTCGTAGTCCCACAAGCCATGGTGCACGGCCTGAAAGTGCCAGACCCGCTCGCCGGTCTCCACGTCCACCGCGATGATCGATTCCGAGAACAGGTTGTCGCCGGGACGATTCGCGCCGTAGTAGTCGTTGGTCGCGGTGCCAGTCGGCAGGTACACATGACCCAGCTCGTTGTCACCGGCCAGAAACGACCAGACATTGGCGTTGCCTGAGTATCGCCAGGACTCGTTCAGCCAGGTGTCGGCCCCGAACTCGTCCGCACCATTCGGCACGGTGTGAAAGTCCCAGGCGTGCTCGCCGGTCCGCACATCCCACGACCGTACCCACCCCGGTACCGCTTCCTTCGTGATACGACGGTCGGCCACCTGCGAACCGTGGATCACGCGGTCGCGGACCACGATCGGCGGCGAGTGGATGCCGTAGAGCAGCGCGTTCAGATAGTCGCGATCTTCCCGCACGGCCCGGGGCACGCCGACCATGGCGTCCACCATGCCGCTACCGTCGGGTCCGAAGTCCGAACACGGTTGACCACTCTTCGCCTGCACGCACACCAGATATCCGTTACCCGTGCCCCAGAAAATCCGTTCGTCCTCTTCCCCGTCGGTCCAGTACGCGACCCCTCGCTGCCTGAACGTCCCGCTCATCGGGGTCGTGCCTTCCTCATAGCTCTTCGGGTTGAACACCCAGAGCGTCTCTCCGGTCGTGGCGTCGACCGCCACTCCCTGCGACAGCGCCGTGTTGAAGTACATCACGCCGCCGATCATCAGCGGCGTGGCGGCCATACCACCCATGCGTGGAAGGTGCCCCCGGCGATACAGGTTCGGGGTGTCCTCAACCAGCGACTCGACGATGGTCTCCAGCGGGGCCCACCATTCGCTTCCGTCCGGCATCGTCCGGCTCACCATGGCGTCCACCGAGCTCCACCGCCACGCAACCTCCAGACGTGCAAAATTCGTGGCGTCGATCTGGTCGAGCGGCGAGTACTTCTGGCCGGCGATGTTGCCGCTATAGCTCCGCCATTCGCCATTCTCAGTGCCGTAGGTCTGCCACTCGCCAGGCTGAGCGCCCGCCACCGACGGCCAGCATGCCATCGCCAGGCCGATCACAGCCATGCCACCGACCCGCAGGCGACTCTTGGCGTACGCCATTCCCAGGGTCCTCCGTGTGGGCTGCGCCACGACGAACTCCTTTCGCGAGTTACCGATCACCGCGGCTCCCAGCGGTCACGCGGGGCGAATGGCCTTGCACGTTCGTCCGGAGCGCCGGATTGGCGGCAGAGGAGCCAGCCTGCGGACCGGCGCCCATGATCTTGAGGGAGCCATCGGCCACCAGTTGCTTGACCGAGTCACGGTCGACGTCGGGCGTGGCGATCTGGCCTTCCTTGTGGGGACCCAAACGAAGCACCTTGCCCCGGCCCAGGGAAATGCGAAGAAATCGAGCAGTTTGATTGAGGATGGTCGTCATCGGTGGGTCTCCATTATCGGACACCGATGATACCTGTTCCTGGCCGCTGGCGGCGCTGGACTAGGCACTCGTCGCGCCTGGCGGGACGCTGACCGTCTTCACGCAAGGACCGTGGCAGATCGGCTACAGCCGGAGTTCTACCGCCAGCGGCAGGTGGTCCGAACCAGGGAGTGGCTCAGACTCGACCGCGGTGACCACCGTGGCGGGAGAAGCAGCGCGCGCGCCCTTGACCAGAATGTGGTCGAGCTTCTGCCGGTATCGCAAGCGCAGGACCTGCCCCAGCCGCAGCAGTCGCCGGGCCGGATCCGCCGGGTCGATGCTCGAGAACATGTCGCTCGTCCAGGCAACCCCCGTGGATGTCTCGGCGAAACCGTGGGCACGCGCGACATCCAAGACGCGGCGGGTCGCGGCAGTGGCGGCCGTGGACCGGTATGAGCCGCCGGTGTTGAAGTCACCGCACAGCACGTCCACCGCGTCGTCCTCGGTGGGCGCCTCGTCGTCGAGCCGGGCCAGCAAGTGGGTGAGCTGGCGCACGCGGTGGTCGGGACCACCCGCAAAGTCGAGGTGGAGGTTCACGACGCGTACGCAGCGGCCCCCAACCCTGAAAACCTGGGTATAGGCAGACTTCGTATCCGGCACACCACCCTCGGTTTTCAACCGTGCCACCCACCCCAACCGGTCGACCTGGGGCAGGGGCACGACGGACCCGCGCTCAGAGACCACCGGGGGGCGAAACAGAAAACCGTTGCCATACTCCTTGTCGGGGTAGGACATGACCGAACGGTAGGTCCAGTGATAGCGCCCCTCGAGATCGTCGGCGAGCCGCGCCAAGGTGTTCCTGCCGCCGGCCGGTATCAGCGCCTCCTGGACCGCCACGATGTCGGCCTGCCGCAGCAGCGGCACCGTGTCGAGGTGATGACGAATCTGTTCGTATCGAATACCGCGCTGCAGGTTGTAGGTCACCAACCGTAGGGTCTGGCTCATGTCGATCACACGCGGATCACGAAACGCCGCGTCGTCGGTCGCGATGTGCCGTACACTCGGTCCCCGTGGCGACAGGCTCGCACAACCGGCCTCGAGCACTCAGTACGGCCCCGAGCCGACTCTTAGCCACAATGTGAGGACCACGAGCGACGGGTGGCGACGACGGCAATCCTCGGTATCTCAGCGTTCTACCACGACTCGGCGGCAGCGATCGTGGTCGACGGTCGCATTGTGGCCGCAGCGCAGGAGGAGCGGTTCACGCGCGTCAAGCACGACGCCGGGTTTCCCACCCAGGCCATCGACTACTGCCTGGCCGAGGCCGGGCTCGGCGCCAAAGACCTCGACTACGTCGGGTTCTACGACAAGCCGTTCCTGAAGTTCGAGCGGCTGCTCGAGACCTACCTCGCCTACGCGCCCCGTGGCTACCGCTCGTTCATCCACGCCATGCCGCAGTGGCTGAAACAGAAACTGCACGTGCCGCGAGAGATCAGACGCGGCCTGCGCGGCGAATATGCCAAGGCCATCACGTTCACCGAGCATCACGAAGCCCACGCGGCCAGCGCGTTCTTCCCGTCGCCCTTTCAGGACGCGGCGTTTCTCACGCTCGATGGGGTCGGGGAATGGGCCACCGCCAGTTACGGCGTCGGGCACGAGAACCGGATCGCGCTCACCCACGAGCTGCGGTTTCCGCACTCGCTGGGTCTGCTGTACTCGGCCTTCACGTACTACACCGGCTTTAAGGTCAACTCCGGCGAGTACAAGCTGATGGGACTGGCGCCCTACGGCGAGCCGACCTACGCTGACCTGATTCGCGATCACCTGATTGACCTCAAGCCGGACGGATCTTTCCGGATGAACATGCAGTACTTCCAATACTGCGAAGGCCTTCAGATGACGTCGCCGGCCTTCGACGCGCTCTTTGAAGGACCGCGTCGAGATCCAGAGTCGCCGATCACGCAGCGAGAAATGGACATCGCCGCCTCGATCCAACTGGTGACCGAGGAGATCATGCTGTCCGCGGCGCGTCACGTGCATCGCGAAACCGGCCAGCGGCACTTGTGCCTCGCCGGCGGCGTCGCGCTCAACTGCGTTGGCAACGGTCGGCTGCTGCGTGAGTCGCCGTTCGATGAGATCTGGATCCAGCCCGCGGCCGGTGACGCCGGCGGCGCCCTCGGGGTGGCGCTGTTCATCTGGCATCAACTGCTCGACCAGCCGCGGCCGGCGTCGGACGGCGACTCCCAGCAGGGCTCGCTCCTCGGCCCCCGATTCTCGGACGAGCAGTTGTCGGCATTCCTGGACCAGGCGGGCGCGGTGTATGGCCGCTTCGATGAGGACCAGGCCCTCTGTCATCGGGTGGCGGAATTGCTGGCGGACGAACAGGTGGTCGGGTGGTTTCAGGGGCGGATGGAGTTCGGGCCACGCGCGCTGGGTTCGCGCAGTATCATCGGCGACCCACGCAGCCGGGACATGCAGTCGGTGATGAACCAAAAAATCAAGTTCCGCGAATCGTTCCGTCCATTCGCACCATCCGTGCTGCAGGACCGCGCGAGCGAGTACTTCGACATGCCGGAGGGCCAGGAAAGCCCGTATATGCTGCTCGTAGCGCCGGTCCACGACTCGATACGAGTCCCTGACGCCGGTGACGACACCCTCACGGGGCTGGCAAAACTGCAGGTCCCACGGTCCACCGTGCCGGCCATCACGCACGTCGACTACTCGGCGCGCGTGCAAACCGTCGATGCCCTCCGGCATGGGCGCTATCATGCGCTGCTCCGCGCCTTCGAGCACCGCACCGGGTGCCCGATGCTCATCAACACGAGCTTCAACGTGCGGGGTGAACCGATCGTCTGCCAACCAGAGCAGGCGTACCGCTGCTTCATGGCGACGAACATGGATGTGCTCGTGCTCGAGGGCTTCGTCTTGCTGAAGTCGGAACAGCCCAACACGGCGCCGGCCACCGAGGAGTACCTGGCCCAGTTCTCGCTCGACTGACCCACACATCGAACCCATGGCCGTCCTCGACATCAACACCAACCCCACTCGGCGCGATCTGCGATGGTTCGGCCTGCTGCTCCCGTTGTTTGTCGCCATCGTCGGCGCCGTCGTCTGGCGGCGCACCGGCTCGTTGACGCCCGCCACCGTGGTGTGGGGCGCCGGCGCGCTGCTCAGCGCCGTGTTCGCGGCCTGGCCCGCCAGTCGCCCACGCATCTATGTCGGCTGGATGTACGCCGTGTTTCCGATCGGATGGGTCCTGTCGCATCTGCTCCTGGGGGCGATCTATTTCCTGGTCATTACCCCGATCGGGATCGCCCTGCGGGTCCTCCGCGGCGATCCCCTCGACCGCAAGTTCGAGCGAGACGCGCCCAGCTATTGGAGCCCTCACACGCCGCCCGAGCGGGTCACCCGCTATCTCCGCCAGTTCTAGGTTTCCTGCCGAGGTGTCCGTCTGGACGGCGTTGCTTCCTCGGTCACAGGCTGCCTGGCTGGGTTGTTCCTCAGACGGGGCTACGCCCCGAACCCCCCGCGGGCCCTCGCGGGGCCCCAAAGCCCCACTCCGGGCCCGCGGGGCGCGCATTGTCGCGCGCCTTGGTCGTGTCAGTCGAACGCCTTGCTCGGAACCCCGCTGGATGTCCCGCCATGCCTAGGCGCGGAGTTTTAGCGCCGGGGCTGGGACTACCTCCACGCTCGCTTTTCCCTCGGTGTCGGGACCAGGCATCCGTTAGCCCGTGCCAAGCGTTTTGGGGGCCAAGGTGAGGAGGGTGGGGCTCGTCGACCGGTTCGCGGACCGAGATGCCCGCTCCCGCCGGAGGACCGCCCAACCGTGTCTCCGCGTGCTTCACCTGGTAGAGTGGTGCGTCTCAGAGGACATCGACGATGACCGACAACGAACCGCTAAAGGGTGGCGGCAGCGACTTCGCGGATCAGGCCAAGGCGGCGCGCCCCGGACTGCTGATGGAACTGTGGGAGTTCCTGCGACACAACAAGAAGTGGTGGCTGACACCGATCATCTTGGTGCTCCTGCTCATCGGCGCTCTGATTCTGCTCGCGGGCACCGCCGCGGCGCCGTTCATCTACCCCTTGTTCTGATGGCGGCGTTCGGTGAACAGGCGCCGACCTGTCCGCTGTGCGACGCGACGGACCCGACACCGTATCACCAGGATCGGGTGCGCGCGTACTGGCAGTGTGGCGCCTGCGCGCTGGTCTTCGTGCCACCCGAGTCTCGGATCGATTCGGTGGCCGAGAAAGCGCGCTACGACCAGCATCAGAACGACCCGCGCGATCCGCGGTACCGCGCCTTTCTGGCTCGGCTGGCCGACCCGCTCCTGGCCCGGGTGCCGAGGGGTGCCGTCGGCCTCGATTTCGGTTCCGGTCCCGGGCCGACGCTGGGACTCATGCTGTCGGAAGAGGGGTTGCGTGTCCATCACTATGATGTGTTCTACGCACCAGACCCCGAGGTGTGGAACCGCCGCTACGACTTCATCACCGCGACGGAAGTGGTGGAGCATCTCCACCATCCGCGGGCAGAGTTGGACCGGTGCTTCTCTGTCCTCGCTCCACGCGGCGTACTCGCCGTGATGACGAAATGGGTGACGGGGCAGCCCGCATTTGCGGCGTCACGATACATTCGTGATCCAACGCACGTCTGCTTCTTCTCGCCCGCCACATGCCAGTGGATCGCACGCCGATGGGGGACCACGGTGGAGTTCCCGGCCGTTGACGTGGCCTTTTTTCGCCGCGGTGGAACGGCGCCGGTTCACAGCCCCCACTAGCTTTGCGTTTCCCAGACCGTCAGAGTATGCTGGGCCGGTTGGGCGCGTTCCACGTTGCGCACCCTACAAGACCTACCCAGGCGCTCGTTTCCCCACCCCGTAACGACACGGTGATGAAACGGTACCGACTGCGTGGTTGTGCTGTCTAGAAACAGGCGTCTGGCCGGCCGCGGGAGCACGCGGACCGGGCCGATGATAAGGGAGGCTCATCATTTCTTCGCGAATATTCGTCGGGAATCTCAGCTACGAAACGTCTCAGGCTGACCTTGAAACACTGTTCGCCGAGGCGGGCCCGGTCACCGAGGTCTTTCTTCCGGTCGACCGCGCCACCGACAGGCCGCGCGGATTCGCGTTCATCGAATTTGGTGACGCGTCGTCCGTGTCCGCAGCCATCGAAAAGTTGGACGGGAAGGAACTGAACGGGCGAAATCTCAGGGTCAGCGAGGCCCGTGACAGGGCGCCACGTGCGCCCCAACCGTTCATGGACGACGGACCGCCGGCAGGGGGAATGGACTTCGGTCGTCGACCGGCGAAACCCAAAGGGAGCCGCCGCGGCCTCAGAGGCCGCAAACGCGGATTCTAGTACACCGCCCGCGATTGGAGCGAGACATCACCCGAGGCGACTCCCCGTGACCAGGGTCCCGATGTCCCTCTCCGTTGATGGCCCGTTCGCCCTCATTCCCCGCCGGCCCTCCAATCCCGCGAGTGTCCGTCACACATGGTAGCCGACCGGTCCGTTCGACGAACGTCGGCGCCGTGCCGTGGCTCGCGCGCGGTCGTTGCGGCGACGCTGGCCGTCGCCAGCCTCTCCACCGCCGCCGTGAGCGCCACCACGTTGGCGGTCATCCGCACGCCGAACCAGGTGATCATTGCCGCCGACAGCCTGCTAGTCTGGTACGGTGGCGATCGTCGCCCTCAGCTCACCTGTAAGGTAGACACGCGCGACGACGTCATCTTCGCGATGGCCGGCCTCGTGGTGAGCCCCGAAAACGACTTCGATGTACAGCGGCTGATCCACACCGTGTTGACGACCGCTGGCACGCTGGAAGAACGGGCGCTGGTACTGGAACGGCTCGTCCAGGGCCGGCTCCTCGGCACCCTGACCAGGATTCAAATAGAGCTGCCGGGCCTGTTCGCCGAACAACTGGCCTCCGGGTTCGTGCTGAACATGACGTTAGCCGCGGTGAGAGACGGTGTGGCGCATCTCGAGATGCGGGACTTCTACGCGGAGATGGAACCGGACGGTTCGATTCGGCTGCGAATCAGCCGGGTGAGCTGTCCGCGCGATTGCCCGCGCCCGATGGAGGTGTTCGGGGTTGGTGAAACCACGGCCATGATGGAGTATCTGGGGACGTTGCCCGAGTTGCCGGACGCGCTCCCGGAACTGGCCGAACAGATGGTGCAGCTGGAAATCGCGGATCGACCGGCTCTTGTGGGACCACCCGTGGACGTTGTGCGCGCGCACGCGTCCGGGGTCGAGTGGGTGCAGCGGAAGCCGGCCTGCGCCGGCTAGCAGCCCGCGCGTAGACGGGCGGCTGGACTGTCGCGCACAGGCGGGAGAATAGCGACAGCCTTCGGCCCGACGAACAACAGCAACCGACGCAGTCTCCGTCGGTCGAAGGCAACGGGAGAACGATGCCGAAACAATCTGATGGCCGACGCGCAGAACTGTCGCCCAGGCCCCCAGACGACGACAACTCCCCCTCCACGAGCGGTCGTACCCAGCGATTGCTGGCCCAACGGACAGCCGAGCTCGAACATGCTCGGGGTCGGTGTCGTGACCTCTTTGAGAACATGCCGGCCATGTCGGTGACCACGCGGCGAGGCCGCGACGGTCTGCCGATCATCGACGACTGCAACCGCCTCTTCCCCGAAACCCTCGGCTACACCCGAGACGAGATCATCGGTCGACCCCTGGGCGACTTCTACGCGCCGGGCTCGCGAGCCGAGGCCGAGACGCAGCCATCGGCGAAGACGCACGACCCGGTCGGTGGGGGCGAGCGGCAACTGCTCGACACGTATGGCGGGGTGTTGGATACGGTGCTGCACCTGGTGGGGACTACGGCGGCAGACGGGTCCGTCTCCGGGGCCCGCGCGACATACCTCGACATCACCGAACGGAAGCGCGAGGAACAGAAGCGACGTGAGTCACAGTCGCGCTACCGGGCGCTTGTGGCACAGACGCTGGTCGGCGTCTGCATCGTGCAGGACGGCTCGATCGTGTACGCCAATCCAAAATGGACGGACATCTCAGGCTACACGCTGGAAGAGCAGGCGGAGTTTCTCTCGTTCATCGATCTGGTCGCCGACGAAGACCGACAGGTCATGTCAGACCGGCTCCGGCGCTACCAGGCGTCGGACAGCCAACCAGAGACCCAGGTCGTGCATGTCCGTCACAAGGACGACCGGACGATTCCGCTGGAGGTCCAGGGTGGCCCGGTCCAGTTTGGCAACCGACCGGCGATAGCCGTCGTCATGCTCGATATTTCCGACCGTATCCGGCTCCAAAATCAAGTGCAGCAATCGCAGAGCCTGGACATCCCGAGAGACGTGGCGCACGTCGCGGACAGCTTCAAGAACGCGATGATGGCGATCTTCGGCCACTGCGAGTCGCTGCTGGAGCAGATCGGGAAGGCGGATCCCCGCCGAGAGCAGGTCGAGGCCATTCTCACCGTGGCGTCGGAAACGATTGAACAGTCGCAACGACTCGCGGCCGTGGGTCAGCCCACCGACCGCAGCCCCGATGCTCCCCACGGGGAGGCACCCACATTGAAGCCGCCGCAGACGCTGTTGGTGGTCGAAGACGAGGACTCGGTGCGGACCGCCGTGCGTGACTGGCTCGAACAGGTTGGGTATCGTGTGCTGGACGCGTCCGGTGGCGAAGAAGCGCTACAACTGGCGGCCGCGCACGACGGCCCGATCCACCTCATGCTGACTGACGTGATGATGCCAGGCATGACCGGCTGGCGCCTCACCGAGGAACTGGCCAGAACCCGCGCACCGATCCCGGTCATCTACATGTCTGGGTATCCCAGCCCGGCGCACCCCTTCGATCAAGCCGACGAACCCGCCCTCCTGCAAAAGCCGTTCACGCCAAGCATGCTGCTCGAGGCAGTCCAGACCGCCCTCGACGGGCCGCCCCCGCCACCCGCCTCATCACCACCGGTGGAGACCGACGAGGCGTAGGGGCCTAGCTAGCAAGGTGCGGAAAAACGCTCCAGGGCGGTTTCCTGTCGAGGTGTTCGGCTGGCAAGGCGCGACGAGGGAGCAGCCAGGCGGGCTGTGACCGAGGAAGCAACGCCGTCCAGACGGGCACCTCGGCAGGAAACCTAGGGTAGCGCGAACGCTAGAATTTCACCTGGCGTGTTGACGTCGCCGGACGCCACCAGCAGATACTGCTTCCCACCGGCCATATAGGTCACCGGCGGCGCGATGGTGCCGGCCGCAAGCTCGGTTTCCCACACGACATCGCCGTTCGTCTTGTCGTACGCCCGGAATAAACGCCCACCGTAGTTGGTCACGATCTCCGGTGGCATGCCGTCGGGAACCCGCGCACCCCCTGGCAGAATGGTCGACCCCTGTCCGATGAACAGCAGCGTGCGTGTCGCGAGCGGTGCCGGCCTACCGGGTACACCCAACGGTCCAAGGTCGAGGTGCTGGATAGCCGGATGATTGCGGGGACCATCGCCGTTCGGCTTCATCCAGACGATTTCACCGCGGTTCATGTCGATCGCGGTGATCCGTCCGTAGGGCGGTTTGAACAGCGGGAGGCCCCGGGGTCCGCCAATCCACTGTCGGCCCCCCTTCACAAAGGCCAGATTGGTCCGGTCCGGATTGCCCTCCCTGACGTCGGCGACGAACGGCGACGTAATCGACGGTATGAACAGATAGCCGGTCTCCGGGTCGAACGCCGCGCCTTGCACGTCGGCCCCACCCTGAGATCCGGGTAGCTGAATCGTCCCCTTCGTGTCGTTCGGACCGTCACCGGCGACCGACGGCGGTGTGAACATCGGGCCAATGACGTACTGCTCGGTGATCGCCAGCGCCTCGGCGCGCAACTCCGGCGTGAAGTCGATCAAATTGTCGACGGTGGCGCCCTGCCGATCGAACGCGGGCGGTTTGGTCGGAAACGGCTGGGTCAGCGAGGTCCTCTCGCCTGGCGTCCCGGACTGCGGCACGGGCCGCTCCTCGATCGGCCAGACCGGTTCCCCGGTGGCCCGGTCGAACACGAAGAGAAACGCCTGTTTCGTCAATTGGCCCACCGCCTTGATCTCCCGGCCATCGACCGTGATGTCCATCAGGATCGGCGCCGCTGGCGGGTCGTAGTCCCACAACCCGTGGTGCACCGTCTGGAAGTGCCAGACGCGCTCACCGGTCGTCGCGTCGACACAGACGATGCTCTGGCCAAACAGGTTGTTCCCGCCGCGATGGCCGCCATACATGTCGCTGGTCGGCGAGGTGACCGGCATGTAGAGGTAACCCAACTCCTCGTCGGCGGTGAACAGCGACCACACCGGCGCGTGCCCGGAATACTCCCAGGCGTCGTCTTCCCAGGAATCGGTGCCGAACTCACCGGCCTGCGGCACGGTGTGGAACACCCACTTGAGCGCACCGGTGCGCACGTCGAACGCCCGTACGTCGCCGCGGATGGCTTCCTTGGTCTCGAAGGTATCGGACATGGACTGGCCGACCACGACGACGTCACGGATGACGGTCGGGGCGCCGCCCCAGCGATACCGGGCCCCTTCGGCCAAGCCGATCGTCAGATGAACGCGTCCGCCTTCGCCGAAATCGGTGAACGCCTCGCCGGTGTCCGGATGCAGCGCATACAGATACTCCCCACGCTGGGAGATGATGCGGGCCTCCGAGCCGTCGGTCCAGTAGGCGACGCCCCGAGTGCCGGCCCCACGCAAGTCGTCACTGCCGCCAAACGGCTGTTGCAGCCAGCGTGTGGCACCGGTCGTGATGTCGAACGCTTCTACCAGCCCGATGGCGTTGGGTACATACCCGACGCCGTCGATGATCAGCGGCGCGGCCGAGGACATGTTGGAAAAACGGAGATTGGGGTCCATCTCGCGAAAGGACGGGTCGACGATCGGTCGTCGCCAGGCGACTTGCAGCTGGTCGACGTTGTCGGCGTCGATCTGGTCGAGTCCGGAGTACTTGGTGCTGCCCAGATCACCAGCAAAGCTCCGCCACTCGCCGTCGGCCGCGCCCTGCTGGGCGAAGACCGCCGGGACCCCAAGTATCAACGCGGCCAGGGTGATCGAAACTATCTGACGAGGACGCATGTATAGATCCTCCTTCGCAAGCGCAAAGGGGGAAGTATATCCGCAGATTTAGGCGGGAGCCTCCGCCCGATGCGTGCCATCGGACCGGGCCAACCGTTTGACGATGCCACTGTAGTTGAGCAGTGTCCGGTCGCCGGCGGTGATGGTGCCCCTGACGAACGTCAACGAACGCGCCCGCCGCACGACCTCCGCGGTCGACTCAATGAAGTCGCCCACCTGACCCGGAGCGGTGAACTCGCAGCTCAGCGACACCGTGACGCACCGCTCGCCGGGCAGTCCATGAATAGCGGCCAGACACAACGCGAAGTCGGCGAAGGTCATCAGCATGCCGCCGTGAATCTGACCGGACGTGTTGGCGTGTTTCGGTTGCGCCTCGAAGGCGAACAGCAAGCGGCCGTCCGCGTCCTCCTTGAAGCACAGCGGGCCGACGAGTTCCTCGAACGGGTCAACCCACTCGAACAGTTCATAGCCTTCGGGGATATGCATGGAATTGGTCGTTCCTCCCGCGGCGTGGTCTCGCTCGGGATGGTGGGCCCACGTTCGTTAGGACCCGCTCGGGGCGGGCGCGGGTTCTGGGGACACCCGCCCCCAGGGTTCCGACAGCTCCAAGATCTGCTCGGGACGGTCCAGCCAATGGTCGGGCTGGTGCGCTTCTAGATCCGCGCGGGCGAACGGCCCCCACAGCGCCGCCGCCGTCGAGACGCCGGCCGCGCGTCCGGCCATCGCGTCGAACGGCGAATCGCCAATAAACACCGCCCCGCGCGGAGGGCGGTCCAGCCGGGCCAGCGCCTCGACCACGGGCGCCGGGTCCGGTTTGTGGCGGGTCACGTCATCCGAGGTCACCACCACGTCGACATAGTCCGTCAGACCGCAGTGCCGCAACCCGTGCACCGTGCCCGCGCGGTTCTTGCTGGTCACGATACCAAGACGCACCTGTCGTTCTCTCAGCCATGCCATCACGTGCGGGACGCCGGGAAACACGGTCACCAAACGGTCGTGGTGTGCGCGCTGATACACACGATACGTTTCGACCATGGCGTCCACTTCCGCGGCATCGCGGCCGAAACGAGCCAGCTGCGGCCGAAGCGGCGTGCCAAACCCCTGCCGCCACTCCGCCTCCGAGGGGATCGTGTCCAGATGCGTGCGCATCGTGTGACGGAACGACGACATGATCAACTCGGTGGAGTCGATCAATGTGCCGTCGAGGTCGAAGAGAACGGTGGAATAGCCGGGCATCGGCGCTAGCGATTATACTCCCCGGCATGCGCTCGACCCGGTTCCCTCGACGTCAGCTCCCGGGCGGCCTCGCCCTCGCGATGGCGCTCCAGGTGTGCGGGCTGGTGGGGACGCCGGAGGGTGGCCACGCCCAAACCGGCAACGTCGATCACGTGGCGACAGTGGCGGGCGCGGCGGTCGTGGTCCACGCCGCCGGCTCGCCCTTCAACGCGCCCCCGACCACTCCGGCGTGGACGTCGGCAGCGCGCGCCAGCGAGCCGTTCGCGCGACTCTGGTGTCCAACACGTGTACGGCACTAGCTGAGGGCGCCGGCGCATGCGAGCCGGACCGACGCGATGTTCGAGGAGGCAGCCTCACATGTCAACGCGCGGCCTGACGATCCGTAGCATCGCACTGTGTCTTGTGCTCGGCATGACGGCCTGCGCATTGCGCCAGGGCGGCCCCGAGCCGCTCCGGGTGGGAGGCAACATCCTCCCGCCGGAAAAGACGCGGAATGTGCCCCCACGATATCCGCCCGAGGCGCAGTCGGCAGGGGTCACGGGAGTCGTCATCATGGACATTGTCATTGGTCCGGATGGGCGCGTCGCCCAAGCCGAGGTCGTGCGGTCGATCCCGTTGTTGGACGACGCAGCCCTCGCCGCCGTCACCCAGTGGGAGTATCGGCCGACCCTGCTCAACGGCGTCGCGGTCCCGATCGCCACCACCGTGACGATGAACTTCCACTTACGTCAAGACTGACCAACACGAGGTTGCCATCTTTGGCCACAGGGCCTCGCCGCGACGCCGAAGGCTAGAAGCTCACGTTGGTGCGAAAGTGGACGCGCGCGCTGCCGTGGAGATCATGGCCCACGTCGAGTTGGAGGTTGATAAACGCGGCACTGGTGAAGACACCCACGCCGACACCCTGGAGGAACTGCGTCTTCCGCAGCCGTTCGTCGACGTCGAACACGGCGCCGCTGTCGACGAACACGCGGACACCGGCCTTGCCGAAACTCATCGGGGAATTCAGCGGCACCCGCAGCTCGGCCGAGACCGCGGCCAGACGGTCACCGGCTTGTGCCCCGACGCGGTGTCCACGGACGGAGGTCGCGCCGCCCACCAAGGGTTGCGCGTAGACGGGAACGGTGCCGCTCGCTCCCTGGTACTGCGCGCGGAACGCCACGACGGTCTGACCAACCAGCCCGATGAACAGGCGGGCATCCAGCTGCGGCTGCGAGACGGTCGGCACGCCCCCCGCCGGGTCCAGCCACTGCCAACGGGCCTGCACGAAGACTGCGTCGCGCGGGAACCCGGCGTCGCGACGGGTATCGAGCTCGAGTCCCAGGCGATGGGTGACGACCTGGTCATTGAGGAGGCCGAAATCCACGTCGCTCCATCGTGTCTCGGCCGAGAGCCGCAGCCCATCGACCAGTCGGCGGTCGGCCCCGATCCACAGCTCGGATCGACGATCGTTGACGCGGAAGTGCTGATTCTCGAAGCGTGAGGCCGACACGCCCCCCCGGAGCGCGTGCACGGGGCCACGCTCGAACCGCTTCTCTACTTCGAGCGCGGCCAGTCGTGTGCCCCCGAATGTCAACGGCACCGACAGCGTGCCGCGGTCGCCAAACGTGTCCACCAACGTGAATCGCCCGCCATAGGTCACGCCTTGACCCTCGGTATAACCGAGGATCGGGAGGAACATCGTCCGTCGCAACGCGGTCGTCAGGAGCCGCCCCATCCGACCACCGGTGACCGATGCCGCCGGCCGCTCTTCGACGACCAGAATGAGCGCGACCTCGTCGGTCCGGGTCAGTGACGTGTAGCGTTTACGGACTTCGACCGCGTCGAACCGACCACTCGCGCGTATGCGCTCCGCGATGGCGTCCAGGCCGTCCAGGTCGATGCGATCGCCCAAGGCGACACCGGCCAGACCCAAGACGTCGGCGTCCGGGACCGAGTAGTTCCCGTGGACGCGCAGCTCGGTAATCAACTCCGAGGGCGTCGGCGGCTGGGCCGCCGTCAGGGTCGCCAGCAGGAGACTTGACGCCAGCAGCGCTCCGACGCGCTGTGTGATCATCGAACGACTCCGGCGTCAATCAACCGTGCGCCGGTCTGAGCCTCCCGATACTCGGTGAACTCACGGGTGAACGTGACGTCGAACTCACCCAGCGCCGTCGTGGCCAGACCTGCCACGGTTACCCGTAGCGGCAACCAGACGTCGCCAATCGGCTGCCCCATCTCCATCGACGCGGCCAGGCCATCGATGCGCACCAACCAGCGGCCGGGGAGAAAATCGAGGCCGGTGTTGTCGAACGTGTATTTGACGATCTGGTGCGCGTCGGGGTCGATCCACAGGGTCACCAGCGACGTCTTGTTGAATCCCCGGTCGATCCGAGTTTCGAGCTCCGAGGCGTCCGGCTCGGGTCCGTCGTCGTTGAACAGGTTGGTTGGGTAGTACTCGATCGTGACGACCTCACGGCCGGCCAGTGTCTCGCGCCCCGCGAGGTAGTAGTTGCCCGGCTCGAAGGTGAAGTCCATGAAATAGGACTCCGAGATAAAGCGGGGTTCCAGACGGGACGCGTCGAGCAGCGGACCCTCGTCCGACGGGTCGGGACCATCGTCATCTCCATCCGCGGCGTCTTGAGCCCCGGTGGTGACCATGCGCGCTTGCGCCTCGTCGAGGGCGGCCGCGGGGGCGCCGTGCCCCAGGTCCTCGAGCCGCCTGGCGGCCCGGTCGAAGTACGGCGCCAGTATCCGGCTGTCCAGTTCGAACTCGACGCCCAGTTGTGCCAGCTCGACGAATGCGTCCAGTCCCGCCGCATCGGCCAGGGCGATCTGTTCGACCAGGCTGACGAGGGGGCGACGCATGGCCCGGCCGGCCTCGGTCACCGACAGTCGATCGGTGTCGAGCATCACATACAGCACACGCGTCTGAGCCACCGCGGTGTCGAACCCGACCGCTTCCACGCCGCCCAGATCATCGAGGATGGCCCCGGTGTTCAGCGCGATGGCGGCCTGGTCGTCACCGAGCAGATCGGCGTCAGACGCGACACGCTCTCGGAGCGACTCGCCGACCGCGGCCCCCCACGCTCGTTCGATCGCGATCCCGACGTTGTCCTCCGTGTCCCGTCGGCTCACCGAACGGCGACGTCGGTCACGGCGACCGCCGCGGCGCCGCTCGTCCGCCAGCCATTCGGCCTCGTACTCGCGTCGCGTGTCGTCATCGATCTGGACCCCGTCGAAGGTCACGGGACTCCGGACCACCACGTCGTCACGGACAAACCAGTCGTACTCGCGTCGGAATCCGGAGAGCGGAATACCAAGGGGCGCTTCGAACGCCAGGGTCTCCGTCTCTCGCAGAATAAAGTCGCCGAGGCGCCGCCACGAGGCCTCGCGGTTGTCCAAGACCCGCTCCATGAACAGGTCGATCTCGTTCCCGGGCTGGGCGGACCGCTCGGCCGAGCCCGTTTGCGCAGCCGTGAGCGCAGGCAGGGAGGCAAGCAACGCCCCGAGCAGCCCGTGGTACAAGTGCCGCTGCGACAGACCGCGCAGCCGTCTGATTCGTCTCATCGATCAGGGTCCTCTGGATCAGTGTCCCCGGTAGGCAGGCTGTGTCATCTTACCCCCCGGCCCTCGGACGCAGCGACGGCCGATGACACCGTTCGCGGTGGTCCGCCGGCGGAGCCGCGGCGTGATTCGGGCGCGGCCCCGATAGAATGCAGGCGCGCGGATCGGGGTGGTGCGGTGGCTGGCACTCACCGACTCGCCCTCCCGTGAATACGGCGCACCCCACCCGGATGTTCCGACGATGACACAGACATCACCCGATCGCATCTACCTGGACAACAACGCGAGTACCCCGATCGCGCCGGAGGTGGCGGCCGTCATGCGCCCGTTGCTGGAGGACCACTTCGGGAACCCGTCGAGCGGCCACTGGGCTGGGCAACCGGCACGCGAGGCCGTCGAGACCGCGCGAGGACAGATCGCCCAACTGCTGGGTTGTCGGACGGACGAGGTATTGCTGACCAGTGGGGGCAGCGAAGCGAACAACCACGTCATCAAGAGCGTACTGGGCCCGGCGCCACGCACGGCCTCGCGTACCCCGCACGTCATCACCACGGCCATCGAGCACCCAGCGGTGCTGGAACCCTGCCGCGTCATTGAGCGATTCGGGGCGCGGGTGACCACAGTGCCGGTCGACGGACACGGGACCGTGGACCCGGACGACATTCGCCGCGCCATCACCCCACAGACGGTCCTGATCAGCGTGATGCACGCCAACAACGAGGTCGGCACCGTGCAACCGGTGGCCGACATCGGCCGTATCGCCCGTGAACACGAGGTGACGCTTCACACGGACGCGGCGCAATCGGTCGGCAAGATCCCGACCCGCGTCGACGACCTGGGAGTCGACCTGCTCAGCATCGCCGGCCACAAGGTGTATGCGCCGAAGGGGGTCGGCGCGCTCTATGTCCGAACCGGCGTGACTCTGGCGCCGCTGATTCATGGCGGTGGGCACGAACGCGGGCAGCGGGCGGGCACCGAGAGCGCGCTGCTGGCGAGCGGCCTCGGTGCGGCCTGCGCGCTCGCCGTGTCGGACCCCTGCGGCGAGCGTCTCTGCGCGATGCGAGAACACTTCTGGAGCCGGCTGCAAGCCGCATTCGGTGACCGCGTCGTCCTGAACGGTCATCCGACCGCACGACTCCCGAACACGGTGAGTATCGCGTTCCCTGGCCGTTTCGGCGACGAGATCCTCGCGACACTCGAGGGTGTGGCGGCCTCGACCGGGTCCGCGTGTCATACCGGCATCCGGAACATGTCCCCGGTGCTGGCGGCCATGGGCGTGCCGGACCCGGTGGCGTTCGGCACCATCCGTTTCAGCCTGGGGCGGACCAGCACGGTCGCGGAACTCGACGACGTTGTCCGGCGACTGGAGCGCTGCGTATGACGAGAGCCGACCACACCGCGCGGTGGGCGGGTCTGGTGACGGTGGTCCTCGTGGGCTGCGGCCCGGCCGGGCCGCCAGATCAGGTACTGATGCTCGCGACCCGCGCCGAACGCACTGGTTTTCAGCAATCCACCGGCTACGGGGAGATCACGCGCCATCTGCAGTATGCCGCCGCGGCGTCAGACCTGGTGCACGTGACGACCTTCGGGTCGACGGTCGACGGCCGTCCGATACCACTGGCGGTCGTCGGCGACCTCCCGGACGCTCGCCCGGCGTCGGTGAGGGCGTCGCCACGGCTCCGCGTCTGGCTCCAAGGCGCCATCCACGGCGGCGAGGTCTGCGGCAAAGAAGCGCTGTTGATGTTGCTGCGCAGTCTCGTCGTGGGCGACCATCCCGAGTGGGCGTCGTCCATGACGTTACTCATTGCCCCGATCTACAACGCGGATGGCAACGAACGGATCGGCCCGGACAACCGACCGTATCAGCTTGGTCCCTACGAGGGCGCAGGGGAGCGCGCCAACACACAGGGACTCGACCTGAACCGCGACCATATGAAGCTGGAGTCGCCCGAGGCGCGCGCCCTGACTCTGGCCTACCAGGACTACGACCCCCACGTGGTGATCGACCTGCACACGACCAACGGCACCGAGCACGCCTATCACCTCACCTACGCGCCGCCGCTCCACCCCAACACCCATCCAGACATCGACGCGCTCCTGCGCAACGAGTGGCTGCCAGCGGTCACCACGGAAATCAAACGGCGCGACGGTCAAGACTTCTACTACTACGGCAACGTGCCGCGCGGCGCCAACGTCGCGCCCCGCTGGCAGACGTTCGACCACCGGCCCCGCTTCAACAACAACTACGCCGGGCTACGGAACCGGATCGGCATTCTGAGCGAGGCCTACGCCTACGCCTCGTTCGAAGAACGGGTGCGGTCCACCCTGCGTTTCGTGGAAGAAACCCTCCGATTCGCCCACGAACGGGCGGACACGATTACGGCACTTGTCGATCGGGTCGACGACCAGTCGGTCGTCGGCATGCGGCTGACCACCCGCGCCATCGCACAACGCTCGGACACGCCGGTCCAGATTCTGCTCGGCGCGACCGAGGAGGTACAGAACCCGTTCACCCGCGCCACGATGAGGCGGCGGCTGGATGTCGTCGAGCCGACCACCATGTATGAGTACGGCACATTCTCGGCGACGGATGAAGAAACCGCCCCGGCCGCGTACTACATCCCGGCCGACCTCACCGCGGTCATCGATCTGCTCGCGGCCCATGGCGTCGACGGCGGAGCGACGGACGCCGCCACCACCATCACCGCCGAGCACTTCACCATCACCGCGTCGTCACAAGACGAGCGTCCGGTCGAGGGACACCTCCAGCGCACCGTCGAGGGGGCGTGGGAACCGGTCGAACAGGAGATACCCGCCGGCACGCTGGTCGTGCCGGTTGACCAACCGCTGGGACGTCTGATCTTCAGCCTGCTCGAACCACGGTCCGACGACGGGGTGGTGAACTGGAACCTGCTCGACGACCAGGTGCGCGTCGGCGCGGTATATCCGATTCTTCGAGTGATGGATCCGCCTCCTATCGCACCTTAGCTGCAGTGGCGGCCGGTTCATGCCCAATACTTCACGCCCGCGGGTGGACGGCTCCTTAGGGAAGGCCCTGTCGCAGCGGTGTTCTGCCCAAGGTCGACGCCCGGCTTTGCAGAAGGCCGAGTCGGCGCGGTCGGGCGGTGGTAGCGGGCATCTCGGTCCGTTTCTCCGGGAGGGACAAGCCACGTCGCCTCACCGCCTGCTCCGCCAGGACCTTTGCTCATATCTGCACCGCCGTTTCCTGCCCGAGGCTTCACGCCCCGCGTGTGACTGGCTGGCAGGCGAAGGCGCGGGACAATGCGCGCCCCGCGGCGGCGGAGTGGGGCACTCGGGGTCCCCGCGTAGCCGTTGCGTGGAGTTCGGGGCGCAGCCCCGTCTCAGGAAGGTCCAGCCAGGCGGGCTGTGACCGACGCAGTAACGCCGCCAGACGGACGCCTCGCCTGGAAACCTAGAGGCCGGCGCCGGTCATCGGGGCTATGACGAGGCCGGCGAGGTAGAGCACGTACAGCGCGAGCAAAATCAGGCCACCGGTGCGGTGGAAGCGCCCGGTGCGGGTGGCCAGGGCAATGACGGCGGCGAAGAAGACAGCGAGCCAGCCAAACGAATAGAACTGGGTGAAGGCGTCGAGCGTCAGCGGATTGATGGTGCCGGACAGGCCAACGATGAGATAGAGGTTGAGGACGTTGGCGCCAATGATGTTGCCGAGAGACAGGTCGGGGACACCTTTGCGAGCGGCCGAAACGCCGGTCACGAGTTCGGGCAACGAGGTGCCGATGGCCACCACCGAGAGGCCGATGATGATGGAGGGCACGCCGAGCGCGGAGGCGAGCGACTGGCCCGACTCCACCAGAAAGTTACTACCGACCAGGATCAGCCCCGCACCCAGCGCGAACCAGCCACCTGCTTTGGTCAGGCCGCTCGTGTCGCCAGACTCCGACTCCTGGCCCGAGGTCGCCGCCCGGTGTCGTCGGATGTTCAGATAGTCCCACCCGAGGTAGGCGAACGCGCCCATCGTGAGCAGCAGCGCCAGCGGTCGGCTGAGTGTGCGGTCCCAGGTAAACATCACGAGCAGGACCGCGCCCGAGACCATCCACGCCGCCCGACGAGTGAAGTCGCGCTTCTCCACCTCCACCGGCGTCAGCAGCGCCACGGTCCCGACGATCAGACCGATGTTGCACACGCAGGAGCCCACCGCGTTGCCGAGCGCGATTCCGGAATCGCCGGCGCGACTCGCGATCGCCGACACCACGAGTTCGGGTGTGGTGGTGGCAAGACTGACGAGGGTGCCGCCGATGATGACGCGCGGAACCCGGAACGCCTTCCCGATATAGATGCTCGAGTCGACGAACAGGTCGCCACCCGTGGCGACAAGGCCCAATCCGATCAGGATGAAAGTGATGTCGTAGAGCACGGCGATCTGGGTGGGCCCGACGCCCGATGACCACGCGGTCCGGCCGGGTCGACGTCGGCGGGGCAGTCTATCTCACAACCGGGTGTGGGTGGGTCAGAACGGACCGGGGAGCGCGGACGCGTCGAGGACCTCGAGCGACCGGATTGGTGAGGTGACGATCCAACTCCCGTCGTAGTGGAACTCCATGTGGAGGCCGACACCGAACCACTCCAGCTTCAAACAGCTCCCCCCATAGCTGGACCCACCAAAACGGACCTCGGTGGCCTTCGGAAAAAAGCGGCCGCCACGGACGAGCAACATCGCGCAGGAGGGACGAGCGACCGTAATCTCATACAACGTATTCTCGGTCTGCACGCGGAGCGCCGTGATCGGATCCAGATCGCCCAGCGCGACGCCGTCCGACTGAGAGACAGCATCCGTAAACCCTTCCAACGTACGGCGTCGGGGCACAAGCGCACCGGTGTGGTCGGCACAGGCTGGTGCGACGGTCAGTCGGACGCCGGAAGGCCGATCTGCATGGCGGGTCATGGCAGCTACCGAGAGTGGGCCCATTATAGACGAGCGATGGGAAGCGCGGCCGGGGCCGATCTGAAGACCGGCAGCTACGTACCTGCGCTTGGCGCGCGACAATGCGCGCCCCGCAGGCGCGGAGTGGGGCTCCCAAGGGTCCCCGCGGAGCGACTGCGTGGGGTTCGGGGCGCAGCCCCGTCTAAACACCAAGCCACAGGACGGCGGCGCCGCTCGCGGCGACGGTCAGCCCGGCCAGAACATCGATTCTTCGCTCGAAGCCGCCGAGCCGGGCGCGGGTCAATCCGACGTAACCGAGGGCCACGGCGGCCAGCATCGATCCCACCGTAAAAAGGGTGAACACGCCTACGACACCAGCCAGCAGCAACCAGGCGTCGTCGACGGCCGGCACCATCATCAGTGGAATCAGCGCCTCGCAGGGCCCGAAGGCGAACACGAGGAACAGCGCCCAGGGGGTCGCGCCTCGCCCGATGTCGTGGACGTGCAGGTGCTCGCCTTGGTGCCCATGCGCGTGGCTGTGCGCCGTGCCGTCCGCATGGGTGTGACGATGGGTGTGTTCTCGCCCGCGGAAGCTCCGCCACAGGCCCCACGCGGCGTAGGCCAGACCAAATCCGATAAGCAGGCTGACCGACACGTTGCCGCGGGCAGATTCGAGCCAAGCCAGACGGTCGAGCGCGACGCCCAATCCCACACCGACCAGGCCGATGAGCACCGACGATGCCACGTGCACCAGACCGCAGGCACCGGTGACGCCGAGCGTGCGGCGAAGCGACCATCCGCGCGCCCGACCCATGACAATAAACGGAATCGAGTGGTCGACGCCGATCAGGGTATGCACGGCGGCCAGGGAGGCCGCGGAGCCGAGCAACAGCGAGGCGGTGGCGTCAGGCACAGGCAACATCGATCAGTGTGTGGAGTGACCGATATACTGGTACTCAGTTTCGCTCCACGCTGCTGACATTCTAATGCCGACCCTCGACGACCGGATCATAGAGTTGCGAAGCCTGTTGGCAGAGCTGCATCGCGTCGTGGTCTGCTTTTCGGGTGGCGTCGACTCCGGGTACCTGCTGGCCGAGGCGGTCGAGTGCCTTGGGGACCGGGCGCTGGCGCTCACGGCGGTGTCGCCGAGTCTGGCCCCCGAAGAACGAGCCGATGCTCAGACCCTGGCGCGCCGTCTCGGCGCCCGACATATCCTGGTCGACACCGACGAACTGGATGATGCGCGCTACACCACGAACCCGGTCAACCGCTGCTACTTCTGCAAAACCGAGGTCTATGGTCGGGCCGTGGACGAAGCGCGCCGGCTGGGCGTCTCTCACGTGTTGGACGGGTTCAACGTGGATGATCGCGGCGACCACCGACCGGGACGTCAGGCGGCTCGGGAGCAGGGAGTACGGTCACCGCTCGACGAGCTCGGATTTACCAAGGCGGACGTCCGCGAGGCGGCCAAGCGGCGCGGCTTGCCAATCTGGGACAAACCGGCTCTGGCCTGTCTGTCGAGCCGATTTCCCTACGGCACCGCGATCACGCCGGAACGATTGACCCGGGTCGCCACCTGCGAGCGCACGCTCCGTGACCTGGGCTTCCGGGTCTGCCGGGTGCGATTCCACGACACCATGGCGCGGATCGAGGTCGAGGCGGACGCAATCGCCAGGCTGCGTACGCCAGCGATCAGACGGCAGGTGGTGGGTCAGTTTCTCGAAGCCGGCTTCGAGACCGTGACCGTCGACCCCCGCGGGTATCGCCAGGGAGCACTCAACGAAGACCTCCTCGCGCTCGACGGCACCCGCCACTCGGGGTCGGTCCACGCCATCGCACTCTGAGGACACTGCACCGCGTCAGTTCGTCTCCGGCCGCTGGTCTTTCCGGACGATGTTGAAGAACGCGAAGATCTTCTCGATCGTGTCTGTGCTCGAGTTGATGAACCGCGAGTGGTCGCCGCCCTTCACCTCGACGTAGACGTGCTCCATCCCGATCGCCTTCATCTTCACGACCCACTCTCGCGTCCGCGTCACGAGCGGGTCCTCGTCGCCCTGCAGCACGATGATCGGCACGTGTTTGAACGCCTCGAGTTGGGCCGGATCGACCGAGGGTGCCGGCGCGGCGACGCCGAGCGCGGCCCAGAGGTTCGGATGTTGCTCGGCCAGGTGATAGGTACCGGCCCCACCCATGGAGTGCCCCCACAGATACATCCGGTTGTCGTCGATGTTGAACTCCTTGCGGACCAATTCGAAGACGTTCATCACGTCCTGCTCGCTCAGCTCGCCAAGGTTCTCGGGGAGCGTCTCCGTGTCACCTTCGGCTCGCCGCATATTGGGCACGCCGGGACCTCGGCTGCCGTACCACGCCCGCGCGTGATAGCCGAGCGGCGCCACCATGATGTAGCCGTCTCGCTCGGCCGCATCGATGTTGCCGTCGTACCCCATCATCCAATCGTAGGGACGCCCAAGCCCGTGCAGCGCGACAATGAGCGGCCACTCGCGGGTCGCGTCGTAGTTGGACGGCACGAAGAGCGCATAGGGCACATCCTTGCCGGTGCCGGGAAACGTATAGCTGCGCCCCTGCACCCGGCTGTCCCGCGCCACCACCGACCCGGGCTCCTGGGCCGACGCGGGCGCGGCGCCGACGGCGCTTCCCAACGCGGCGACAACGAGTGTGGCCATCGCCGTTCGTCCGTATCTCATCCACTTGGTCATAGTGCTCTCTCCATCCTGGCCTAAGGACCCGATCAGGAATAACTTGACCATTCTGACCGTCGATGCATCCCGTCCGGCGGCGTTGTTCGTCGCTTACATACTCCCGGTATGTGCACTCCTCACGCCTTGCCGGACGGGCGCCTCGACGGTCACAATGATCAACTTATTCCTGATCGGGTCCTAACCGGCGCGACGCGGCGTGGTCGTTACGACACATCAACGAACATCTGCTCAACCGGCACCACGCGCACCCGATCCGGGTTGATCGCGAGTGGGTATCTCCTGATCTCCTCGTCCTCGTTGAGGATGTCCCCAGCGACCTCGGTGTTGTAGGTCACGTCGGAGGGCTCGCCCGACAGCAGCGCGTCGCGAAACGCCTCCGCCTCTCGGGTGACGATGGCGATCCCCAGATTATCGGCCTGCAGGTGTCGTCGGATGGCGGCGTTCACGTCCTGCACCGTCATCGTAGACAGCCGGTCGCGAATCTCGTCGACAAAGAAGCCGGTGCCGTAGAACGCGGAATCCACCGCATACCCGAGACGACGGCTGCCCGTTTGCACGTAGAGCTTCGAGTAGTTGACGAGGTACTCACGGGTGGCGTCGAAGTCCGACTGCGACAGTCCCTGGTCGACGAGCAGCGCCAACTCGCGGACCGCCTGGCGGAGCGCAAACGCCGCGTTGTGATGCGGCACCGGCCGGATCCAGATGCTGAAGAACTGCTGCCGCCGGGGAGTGTTGGGGGCCGGGAAGGTCGACCCGCCATCTTGAATGAAGTTCTCGATGTAGGAGTAGTCTCCATAGTTCAGCCCGCGCAAGCCGCGCATCTGATTCATGAGGCGGCCGTTGAACGTGCGATGCTCGCCGAAATAGGAGTTGGCCACCATCAGCGGATAGAAGTCATCGTCGGCGCGGGTGACATCGACCGGGAATCCGATCGAGATCGCGGTGGCAATCGCGTCCTTCTCCACGAGCAGCAGCTCGAGACCGTCCAGCACACGTGGGGCCGGCAGCGGCTTACCGGCGACCTCACTGGGCGGCAGGCCCGCGGCCAGATCCGCCTCGACCCGTTCGAGGAACCCGTCAGGGTATCCCCCCGCCACTCCGATCACCAGGTTGTCCTGGGTGTAGTGAGCCGCGTGGAACGCGCGCACGTCATCGATCGTGATGGCCGCCAGGCCCTGCTCGGTGCCCATCTCCGTCGCTTCGTAGGGATGACCTTCGTAGAGCAGCGCGTTGAGGGTCTGCTTGCCCAGCTCCTCGTCGTCGTTGCCTCGCAGGGTCGAGACGATCGCGTTGGTCAGATAGTCTCGGTTCCGCTCGAAATCGGCCAGGTCGAGGCGTGGCGCCACGATCAGGTCGCGGAACATCTCGTAGAACGGTTCGAGATGGTCGCGATGCACTTCACCGACGATGGTGGTGACCTCCTTGTCATACTGCGCGCTGATTGACGCCGCCCAGGGATACAGCGCGGTGGTCAGCTCTTCATAGCTCAGGGTGTTGGTGCCACCTTGACCGATCATCAGCGCGGTCAGGGCGTTCAAGCCGTTCCGTCCCATCGGGTCATCGACCGAGCCGGTCTCGACCATGACCCGCAACGTGACCAGAGGCGAGTTGGGCGCCTGCAGACCGATGCCGGCGCCGGCCGATGGCGAATTCTCGACCCCACCGCACGCCATCACCAGGGTGGACGCCGCTATCGCGAGCTGCCAACCCCTCATTGCCCCTCCTCGGTCAGCACGATCACGGTCCGATTGGACTCGGCGAAATACTCGGTTGCGACCCGCTGTACGTCCTCCGCGGTGACCGCGTCGTACAGCTCGTACACGCGATTGACCGTGTCCGGATCACCCGTCAGCTGCAGGTAGTGCGCGAGCGTCTCGGCGATCGGCCCAGGGCTGTCGAGACCCCGCGCGAACGAGTACCGCATGGCTGACTTGGTGTCGGCGAGGACACCGGCGCCAACCGGCTCGCGCGTCATCCGTTCGATCTCCGAGAAAATCGCCTCGCGCACCTCGGTCACCTGGTCGGGCTTGGTCACTCGCGCGATGATCTCGAACAGTGGCGGGTCTCTGTGGTCAACCGCACCACCGGAGAGGACGTCCACGAGCTGATCGCGCAAATAGAGCTGCTGAAACAAGGGCGCGTTCTGCGAGAACAACAGCTGCGACAGCACGTCGAGGGCCGGCATGTCGATGGCCTCGACCGAAAACGCCGGAGCGTGATAACCGATCATGATCAGCGGCAACGTCGCATTCGGCCAGGTGACCTCCTCGGTGCGAGGCCCGGTCTGCGCCGGTTCGGTCGGAATCGCGGGCTCGAACGTGCCGGCTTCCCAGTCGCCGTAGTAGTCGGTGACCAGCCGTTCGAGCTCTGCCTGATCGAAGTCGCCGACGACGACCACGATGCAATTGTTGGGTCGGTAGTACCGGTCGTAGAACTCGACGCTGTAGTCGTAGTGCTCTGGCATCGCCTTGACGTCTTCGAGGAGTCCGATGGTGGTGTGCTGGTATGGATGACGGGTGAACGCGAGCGCGTGCAGCCGCTCTCGTAGCAGTGAGATCGGATTCGAGAAGTTCAGGTTGTACTCGCCGAGGATGGCGCCGGCCTCGGTTCGGTAGTCTTCCTCGGAATAGCTCAAGTTCAGGAACCGGTCAGACTCGAGCTCGATGATGGTCTCGAGCGCGTCGGCGCTGGCCACCGTGTGGTACGTGGTCCAATCGTCCGTGGTGAAGGCATTCGAGTCCGCGCCCAGCCGCTTGATGGCCTCGTTGTAGGCGTCGGTCGGGTAGGCCTCGGTTCCACGGAACATCATGTGCTCGAAGAAATGCGCATACCCGGAGAACCCCGGTTCCACCTCGTTCCGTGAACCGGTACGCACGACCGTGTAGTAAGCCACGATGCCCGGGCTGTCGTACTCGACCCCGACGACTTTCAGGCCGTTGGCCAACTCGAACACGCTGACCGGGAACGGGAACACCGGCTCCGTAGTCTGCCCGTGGGCAACCGTCGGCGGGAACGACAGGACGGCCAGCAGTACCGCGGCCGGCGGGAGCCCAAATCGAATCATCAGCGTCGCTCCTCGTCGCAAGAATCGCACTCAGTGACCGCGTGTTCTGCAACCGTGGCTCGCTGCGATCACGGTTGCAGGACACCAGTATAATGGCCCTCGATGGCTGTCCCGCCAACGTCGGGCGCGCCGAGGGGCACG